>JABAOH010001459.1_pt8 | contig 24475 bp, 26 predicted proteins | sample 7062181 | NCBI WGS metagenome assembly JABAOH01 (sample SAMN14538630, study PRJNA623070) | marine sediment metagenome | biome: marine biome [ENVO:00000428]; feature: marine pelagic biome [ENVO:01000023]; material: deep marine sediment [ENVO:00002113]; isolation source: pool of 5 deep marine... | reverse complement strand
AGATCAGCAAGGGGCTAGGCGAGGCGATGCCTGGTCTCGAGATCTCCGAGATCCCCGAAGCCGAGCTGCTCGCCCAGCGGGGATGGTAAGCCCCTCGTTTCACAGCAAAGGTGCGAATGACTAGGATAGGAGTCCTCGCGCTACAGGGGGCTTTCATCGAGCATATCAAGATCCTCCGTACCCTGGGCGCGGAAGCAGCTGAGATTCGCCTCCCCGAGCAACTGAACCGCGTGGAAGGTCTTATGATCCCTGGCGGTGAAAGCACCACCGTAGGCAAGCTCGCGGTTGCCTATGGCTTGATAGAGCCGATCAAGGAACTGGCCAAGCAAGGAAAGCCCATCTGGGGTACTTGCGCTGGCCTGATCTTCCTCGCCAACAGCGTGGAAGGCGTCGACCAACCTCTCATCGGGGCCATGGACCTTGTGGTGCAACGAAATGCCTTTGGACGCCAGGTGGACAGCTTCGAGGCCGACATCTCCGTCCCAGCCCTGGACACGGTGAGCGAACCGGGTGAGAAGGGCTGCTCATTCCACGCCGTCTTCATCCGTGCTCCTCTCATCGCGTCGGTCGGTGCGTCTGTGGAAGTGCTCTCCCGATTGGACGGTGACGGCATCGTCGCCGCGCGTCAAGGGAACCTGCTGGTCACAGCCTTCCATCCGGAGTTGACCGGCGATACACGATTTCATCGCTACTTCCTGAGCATGGTTGACGAAAGCCGAGGGGCATCATCGAGGGGCTGAGGCGCTGTGTGACTTGGTGCAAAGGTGCCGCCCTCGGCGTCTTCATGTTCGGGATGTCTTTCCCCGCGGCCTGTGCTGTTGGCCACGACCTTCATGTCTGAGTTGCGTACACGGAGGAGGTAACGTATGTTGGAGAACATTGCCTGGCTTGGTCACGATGCTTTCAGGATCGCGACCTCGAAAACGATCTACGTGGACCCGCTTGACCTGGCCGGCGATCCTGAGCCGGCTGGCATCATCTGCATCACCCACGATCACTACGACCACTGTAGCCCTGAGGATGTGGCCAAGATCCAGACGGACGACACGGTCATCTTTGCCCCCGAGAATTGCCGAGGCAAGCTGAAGGGTGATGTGAGATGGGTCAAGGCTGGAGACACGGTGACCTTGGATGATGTCACCATCGAGGTTTTGCCCGCCTACAACGTCAACAAGAAATTCCACCCGCGTGAGGCTGGAGGCGTGGGCTTCATCCTGACGGTGGAGGGTACGACCATTTATCATGCTGGCGACACCGATCCCATCCCTGAGATGGAGGGGCTCGAGGTGGACATCGCGCTGCTCCCCGTGAGCGGTGTCTACGTGGCGACGGCGGAAGAGGCCCTGGAAGCCGCCAACAAGATCAAGCCCAAGACGGTCATCCCGATGCATTGGGGTGGCATCGTGGGCACACAGGCCGATGCCGAGCGATTCAAAGAGCTGTGGCCTGGAGAAGTGGTGATCATGGAGGCGCAGAGGTCGTAGCTGGGGCTTGCGCCAATACGATTACTCTGAGCTGAGGAGTTTGTGCAACATCGCTGTTGTGACTGTCTCGTGCTCGGCACGATGGTCAGCGCCGCCAGCCTGCATCTTGTGGACAATCTCCCTCGGGTGAGTACGTCCGCCACTTGGTCGATCCGTCCCCGAGTCGTACTCTCGTTTCTGCCACTGGTGGTCTGCGCTGCTAGCGGCCGCCCTGCGGGAATCTTCTCCAGACTGGAACCCCGGTGGTGTGATCCTGTGGGCAAGGAGCCAAAACGACGTGGTTTCTGAGTTGAGGGAACGATCCTTCTTTGGCCTCGGCCGAGACAATCTCCTCATCATGCTCTCTATGGCTCTGTGGGGCAGCGGCGAGGGGATATGGTACTACATCCAGCCTCTGTACGTGAAGAGCCTGGGGGCCACGTCTTTGCAGATAGGGTTCGTGCTGTCCCTGGCTCCAGTGCTGATGGTGTTGGGATTCATTCCCGTGGGCATCCTGGCTGACAGGTACGGTCGAAAGAAGACCATACTGGGTGGCTCCGCAGCAGGCACCGTGGCCGTCTTGCTCCTGGCCGCTGCTGGCGACTGGCGCCACTCGATCATCGGATTCGTTCTCTACTACGGCTCGGCGTGTTGTCTACCTGCGATTCACGCCTACGTCGCGCATGGGACGCCACACAAGGATCTCAACCGGATCTTCAGCATGCTCTACTCAGCCTTCGCCGTGGGCCTGATCATCTTCCCAACGATTGGAGGTTGGCTCGGAGAGCGAGCAGGTTTCGCGCCGGTCTTTCTCGTTGCAGGAGTGTTCTATGGGCTGTCCACACTCGCAGTTGCGCGGGTCAGGGAGCAGCCTGTGGACCAGACCCCTTCGACCTCTCGCTTCGAGGACGTCGCCTCCAACAAGCGCCTGCTCCTCGTCTCAGCACTTGCCGTCTTCATCTTCTTCGCTCTGTATCTGGGGCAGCCCTTCGCGCCCAACTATCTGCAGGAGGTCGTGGGAGTCGAACTCTCCCGGATCGGGTTTCTGGGTTCGGCCCACGCCCTGGGGGCAGCCGTGCTCGGCGTGGCGCTCGGGAGGCTTTCCCAGGGTGTGGGGGGCTTTATCGTCGGACAAGGCCTTGTCCTGACCTCATTGATGATCTTCTTGAGGACCCAGACCCTGCCGCTCCTGGCAACGTCGTTCTTCCTGAGAGGAGCGTTCAACGCCTGTCGGTCACTGGCGCTGGCCCTGACGGGGAGAGTAGTACGGGCCACGAGGGTGGGCTTGGCCTACGGTGTCGTCAACACGGCCTCCAACGCTCCGATGGTGTTGGCGCCCTATGTGGCAGGATGGCTGTATACTGCGCAGCCGGAGCTTCCCTTCCTTGTTTCCGCCATCATGATCGCGATCATGATGGCGCTGTCTTTCATCCTGCTAAGGGATGATGGGGAATGATGGTCTGGTGATTCTATATCACCCCCATATCCTGGCCCACTTTGCCGAAGATCTTCAGCGCCTGATCGAGGTCGTCTTGGCTGTGGACGGCGGAGAGCATGACCCGGATGCGGGCCTTCCCTCGGGGCACCGTGGGGAATCCCAAGGCCATGGCGAAGAGACCTTCGTCGAAAAGCCTCTTGGAGAACTCGAAGGCTACGGGCGCTTCGCCCAGCATCACCGGGGTGATGGGGGTCTCGCTCTCGCCCGTATCAAACCCTAGCTCCTTCATCTGAGCCTTGAAGTATCGGGTATTGTCCCATAGCTTATCCACCAACTCCGTCGATTCCTCTAGCAAGTCCACCGCAGCGATGCAGGCCGCGACATCGGCGGGAGTTACAGCACTGGAGAACAGGAAGGGGCGCCCCTGCTGGCGCAGCCACTGCACTACTTTCTTCTTTCCAGCCACGTAGCCGCCTACGACGCCGAAGGCTTTGGAGAGAGTGCCGACTTCGACGTCCACCTTGCCATGAAGATCGAAGTGATCGACGATCCCTCTTCCACCTCGCCCCAGCACTCCCTCGCCGTGGGCATCATCGGTCATCAGCGCTATGTTATGCTCGCCTGCGATCTCAGCCAGCTTGTCCAGGGGAGCGATGTCTCCATCCATGGAGAAGACGCCGTCAGTGATGATAAGTCGGCGTCTGTACTCGGTCTCCTCCTCGACCGCCCGTCGTAGCGAGTCCGGGTTGCGGTGCTCGAAGCGGACGATCTTGGCCCGAGATAGGCGGCAGCCGTCGATGATGCTGGCGTGGTTCAGTTCGTCGGAGAAGACCACGTCGCCCCGAGTCACCAGGGCAGGGATGACGGCAAGATTGGCATTGAAACCCGATTGGAACGACAGGGCGTCTTCTACCTGCTTGAACTCCGCCAGACGCTTCTCCAGGTCGAGGTGTAACCTCATCGTGCCGGCGATGGAACGGACCGCAGCGGGCCCAACACCGAATTCCTCGATGGCCTTCGTAGCCGCCTCCTTCATCTTGGGATGGTTTGCGAGGCCCAGGTAGTTGTTGGAGCAGAAGTTGAGCACCCGCTTCCCGTCAACAATGGTCCATGCTTCCTGAGCTGAGCCTATGGTGCGGATGGTGATATACAGTCCTTGCTCCTTCAGACGATCGATGTCTTCTGTCAGGAAGGCAACTCTATCTTCAGTCATTTTCCGCTTTCCTTTCCCCCCTTCATGCTCAAGGGTGAAGCACCACCTTGCCGCACTGTCCCGTACTCATCAACTGCAAGCCTTGCTCGAAATCTTCCAGCGACAGCTCGTGAGTGATGATGGGACCCACGTCTACCGCTCCGGAGCTTAGGAGGGCTCTGGTCTGGTACCAGGTCTTCCACATCTGGCGACCCGCCACGCCGTACACGCTTGCACCTTTGAAGATGACTTCGTTTGCCAGGTCCAGTTCTATTGGGCCGGAGGGGATTCCTAGGAGGGCGGCGTACCCTCCATCGCGCAACACAGCGAACCCCTCGTGTATGGCCGAGGGGTCCCCAGACATCTCCAGTACTACATCTACACCTTGGCCATCGGTGGCCGTCATGATCTGGCTGACCACGTCTGTCTCCCGAGGATTGAGAATGAGGTCCGGTCCCATCCGAGAAGCCAAATCCAGACGATACGGAACCACTTCGGTACCATAGACCGCTGAAGCGCCTGCCGACTTCGCTATGCCAATGGCCATTAGACCGATGGGCCCGCAACCAGTCACCAATACGGTCTTTCCTGCGAGGTCTGTGGACAGCGCACTGTGCACGGCATTGCCGAAGGGTTCCTGTATCGAGGCTACCTCAGGTGGCATGTCGGGCGGGTTGAACCAAGCGTTTTCCGGCGGAATAATGACGTACTCAGCGAAGGAGCCCGGGCGGTCGACGCCGATGATGGACACGTTCCCGCAGATGTGGGCTTGGCCGGTACGGCACTGGTAGCAGGCACCGCACACGATGTGAGTCTCGGCAGAGACATAGTCACCGGACTTGAGGGTGGTTACACCTTCGCCAAGCTGGACCACTTCGCCCGCGAACTCGTGTCCGAAGACCATCGGTGGCTTGATTCGGCTTCGGGCCCAGGCGTCCCACTGGTAGATGTGGACGTCTGTACCGCAGATAGAGGTGGCCTTCACCTTGACCAGCACCTCTCCCGGTCCCGCTTCCGGCACGTCCACGATCATCAATCGGGCCCCAGGCGCTGCCTCGGCCTTGACCACGGCCCTCATCTTCTCGGGCATTCCCACCCCCGGGTCCGTACCTGTGTGCGGATCGCCGCAGACGATTATAGCACGCTGGATGCGGACCGTCAAGGATCTTTGGCCTTGGTATGCGCGGCCGAACGTGGTAGAATCCGACGTGAGCCTGTTTGCACTGTGCGGGAGAGAAATGATGAGGGGGGTCGCCAAGAATCGAGTCGCCGTTGCCGCAGGGGCGATTGTAGCCTGCGTGCTTCTGCTCTCAGTGCTGTGGGGCTCAGGCTTGTTCACCACGGGAGAGCCCATTGGACAGGGCAAGGAGGTTCCGTCTCCAACCTCCGCTCGTGCCGCATCGCCAACCCGTGAGCTCATGTCGGATGTTTACGTTGAGGATAGGCAGACCATGGTCGAGTACGACATACGGTCGCGAGGGGTGAGTGATTCTGAGGTGCTGCGGGCGATGCGGACGGTGCCCCGCCATGAATTCGTCCTTGACGAGTATCTTGACATGGCGTACAGCGACCGCCCTTTGCCCATCGATTGCGGACAGACTATCTCACAGCCGTACATCGTGGCCGTGATGACGGAACTCTTGGACTTGCAGACAGGTGACAAGGTACTGGAGATCGGCACCGGGTCAGGCTATCAGGCGGCGATCCTGGCTGAGATAACGGACAAGGTTTACACGGTGGAGATCATATCCGAATTGGCTGACTCTGCGCGCGAGCGTCTGCTTCGGCTTGGGTACGACTCTATCCACACCTTGAACGCCGATGGGTACTATGGTTGGGAGGAGTACGCGCCTTATGATGCCATCATTGTCACCGCTGCTCCCGACCACGTACCACAGCCTCTCATCAACCAGCTGAAGGATGGCGGTCGCCTGGTCATCCCGGTGGGACCGGTGGGATGGTTGCAGACGCTTTGGCTGGTAACCAAGCAGGGGGGAGAGGTCGAGTTCCACAACAAGGGAGGCGTGACGTTCGTCCCGCTGACGGGAGAGCACTGATCATCGCCCAGATAACGCCGCCTGCCAAGAGAAGAACAGAGCGGTGCGGGATGTTGTAGTTGCTCAACGAGGCGCACCTCAATTGTAGCCCAGGGTCAGAGGCACAGTTCAACTGGTTTGCTGAGTAGGTAGAAGTGGCAACCGATAGATGAAGGCCCGGGGGCAAAGCCCCTTGGCTCCGGGTCACGAATCTTGGAGGTGACACAACAAGTATGCCAAACAAGTACAAGTACTACTCTCCCGTTAGAGTCAGATATGTGGAGACCGATGCCCAGGGCCACGTCTTCTTCGGGCACTACTACACCTACTTCGACATAGCAATGATGGATTACATGCAGGCCATCGGGTATAGCTATCAGGACTTGCTGACTGACGGGATGGATCTGCTCTACGTGGAGTCACTATGTCGCCACCACGCACCTGCGTACTATGACGAGGTGCTGAATGTGCACACTCGCATCGCCAACATAGGCGACAGCAGCCTCACATGGGAGTTCTCGATCCACAAGGAAGCCTCGCACCAACTGGTCGCTACGGGTCACATCGTAGTGGTGAATGTGGACAAGGACGCCCGTCGGCCGATGAGGGTCCCCGACGCGCTGCGCCGCGCAGTCAAACAATACGAGAAGTGAGGCTTTCCTCTCCACACCATCGAGCTCGCTTGCTTCCCTTGCTTGCCCCTATGGCGGTTGCTATAATGTGAAGTACCTCGCTGTTACTCTACGGATGGGACCATGACTGTGATGCGCGTTGGAGTGATTCTAGGAGGTATTTCCTCAGAGAGAGAGGCTTCGTTAGCCAGTGGGCGACAGGTGTGCGTGCACCTCGACCCTCAGAAGTACACCGTCATCCCGGTTTTCATGGATCTGGAGGGGAGGTTGTGGCACATTCCCCAAAAACTGCTGATTCAGAACACGACAGCAGATATCATCAGTCGTTTGGAAGGTGAGGCAGAAAGGATACCCTACGAGAATCTCTGTTCTCTAGTCGACTTCGCGTTCATCGCCCTCCACGGCAAGTACGGTGATGATGGCTGTGTCCAAGGGGTATTGGAGCTACTCGGCATACCCTATACGGGTTCGGGGGTGCTGGCTTCGGCAGTGTGTATGGACAAGTACATGGCCCACACGGTACTGAAGCAGGCAGGGGTCGAGGTAGCGAATGAGCTGCTCGTGGAAGACCTGGATTGGGAGCAGGATCGCGATGCTGTCAGAAGAGAGATTCTGGAGACTGTCGGGCTGCCGTGTGTGATCAAGCCTGATCGCGAGGGGTCCAGCATCGGGGTCACCGTGGTAGGTCGGGACAGCGAGATCGATGCGGGGCTGGAAGAAGCCTTCTCCTGGGACAACCTGGCATTGGTGGAGGAGTACCTTTCCGGTCTTGAGTTCTCTTGTATTGTGCTTGGAAACGAAGAGTTGCAGCCACTGGTGCCCACGGAGACGGCCACGAAGAACGAGTATCTGACCTACGAAGACAAGTACATGCCCGGGCAGTCGCAGAAGATCACGCCGGCCCGCGTAAGCGAGGAATTACTGGCCAAGATACAGCATGAGGTCATGAAGGCCTACCGAGCCTTGGGAATGAAGAACTACGGGCGCATTGACGGCTTCTTGGTGGATGGTGATCGAGTGCTAATCACCGACCCCAACTCCTCCTCGGGCATGGCTCCTTCTTCGTTCCTCTTTCATCAGGCAGCGGACATTGGCCTCAATCCCACGATGCTCTTCGACCGTATGATAGAGCTGGCATTGGAGGCGCATGCTGCCAAGAAGGGACCCCTCTAGAAACAAGCTGAGAGGCGACGGGCAAATGGCTGACAAGAGTGCGAGCAAGAAGTTGCGCGTAGGTGTGGTCCTGGGGGGGATATCTTCTGAGAGGGAGATATCCTTGGAGAGCGGCCGCAATATCTACTTCAACTTGAATCCGCAGAAGTATGAAGGTGTTCCCATCTTCCTCGACGGGGAGGGGAAGTTCTGGGAGATCCCCTTGCAACTCCTGGTCCAGAACACGACGGTTGACATAACCGATCGTCTGGAGGAGGAGGCTACGAGAATCGCTTACGAGGAGTTGGCATCCGTTGCGGATTTTGTGTACATTGGCCTCCATGGGAAGTATGGCGAGGACGGTTGTCTGCAAGGACTGCTGGAGTTGCTAGGCATCCCTTACACCGGATCAGGAGTCATGGCCTCGGCGATAGGGATGGACAAACACCTGCAGCGCAAACTCCTCGCTGCGGCAGGGATAAAGGTCCCCAAGTATCTGCCCGTCACCGAGCGAGAATGGGCAGAGAATGAAGAGGAGATACTGGGACGGGTGGAGGATTCGCTGGGGTATCCCTGCGTCGTCAAACCCACACGCGAGGGTTGCAGCACAGGCCTGGGCGTCGTGCGAGAGCCAGGGCAGATGGGAGCGGCTCTGGAGAACGCGTTTCAGTGGGACACCACCGCTCTGTTGGAGGAGCTTCTGGTTGGCACGGAGATCACGTGCGGAGTGATCGGGAACCGGGAGTTGACCGCCCTGCCGCCGACGGAGACCATCCGGAAGGGGGAGTACCTGACAGTGGAGGAGAAGTTTCTGCCCGGCGAGGGGGAGAACATCACTCCTGCCAGGCTGCCCGAGGATCTGCTCAAGAAGATCCAAGAGGTGATGCTACAGGCATACAGAGCCCTGGGGCTGAAGGTTTATGCGCGCATGGATGGTTTCGTGGTTGACGGCGAAGTCATCGTCACTGAGCCCAATACGCTGCCCGGAATGACTCCCTCGACTTGCATCTTTCACGAGGCCGCTGAGGTAGGGATCGGCCCCATGGAGTTTGTGGACAGAATCATCGAGCTGTCCCTGGAGGCCCATGCGCGCAAGAAGGGGCCGTTGGCCTAGGCGGGGGCGGACCTACCGCTTGAACGCTTCCCTCTGGAGTTGAATCAAGTCCGCGATCCCCTTCTGAGCCAGTGTGAGAAGCTCATCTATTGCCTCTCGGGAGAACACACCCTGTTCGGCGGTGCCTTGAATCTCTACGTACTTGTCGGGGCCGCTCATCACCACATTGAAATCCACCTGGGCCTGGGAGTCCTCGTCGTAGTTCAGATCCAGTAGCACCTGCTCCTGAACGACGCCCACGCTGATCGCGGAGATAGGCGCGCCAAGCACCCTGGGCGACAAGAGGCCACCTTTGATGAGCTTCCGCAGGCCGATGGCGAGAGCGACATAGCCCGCAGTGATGGAGGCGGTCCGCGTCCCACCGTCAGCCTGGATCACATCGCAGTCGACAGTGACGGTCCGCTCTCCCAGCAGGTGTAAATCCACTCCTGCTCTCAACGAGCGGCCAATGAGGCGACGAATCTCCTGCGTGCGATCTCGGGGGCCCCTCGTCTCCCTAGGCATACGTTGATGGGTGGAGCGGGGCAGCATACCATACTCAGCGGTCACCCATCCTTGAGCTTGATCTCGCAGCCAGAGCGGTACCCTCTCCTCGATGGAGGCGGTGCAGATAATCCGGGTGCGGCCCATCTCGATCAGTGCCGAACCCTCGGGGTGGTCGAGGTATCCCGGGGTGATGACCACTGGACGCATCTCGTCGTTTGCCCGTCCGTCGAATCGCATGCCTCGCTCCTTCCGTCCTTGCCAGCTGCATTGTATCCCAGTCGGCGCGCTCGGACAATTTGTACCCCATACACCGTACGCTAGGGCTGACGGGGCTCTGCCAGTTTGAAGGACATGACCAAGCTCGCCGTGATCCCTAATGCTGCGGCACCGTATAGAATGGGATAGGAGGTGGCCTGGAGCAGCAGTCCTCCGAGAAGCGGAAGGATGATTACCAGGGTGCCCCCCAGGGTGTTGTACAGCCCTACGTACACTGGCCTTTCGTCCGGAGGGGCCATCTCCAGCACAAGATTCATGAAACCCTGCATGTAGCCACTGTAATTCGCCCCGATGAGGACGAATACGGGGGCATAGACGTAGGCTGCAATGGCACCCGGAGGAGGCCAGTAGTGTATGAGCAGGGCCAGCACTGGAACGCTCACTGCCAAGGCTACTGTCAGCTGGGTTACGATCTTGCTGCCCGATTTCTCGTTCAGGTACCCCATCGCGACGCTAGCCAACACTCCGCCCAGCACCTGCGCCGAGACGAATAGGCCCACGTACTCATCACTTATCTGGAGGACGTCGGTCGCATAGACAACGTAGAACGGTAGCGCCAGCGACCCAAGCCCCGTGAGCAAACGCACAATGTTGATCAACCTGAACTGCTGATCACCACGAAGTAGCGCGACCAATCTGGGCACGTAGGCGCGCCAGGACCGTCGCTCCACCTGGACTTCGTGCACCGTCTCCTTGAGGAAAGTGAAGGATCCGAGAGACATGAACAGGAAGACGACGCACATGAAGAATAGAAGGCCGTAGTTGCCGGGGAAGGCTGGTCCGCTTGGGCCGAGAATGTGCCGCACTGCCACGCCGGCCACCATAGCGAGAATTCCACCGGTGATCTGAGCTGTGCTGAACAGGCGTCCTCGCCTGAATGGAGGAATACTCTTGCTCAGGATGTCAAACCAGGCAACGCTGGACAAACCGTCCATGGTGGAGAATATGGTCTCGGCCAGGAAGAAGGCAGCCAGCAACAACCATGGATATGTTTCGCCGGTCAGCAATATGACCAAGGCCACCAGCAGATACATGGGCCGCCCCACGAGCGCGAGCGCGACGACGAAAGGCTTCTTCCTCGCTCTGCTGGCCACGTGATTGGCAGCCAAGAGCTGGGGCAGCAGCCATGCACCGTTGGCGATCGTTATCACCAGACCAATGAGGGGCGCAAAGTCCGTGAGTCGATTGATGAAGGAGGGTATGACGCTCGTGTAGTTGACGAACGCCATACCAATGACGAAACACACCCAGTCGCCGGCGATGGAGGCGAAGTTGCGTCGATAATCGGGGTAGTCCTCACTCACCGAGTCTCTCTCCATTGAAATCTCTGCAGATCGACGCGACCCGTTTCGTCGAAGATGATGCCTTCATCCTCCAACATGGCCCGTTGCTGAGCTGCACGGTGGCCTCCTGGCGAGGGGCTGATTCTCCCTCTGGAGTTGATCACGCGATGCCAGGGGATGTCCTTGCCGCCAGGCATGGAGTGCAAGGCCCAGCCCACAGTACGGGCAGCACGGGGGTTCCCGAGATAGTCGGCGATCTGGCCATAGGTCGCGACATGCCCTGCGGGAATCATACGGACTATGCGATAGACGTCTTCGAAGAAGTTGGTGATCATGGTAGGCTATTGCAGTGCCTTGTGGTCGACACGCGACTGTGGGATTCCTCATGGCTTGGGTCAAGAGTCAGGCCATATTCCGTCTGTACCCTGCCTCTGCCGAGCTGAAGGGTCTTGTCTATCGATAACCTCTCCAGGAAGCCCTCGTCGTGGGAGACTACCAGAATCGTGCCTGCATAGTCCATCAGGGACTTTGCCAGTCTATCTCTCGACAGGGCGTCCAGGTTGTTTGTGGGCTCATCAAGTAGCAGGAGGTTCGCGTGGCTCAAGGCAAACTGGACCAGGAAGAGTCGCACCCTTTCGCCAGCTGAGAGCGACCGTATGTTGGTAGATACCTCGTCTCCGGTGAACAGATAGTGAGACAATTCCCTTCGCAAGCTGGTCACGTCCATAGCGACGGTGTTGCGGAAGTAGTCGAGGACGGTCATGTCTGGCAGCTCTTCTTGCTCCTGAGGCAGGTATCCTACGACAACGCCCTTGGCCAGCTTCACCTCTCCCTCATCTGGTTCGGCCAGTCCGGCAATGATCTTCAGCAGGGTCGTCTTGCCTGAAGCGTTGGGTCCAACAATGGCCACACGATCCCCGCGTCTCACCACCGAGGAGAAATCCTCGAACAGGCTTCTCCCATAGGCCTTCGATGCCCCAGCGATCATGACCACGTTTTGACCGCAATGGGCTGGTTCGAGGTCGATTCTCAGTTCGGCATGTTTGGGCCGTTCAACGTCCGGTAGCGTTGCCAATCTCTTCTTCAGTGTGGCGGCTTGTTCGTGATGCTTCCGGGCCGCTCGAGCGCTCTTGTGTTTGGCGGCCATCTTGTCTCTGTCTCTTCTTCTCTTCGGTCCACGTTGGCTCCGTGCTGCCAGTCTCAACTGCTTCTGAATGGCGGCCCTCAGGCGGCGCCTTTCCTTTTCGATGCGGAGCCTTTCTCTCTCGTCGAGTTCCTCTTGCCCTGCCTTGGCGTCAAGGTAGCTCGCATAGTTGCCGGTGTAAGCGTAGATCTTGTGATCCCTATCAGAGAGTTCGAGAACTCTGTCGGCGATCTGATCAACGAACTCAATACGATGCCCAACTACCAGAACCGTATTCGGATACTCCCTGATCTCTCCGATCAGCCATTCTCTACCTTCCCAGTCAAGGTTGTTGTCGGGCTCGTCAAGCAAGAGTAGATCCGGTCGACTGGTCAGTGCCTGAAGGATGAAGAGCCTGGCCTTTTGCCCTCCGCTCAGCTCACGCAGGGGCCTGTTTTCCTCCGGTGGTGCAAGACCTACGAACGAAGACAGAGCTACTCTCACTCTCTGAACCGAGGCATAGATTTGCGCCTCGTCATGCTGTGACACAAACTCCGCGAAGTCCTCTATGAGTCCTGGCTCAGTCACGTGGTGGTGATAGAACTCCAGTTTCGACACTTTCTCTGCTATGCCGCTCGCCTCAAGAAGCTGGTCCAATGCTCCTGTCGCCTCGTCCATCACGGGGATGATCTGAGGCACATACTCAACCGTGTAGCGAGGATTGGAGGCCATGACCATTCCACCACATGCGCGCAGTTCTCTGGCCAGTATTCTGAGGAGGGTCGACTTGCCGACTCCATTCTTGCCGACCAGGCAGCTTCTCTTGGTGTTGTCTATCGTGAAGGAGGCACCGTCCAGGATAGTCCTGTCTCCATAGGAGAAGTTCAGGTTCAGCACCTTGATTGATACTCCGCCTGGACGTAGCTCTGGCTGATAGGTCTGCATCCTCGAAACCACCAGCTCATCGATGGTCACTGATTGCCGCCTCCCAGCCATCAAGAGCCCTGCCGGTGCCCGCACCGTCAAATGGAAACGCGGTCTTCCCTAGGCGGCCTATCCTTGTCAAGCAAGGTGCTTCGCGCTCGGTGTCCCGAGCCGAAGCACGCTACGTAACGGTCGATGGCCTTCGCGATTATAGCATCTTCACAGAGGTTGAGCGAGGTTGGCGCGCTCTTGCACAGCGCGTTGAGCCGGCGGGCAAGATTGGCTACAATAGGCTGGTTACCCTGGGAGTCGTGATCATGAAACGTCGTGTTGCGCATCCGCGTGCTGTTGCCCAAGCTCTTTTTGTGACCTTTCTGTGGTCCACATCCTGGGTGCTCATCAAGATTGGCCTGGAAGACATACCGGCGCTGACCTTCGCCGGCTTGCGATACTCCCTCGCCTTCCTCTGTCTACTTCCGGTGGCACTGAGTTCGCGCCGCCGCAGCGGTATTCGCGGCATGTCTCGGCGCAAATGGGCAGAGTTGATCGCTCTTGGCCTGCTGTTCTATGCCATTACTCAGGGAGCGATATTCGTCAGCCTGGCCTATCTGCCCGCAATGACCGTGAGCCTCCTCTGGAATTTCACCACAGTCGTTGTGGCGCTGCTCGGCGTCTTTCTGCTCGCGGAACGGCCCACAACCCTCCAATGGAGCGGTGTCGGGGTCAACCTGAGTGGCATTTTGATGTACTTCTTTCCCGTGTGGATACCCCTGGGCCAAGCTGTCGGGCTGGTAGCGGCGACCGTGGGAGTGCTCGCCAACGCTGTGTCGTCGATACTTGGTCGGCACATTAATCGTGAAGGGGACATCCACCCCTCCGTCGTGACTACGGTGAGCATGGGAGTTGGAGCCGTCACTCTGCTGGTCGCGGGGATCACAACTCAAGGCTTGCCGAGCCTCAGCCTAGCCAACTGGTTGATCATCGGCTGGCTGGCAGTGGTGAACACTGCCTTCGCCTTCACGCTCTGGAACTATACCCTGCGGGTTCTATCGGCGATGCAGTCCAGCATCATCAACAGTACGATGCTCGCTCAGATCGCAGTCCTCGCTTGGCTATTCCTCGGAGAGCACCTCACGGGGCAGCAGGTAATCGGTCTGATCCTGGCTGGGCTGGGGACTCTGATGGTGCAGCTTCGACGGGAATAGGGCGGTCCTTTGCGTTGTCAAGGAGTCTTGGAAGTAGGTGCCAGACTGGCGACTCACGGGCGCCCGTGTGACCACGTCGCCTGTCGGGCGAGGGGAGCATCTTGCGGAAACGAGGGCAGGGTTGACATATTCTGGACCTATGTGGTATGATTAATGATGATTGAATCGAACAAGAGGAGCGTTCCTGTTGTAGCGAACGAGAAGAGAGGTGTGAGACTAATGCGAGAGGAAGTCGAAAAGGCGTTGGCAGATGTCAGGAAGTTCCTGCAAGCGGACGGAGGAGATATCGAATTGGTCGACGTCACCGACGATGGTGTGGTGAAGGTGAAGCTCACAGGGGCTTGTGGGACCTGTCCGTTCTCCGCCATGACCCTGCAGATGAATGTCCAGAAGAATCTCATGGAGCAGGTACCCGGAGTAACGAAGGTCGAAAACGTCGCCATGCCCACTGCATAGGGTGTGCAGGCGATGCCTCGAGTGAAGAATAGTCCAGTCACAGCCTGCGGGCTTTGGCCCGCAGGCCTTTCTTATTGCCGGATAGGAGTCCCTGCGGACAGGCCGCAACCCGAAGCGGGCTGGAGGGTTGTTCTTGGTGAGGTTTTGGAGCGTCCGTGTAGGGTGACGCTTCCTAGTGTGGAAGCACCGGCGTACGATAGAAGGAGGCTTCCCCCCCAGCGCATTCTCCCGCGCGATGAGGAGGTCCGGGATGGCTAGAGATCAAAGTGTACGAGTAGTGGTCACCGGCATGGGAGCCCTCACACCCTTGGGCTTGAATGTGAAGGACACCTGGCAAGCGTTGGTCGAGGGGCGTTCCGGCATCGGGCGAATTACGCAGTTCGACGCCTCTGCTTACCCGGTTCAGATCGCCGGAGAGGTAAGGGGCTTCGAGCCTGAGGAGTATATGAGCCCGAAGGAGGCCAAGAAGATGGCTCGGTTCAGCCAGTTGGCCGTGGGTGCGGCAACGATGGCCCTGGCGGATGCGCAGTTCTCAGTGGACGAGAGCAACGCGGAGGAAGTGGGGGTCGTGATGGGCACCGCCATAGGTGGGGGGCTGATAGACACAGAAAGGGTTCATCTTGTTCTGTTGAACAAGGGGGTGCGCAGAGTGCCTCCCGTGTTCGTACCCTCGATACTGCCCAATGCGGCAGCCCACCATGTGGCCAGCGCTTTCGGCATTATGGGGTACACCTCCACCCCAGTCACCGCTTGTGCCGCCGGAACCCAGGCCATCGGTGAAGGGGCCAGGGCTATCCGCGATGGCTGTGCGCAGGTGGTGTTGGCTGGGGGCACTGAGTCCACGGTCTGCGGGCTTGCCCTGGCCGGGATGTCTGCCATGCGTGCTCTTTCGACTCGCAACGATGAGCCGGAACGGGCCTCCCGCCCCTTCGATGCTGAGCGAGATGGCTTTGTGGCTTCGGAGGGTTGCGGCATGCTGATCCTGGAAAGGTTGGATCAGGCTCTGGCTCGGGGGGCCAGGATATACGCTGAGGTCCTGGGCTACGGTGTCTCCTCCGATCCCTATCATGTCAGCGCGCCAGACCCTGAGGGAACTGGTTCTGCCCTGGCGATGCGCCGTGCCATCGCCGACGCTGGGTTGACACCTGAGGAGATACAGTATATTAACGCACATGCCACGGCGACACCGATAGGCGATCCGGCGGAGGTGGTGGCTATCAAGAAAGTCTTCGGCCCTCGCGCTTACGAGATACCCGTCAATGCCACGAAGTCTATGATCGGTCACCTGCTGGGCGCGGCTGGGACAGTCGAGGCGATAGCTACCATCATGACCATGCAGGATGGCATTCTACACCCCACCATCAACTACGAGACGCCAGATCCAGCATGCGACCTCGACTGTGTGCCGAATAAGGCTCGGAAGGCCCATGTGGACATCGCCATTTCCAACTCCTTCGGCTTCGGCGGTCAGAACGGGTGCCTGGTCTTTGGGAGCTGGGAGGCATAGGCAGGCCGTGGCGAACGAACAGCGCAGGGGCGCACATATCAGCGGTTGGGGCCGGTACGCGCCGACCCGGGTGCTGACCAACGACGATCTGTCGCTGATGGTGGATACCTCTGACGAGTGGATCTACCAGCGGACAGGCATCCTCGAGCGACGCGTGGCGAGCAGTGGCGAGACCACGGCCAGCATGAGCCTCCGCGCGGCCCGGGCCGCGCTGGACGTGGCCGAGCTCGATCCGCGCAAGGTGGAGTTGATCATCGTCGCTACCGTCACGCCCGACTATGTCTTTCCCTCGACTGCCTGCCTGGTCCAGGACGCGCTGGGGGCAGGCGAGGCGGGTGCGTTTGATCTGTCGGCTGGCTGTTCCGGGTTCATATATGGCCTGAACGTGGCGGCTGGCCTGATCGAAGCGGGGCAGTGTGACAACGCCGTGGTGATCGGCGCAGAGACCCTGTCCTGCATCACCGACTGGACCGACCGAGACACGTGCGTCCTCTTTGGCGATGGGGCCGGGGCGCTGGTTCTGCAGGCCAACGGAACCAGGGGCGGCGTGCTATCCACGGTGCTCCGAGCCGACGGATCGGGTGGAGACCTGCTCAAGCTGCCGGCCGGAGGAAGCTGTCAGCCCGCCTCCAGAGAGACAGTGAGCCAACGTCTGCACTATATCCACATGAACGGGCGCCAGGTGTTCCGCTTTGCCTCTCGCGTATTGCCAGAGGCCACCCGGCAGGTGGTGGAACTGGCCGACCGTAGGGTCGAGGATATCGCACTCTTTGTGCCCCATCAGGCTAACGGCCGCATCATCCAGAGTGCCCTCCAGGCGCTGAAGATCCCGCCTGATCGGGTGTTCACTAACCTGGCCCGCTACGGAAACACCTCATCCGCGTCGGTGCCGATGGCTCTGGCCGAAGCGATTGACGAGGGCCGGGTGCGGAAGGGGGACCTGATCGTGTGCGTGGCGTTTGGCGCCGGGCTCACGTGGGCTGCCACCGCCATCGAGTGGAGCCTGCCCCTGCCCGTGCCCAAGCCGCCTCGCCGGCGCATCTATCAGCGGTGGATGCTCTACCGCCTGGCGCGGATCCAGTCTTGGTGGCGGCGGCTCTGGCGCAGGGTCGATGCCCGACTCCATCGACTGCGCGAAGGTGACGATGATTAGCCCAACGTCGAGTCTAGTATCTCCAAAGCTCTGCCCCAACGCCGCTTCAGCGCGCCGATACCTTGCACAAACGGTCGTTGTCAGCGCTAGCTTCTACTCGCGTCTGGGTTTGCTCGCAAGCCGGACAGGTTGCTCGGAGGTCTACTCCTCCCAAGTCCTCGCGACGTCAACGCGGTCACCCAGCCCCGCCTCAGCGCTCACTCCTACCGATATGCAGACACCTGCTTACATCCTAGTGTTTGCGGCCGTTTCTGTCCTTACGGACAGCGAGGTGAGGGCGGTGCAAGAGGGAGGGCAGGCGCTGTGCTGAAGGGTTGTTCTTGTTGGGGGTGCTGGAAGTTCTTGCAAGCCCCAGGATTCCCACGATGGAAACACTGGCGCACTATCGAAGGAGGCTTCAGCCTCCAGGGTGCATGGCCCCGCGCCAAGAGGAGGTGAGGGATGGGCAAAGATCAAAGCGCAAGAGTAGTGGTCACTGGTATGGGAGCTGTCACACCCCTGGGACTGAGTGTCGAGGAGACGTGGCAGGGGTTGGTGGAGGGACGTTCGGGGATTGGGCCTATCACCTTCTTTGACGCTTCCGCCTTTCCTGTACGCATCATGGGAGAGATAAAGGGGTTCGATCCTGGCGAATACATGGATCTCAAGGAAGCCAAGCGCATGGCTCGCTTCAGCCAGCTCGCGGTGGCCGCCGCGAAGGAGGCAGTCGAAGATGCTGGCCTAATCATAAGCGAGAGCAACGCCGAGGACGTAGGTGTTGTACTGGGCACGGGCATAGGCGGCGGCCTGGTGGAGTCGGAGCAGACGTACCGTATCTTGCAGGACAAGGGCATACGGCGAGTGCCTCCGCTTTTCATACCCTCCATGATGCCCAATGCGGCTGCCCATCATGTGGGTTGCGCTTTCGGCATCAAGGGCTACACCTCAACAGTGATCGCAGCCTGCGCTTCGGGAACCCAGGGCATCGGTGAAGGAGCCAGGGCCATCCGCGACGGATCGGCCACCGTGGTCATAGCCGGAGGGACCGAGTCCACGGTGTGCGAGCTTGCCCTGGCGGGAATATGCGCCATGCGTGCCGTTTCCAAGCGGAACGAAGAACCAGAGAAGGCCTCTCGACCCTTCGATGGGGAGCGCGATGGCTTCGTCTGCGGCGAGGGCTGTGGGATCCTGGTGCTGGAGGGCTTGAATCACGCTCTGGAGCGAGGCGCTCGAATACACGCAGAAGTGCTGGGATACGGAGTAACAACGGATGCATACCACGTAAGCGCTCCAGACCCGGAGGGAAAGGGGTCTGCCTTGGCCATGCGCCGGGCCATAGCCGACGCCGGTCTGGAACCCCAGGACATACAGTACATCAACGCCCACGCCACGGCGACGCCCATAGGCGATCCGGCTGAAGTGGTGGCGATCAAAAGCCTCTTCGGGCAGCATGCCTACGAAATCCCGGTCAACGCCACCAAGTCCATGATCGGCCACCTGCTTGGGGCGGCTGGTGGGGTGGAGGCGGTAGTGACGATCAAGACCATTGAGGAAGGGGTTCTGCATCCTACGATCAACCAGGAGACACCCGATCCGGACTGCGATTTGGACTCCGTGCCCAACGTGGCCCGGAAGGCGGACATCGACATCGCCTTGAAAAACTCCTTCGGGTTCGGGGGCCAGAATGCGTGCCTGGTGATCGGTAGATACGAGTAGTTGCCAAGCTCTTCACTTGCTTCTCGGTACAGACAGCGCTCGAAAGTGCTCGAGCGCTGTTTCTGCATATTCGCGAATCGAGACTAGGTGCGCGGAAAAGCGAGCAAGGAGGAGGAAACTCGTCGCATCGGCATCCGTTGCTCTCTCCCGTGACTTGACAAAAGGGTGGCACTGCATTATACTTGGGATACGAAATATAAGGGTCGCGATATTTGGGCTCCGCATAGTACGGATACAAATCATGTACGTTGGGCCTTTAGAGGGGATTGAGGAATGAACAGGGCGCAGTGTGATGCGGCGGATATCCAGTATGACGAGGAGTCCCTTCCCGAGGTTTTCCAGCTCCTGGACACGGTAGCGAAGAAGCTCACTCAGCTTCAAAGGCAGAGCATCAGCGTTGTCGCTCTCACACCGCCTCAGTATGCGATCCTAGGCTTGCTTTGGGAAAGAGATGGACGTCCTCTAAGTGAACTCGCGTCTGCTTGTTGCTGTTCACCTTCAACGGTCACCGGCATTGTCGACACCCTGGAGAAGAAGGGTCTGGTCGCTCGTGAGCTGAATCCCGAAGACAGGAGAAGTTTCTTGGTGCGGCTCACGGAGCAAGGTGAAGCTCTGAAAGAGGCAACACCTGAGCCAGATAGGATCTTCGCTGGTTGCTGTCCCAGCATCGAGGCCGAGGAACTCAAGCAGCTTGGCACACTGTTGAGAAAACTGAACGATGCACTAGATGTGTGAGGAGGTAACGTGATGGAGAAGTCTGAGCAGGTGCGGATCAAGGAGGCTGTGAGAGAGTACTACGCGCAGGCCGCATGTGCGGACGCTGAATGCTGCGCGCCGGAGTCCTGCTGTGGGACCACTCAGAGCGTGGCCCAGAGGCTCGGGTACTCTGTGCAGGAGCTCGCGTGCCTGCCGCCAGACGTGGCGTCCAGTTCCATGGGCTGCGGCAATCCACTGGCCTTCACTGAGATTCGAGAGGGCGATGTAGTTCTGGACCTGGGTTCAGGAGCTGGGTTGGATGTCATTCTCGCCGCGCATGAGGTCGGTGAAACAGGCAAAGTCATCGGATTGGACATGACACCTGAGATGATCGAGCGGGCAGAGAGGAGTGCTGAAAGAGCAGGAGTGGGGCACATCGCGGAGTTCCGTCTCGGGGAGATGGAGGACATGCCGGTCGATGATGGTAGCGTGGACCTGATCATCTCCAACTGCGTTGTCAACCTCTCTCCGGACAAAGCGAAGGTCTTTCAGGAGGCGTTCCGCGTCCTCAAGCCCGGCGGAAGGATGCTCATATCGGACATCGTGGCCTCCAACCTTCCCGAGGCTTTGCGAAACGACATGTCCGCTTGGGCAGGATGTCTAGCAGGGGCCTTGGAGGAGTCTGAGTACCTCAATGTTATCAGGAATGCAGGATTTGAGGATGTAGCTGTGGTAGACAGGGTGGACGCCGCTGAAGTCGCCGTCGATGTGGAGTCCGTTGACGGCCTGACGGAATTGATCCCTGAGGAGGTCACCGAGGCCATCAAGGCGAGTCAGGGAAAGACGGCGGTTCTGGCTTCCCCGGACGGCCAGGTCGTCTGCGTCGCCTCTGCGGACGATCCCCTGGGCCGTCCCAAGATCCACAGCGTGAAGGTGAGAGCCGTCAAGGGGAAGGGCTAGAGAACTCGCCGACTGAACCCGGTACAGAGATCAGTGCTAGTATGCCAGGTTCTGGCTCTGAGAAAGGCAATCTGTGCACGAGGAGGCGAACGTGTTGAGGTGGAGCCACGTCCTGGCGCACCAAGAGCGATACGAGGATCTACTCGCCGAGGCGGAGAGGGAACAGCTGGCGACAGAGCCGCAAGCAGCGTCCGAGAAACGCACCCCCGTCGATGATCGGCTACTCGCGTGGCTCGGGCGGAGTCTGGTTACCCTCGGATGCCGGCTCCAGGCCCAGCAGGGAAACCCGTCGTGGCCGTGCGTGGATCTCCGAGTTGAGCAGGCTGAGAACGCCGTGGACTGCGGCCAGTGCTGACGTGACGAATTGCCCAGCCGTGGAGTAGATCTCTCATGTGGGATGGGCAGAGTTCCTCAATCCGCAGGATGGTGGTCTAGGAAGCGAAGAGGTCAAACTCCTTTTCCAGCGAGGCAGGGCGGTCGCTGTCGGGGCCAAGGTTTTCCGTCCTACGTCCGGTAGGAAGGACTGGGCCGTGACGATGGGCGCCTTGCGGACCTTTCCGCGCCGGCGCCGACCGTCAGCACCCGCGCTCGCCCCAGTATGGACAGCGCGATGCTGCGCGCAGAAGAGCGCGTCACTACTCGTTGCCCTGCGACGATGACCCCAACGGTATGATGAACATTCCAATGATGTACGCCACCAGGACAGGCATGACGCCCGTGGCGAGACCGAGGAAGACCACTCCCAGTCTCACCAGTGTGGGATCAATTTCGTAGGCCTCTCCTATCCCGCCACAGATACCGGCCACCATTCTGTCTTCTCGCGAGCGATACAGCTTCTTCATGGGTAGCTCCTATGTTGTCTTCTGCTCGACAGGCTATCTCACTATCGGTGATGCCTGAGGATCGAATGGGTTCGTTCTCATCGCGAGAGAGAAAAGGTATGGGTAATTCTCCCTCAGGTGGTTCATGTAGGCTAGCCATTCGGTACTGAGTCGCGTGTAGGCCCTCTGCATATCGCCCGCGAGATGTGCATAGTCACTGTCGGGCAGCTCCTTCACATCTTCCCTGTGGGCCAACTCCTCGGTCAAGTGAAAGACCGCCCAGAGTAGGTCCGTGAAGGACTCGTGCTCCAGGAGATTGGGGTTTTCCAGCAACCGCAGTAGGAAGTCTCTCTTGCTGACAAGGAAGGCTTTGAGATCCTCCAGGGCGCTTTTCTCAGCTTCGACTGGATAGGCATGGTTGTCAAGGAGTCTCCTGACGCCCGAGAAGTCTGTATCAGAAGAGTCTGCCGTCCAGACCAGGTGACTTCTGATGGCTTCGGACTTGGGGTCAAGCGCGGAGAGGTCCTTCAGCAGCCTGGTCCCCACTTCGCTGAAGAAAGCTCCTATGACCATGTTTAGCTTCTCCAGGATGGCTCGCTTTGCACGTAGGCTCAGAAGCTGGTGAATGATCAGCGTGACCATGAGGACTTCGATGAAGACGAAGGCGATGTCCCCTATCATGTAGATGAAGATGTGGTGGGCATCTCGAAATATGAGGTAGTGTGCGAAATACACAACGGCGGATAAGGCGATCAGGGCCAGGCCCAGCGCAACCTGCCAGTCAAGTCTTCTCATGATAGGTTGTCACTCCTTTCCTCTGCTGAGTTCGGTCGTGCTCACACAGGGTCGCGTCGCCACGATGAAATACGCCCTTGTTGATGCGTCAGGCACGATCAGCTGAGCTGTGGATTGCCTCCCTGCGTTGAATGTAGATGGTCTTCTGGACCGAAGCGCAGACGAGTCCATCCTCGTCTTTCAAGTCTACTTGGTAGACGCGATCGACGGATGGTTGTCGAGCGAGATCGGTCTTGATGTTTTCGGTCTCCTCTTCATCGAGTTCGATAGTGGCGTACAGGGCTGAACGACCGGGCCGCCGGAATCTAATGCTCGCCGCTTTGTCCCAGACCATGTAGTCCGGACCCAGCACGTGGATGAGCATGAGCATCGGAAACGGGTCCACGGCTGCGTAGATGCTCCCACCAAAGATGGTCCCCACGTAGTTGCGGGTTCTCCAACTCATGGGTAGCTTGATGCGTACCTCACGCCAGTCTCCCGCGATGTAGGTGATACGCGCTCCCGTTCCCCGGTACGCAGGGTAGAAGTTGATTGCCCAGCGCCTCAGTCGTGTCTTGTTTGATTCAGGCATCCGTCTCGCTCCCGGCGGTTCTTTGCCGTCTTCTTGTCTTGCGCAGATCCGACGAGCTACTGATCAAGCTTCGGCTATGATGGCCTCCAACAGGGCGTCCAAGAAGTCAGCCCAGCCTCCCACGCCCTCCACGGTCAAGTCCGCTTCCGCTCTCAATCTCGGTGGCATTTCCCTCGAGATCACTGCGACGGCCAGCGCTCTGTGGTTTGTCGCACTAGCCCAACGTCGGATGCCCGCAAAGGCATCGAGGTCTGTTGTGTCATCCCCGGCGTAGACGACGCTTGCCACATCGTGCCTGGCAAGGAGGTCTGCGAGAGCAGTGCCCTTGTCGGCGTCCACAGGGGGCCTGAGCTCCACTACGCGACGCCCCTGCTCCACCCTCATATCCGTACCTTCCGTCAGAGCTTTCAAGCACAAGGTGACGCGTTCTCTCGCGGCGGAGGGATCGGCAGCCAGTCGGTAGTGGATTGATGCACTGGTCACTTTGTCTTCGAAGAGCAGGCCGGGAAGGTCAAGCTGCTGGCGCGCTGCCTCCAATATCCTGCGAACTGTCAAGAAGTGCTCGGACGCAGCTGGCGCAACGTGTGTGGCCCCATTCACATACATCTCGAATCCGTGGTTGCCCAAGTAGACCACTCCGGCCAGCCCCACCAGTCGCCGAACATCTTCAACCTGCCGGCCAGACACGACGGCCACCAATGGGAGTACGCTCACGAGCTTTGCCAAGCTGGCGAGACAACGGGGGTCTATTGCGGCCTCCTCAGGACTCGGGGCGATCTCGCTCATGGTGCCGTCGAAGTCGGTGGTCAAGGCCAGAGGCGGCGCGTCTAGGAGGTAGTCTATTGCCTGGTCAGCGTCCATCTGCGTGCCGTAAGATCTCAATTGTTGGCGAGTTGTGAGAGATCCACCAGTTGTTCGTAAAGCCAGTCACCCACAGTGTGAGACTCCACGATGCTGCGCAAGGCCGCAGCACGTTGCCTTCGTTCGGCCGCAGACATCACTAGGGCTTGGTGCAAGGCTTCAGCGGTCTGTACCACATCGTATGGCGAGATCACCAAAGCGGCCTCGCCCAGTTCCTCGCATGCTCCAGCGCCTTCTGAGATGACGAGAACCCCATCTCTCTGATTGACGATTGGTCCCTCTTTCGCCACCAAGTTCATGCCGTCGATTAGGGGATTCACTAGGAGGGCGTCGTAGAGTTGCATGGCAGCCACGGCTCTCGCGTAGTCCTCGCCAACGAATAGCTGCACAGGTTCCCATTCGCGATCTCCATGCTTGAGGTTCAGGTGCTGGCCAGCCACAATGACTTCGTCCAGATACTCTTGGTACTCATCTATGCTAAGGCGAGATGGTACCAGCAAGGCCAGGAAACGCATCTCGCCCAGGTGCTCGGGGTAGCGGTCAAGGAGGACATCCACGGCCTTGAATCCCCGAACGATGTTCTTGCTGGGGTCAATGCGATCAACACGGACGATCGTTTTCTGGCCCAATCGCCTT
>JABAOH010066534.1_pt1 | contig 24498 bp, 21 predicted proteins | sample 7062181 | NCBI WGS metagenome assembly JABAOH01 (sample SAMN14538630, study PRJNA623070) | marine sediment metagenome | biome: marine biome [ENVO:00000428]; feature: marine pelagic biome [ENVO:01000023]; material: deep marine sediment [ENVO:00002113]; isolation source: pool of 5 deep marine... | reverse complement strand
TCCGCTAAAGGAGCGAATCTCCTTTCCTGTCTCCACATCCCACAGCTTTAAGGTATTATCATATGAGGCCGATACCAGGGTTTTCCCTTGGGGCGAAAACCCGCAGCCCCTGACCGCATCTTTATGTCCGCTAAAGGAGCGAATCTCCTTTCCTGTCTCCACATCCCACAGCTTTAAGGTATGATCAGATGAGGCCGATACCAGGGTTTTCCCTTCAGGCGAAAACGCACAGGCCATTACTGCCCCGGAATGCCTGAAATTAGGGCTTCCGAAAAAGCCTATCAGCTCTTTTCCTGCAATATCGCGATAATAATTGAAATTCCTGTCCTCCGGGTGATACCCGGGGCTGTCCAGTTGTAATACATTTTCAACAACGACTTCCGCTTTCTCCTTCACGGCCTGGTGTTGGTTGAGCCACTGCTGCACCACTTCCTCTTGCACCAGTCTTAACAATAATTGCTTCCTCAATCCCACCAATTCCGAATCCCCCCTGTCAAAAGCCTTATAATCCAGGTACTCTTCCAGGAAGGTTTTCTGAGACAGCTTCAGCGGATTGTCGAACTGTTGTACCTGTTCTTTTAATTGTTCCTTATCTTCCGTCAATATAGAATCTTGCAGGTATTCATACGTCCACTGAACCGCTTTCCAGTTTCGATTCATGATGTCGATAAGGGGAGACCGCAACCGTTCGAGACGGATGGACTGAAAGGCTTTATACAGGAGCCACTCCACTTCGGCAAGGCATTTTGCCCCCTGGTGAAAAACCCGCGTTTGCGAATATTCCACTTCCGATACCAGGTCGCGGAGATTGGCCAATATATCGTACCCGGTTATCAGGCTGCTGCCTGCCGCGACGGGCAGGGTTTCCAGTTCCAGGAAAGCCTCTTTGATCATGCTCTTTCGCACCAGTTCCGCCAGGCGTTTATTGTCCTTTTGATATTGCTGTACCATGTAGTAGGCGGCCAGGAACTCCATAACCGTGGAATGAACGAATACATATTCTCTTTTTCCGGCCTGCAAAAGCAGGTGGTCCCGGTGGAACCGCTCCTTCCACTGTGCCGCCTCGGCTTCCGCGGTTTCTTTATCATAGTAATACAGGTTTTCCCGGATAAACCGGGTAAAGTAAATCATTAATGTTTCTTCATTAACAGACCGCTGCACGACCCCATCGACATCGCCGTAAAACAGATCAAAGCAAAGAGACGCCAGCGCACCATAGAAGATGCGGGTCTCTTTATGCCTGTCGAAGAAACCCGGCTCCTTGATTTCCCGGAAAAACAGTTCCAGGTTCTTAAAGGGAAAGGCCCCGGTTTTGATGTTATCCCAGACTTTTAACAGGATAAACTTCAGCAGTAAGTCGTACATGGGATAGCGGTGGTGAAACTTTTCATAAGCCTGGAAATAAGCGGTGACCAGCAGGGCAGTAATGGGGGTGGCCGCCATCTTCACTACGATTTCTTCCTTCCAGATGGCGTCGTCGAATTTTTCATAAATGGCTGAATCCGGGTCCATCAATTGCCTGGCCACGGCCCGCACCTGTTCCATGTCCAGGTTGAGCACTTTAAATACCGGTATGTTTTCTTTTGAAAAATCCCGGGAGAAATGAATGGTTTCCGAAGGGCGGGAGGTCAAATACAGGCGATTACCCTCAAACAGGGGATCCCCGTGTACGATTAAAAATAACTGTTTGATCCGTTCCCTGGTTTTAATGTCTGCCGCTTCATCCAGGGCATCCACCAGCAGGGTCAGCCGTTTTTCTTTAAAGGCCTGTTTGACTTTCTGCCCGGCATTTTGAAACTCCACCCATTGATCCGGGGTCAGTTCATAATCATCTTTTCCACCGAACAGGAATACCCAGGTCATAAATTCCAATACAGCTTCCGGGTCCGGTTCGGAAGGAGAGGCACTGTAACACGTTTTGTACCATTCATCATAAAGAGGAATATCCCTGCAGGGCACAAAAATAACCACCTGTTTGCAATTATCTGCTTTTGCTTCATTGGCGTTGAACTCTTTGAAAGCCAGGTGGCGAAGGATGGTGGTTTTACCCGCACCGGGCAGACCGAAAATAGTGCCTTTGCAGTATTTTTCATACAGGGTGTGAACATCGACCTCTTTGAACCCGGATGGGGATTTCTCTTCCATTTCCATTTCATGAAAGGGCCATTCTCTTTTCCTGTCCCACCGGCCCCTTCGTCNNTTTCCATGGGCACCGGCGGGTAAATATTCCCGAAAACAGGGATGTACTGCACGTCTTTTTCCAATTCGTTCATCCGCTGTTCCAGGAGGTTTGTGACCCCCGCCTGTTCCCGGGCAATACGCAGCCTGTAAAACGGGGGGTTCCACTCTTCGTTGTCGAATCCTTTGAAGGGTTCGTTAATGGTAAAACGGCTGGCTTCGATATTTTTTTGATTGAGCAAGGACCTGATTCCCAGGTAAAGCGGCTGCGTAACTACTAGTTCCCAGGTTTGCGCGTGTTTTTCCATGCGGAACACTTTGATACCTTCGGGGCTGACCAGGTCCACCGGTTGGTTCTCTTTCATTTGAAACTGGAAAAAACCGCTGTGGGCCACCATACGGAACCTGGACTTAAAACCGAATCGGTCTTCAGGTTTATCCCGGTCAAACAGGTCCAGCATGATATCCATGATGCCCTCAAGGTTTGCTCCGAACAAGAGGAGGGCATCGCCCATGGATTTAACTACCTGGAACCCATGTTTCTCAGCCATGGTTTTTACTTTTTCCTGGAAATAGTCGGTGTATTGCGCGGTGTATTTTTCTCCCAGTTTGGTGGCCTGGCCGGTAAAGTTCACGATATCCACCAGGGCCAATATGCCCTGTAACGTTTTAAATTCCGCCATTACCTCTCGTCCTCCTCTCCTTTTCTTTTTCCTTTTTCTTCTTCTCCTTTTCCAGGAGAAAATCTATGAAATCAGCAACTTCTCTTTTCAAGTTCTCAGGCAAAGCCTCGAATTTTCTGGCAAACTCCGCACTTTCCATATCTATTTATTTAACACAAAATCATGAATATTTCAATGGTTTTTTCATTTCGCCACAATCTTCGTGCCCTTACGAGTGTTTTCCCTTATGGCCGGGAGTGTCACCCCCTCACCGTCAGGCGTTAAGCAATCGTCCGCAGGACGCCATCTAAAACTCTCGTACCGCACGGGCATTCTGAAAAAGCTGATGCCCTCCGTGCGGATCTACTATCCCATATTTTTATCTACAGGATGGACAGGTAATAAGAAAGAACTTAGAAAACGTTTGAACCTGTCCATCCTGAACTCCTATTTAGAAATCTATCAGAACTTTTTTGTCTCCGACGGCCAGGGGCTCTTTTGAAAAACCGCCCCTGGACCCCACAAAACTTTTTATTAAAAAGGTTCTTTTTATTTTGTTTCTTTAGTGTTCCTTCGTGTCCTTTCGTGTACCTTCGCGGCTAAAACTAAGAAGCTAACATCTCCTGTATCTTCTTTATAGTCAACGGCGCCGACCCTTCATAATGATTATTGACATTCAAATATACATCAACCTTCCGCTCCTCCAACGCCTTGATAATCTCTACAATGTCCGGCAACTCCCCATCCCTGGGGTCCACTATCTGCCCCCACTTGTTGCCTGCCAATTTCTCAATCCCTTTCCTGTCCGTACCCATTAACCGGATCACAGCCAGATCACGAATATAATTGGAAAACTTATCAAAAATACTCTTAATAGGCGGCATGTAATACCCCTGCACAAATATATGATAAAGACCATAGCGGTTCAAAAACTCAAAATACCGCTCATTTAAATAATTGGGGTTCCGCGTCTCAACCGCGTAATTGTAATCCCCGGGACACTGATCGATAAATTCTCCAAACCTCTTCAAAAATTCACCCTGAGACGCCATCTTCTGCCGGTTCAAATACTCAAATTGGAACATCAATACTCCCAGATGCCCCTTCAACGGCTCAATGCGATTCAAAAACTCATTAAACCACTCCACGGAAAAAAAATAAGGATTGGCTTCCAGCGGAGCACCTTTGGGTTTCCCATGAGTATAAAAATGAGACAACGTTATACTGTTGGGAATCTTTATGGTGAATTTAAAATCCTCCGGCACAGAATTCAAATACTCGTTGACTACTTTGGGTTCAGGTAATTTCATCTTATCCTTCCCGAATAAAGACCAGAACCATTGATCTACCTCGACCGTATCAAAATGCTGCGAATATTCAGCCAGGTAATTGGCCTTGGCATCTTTAGAATACACAATGCCCTGCCATGAATCATACTTCCAACTACACGTCCCCATTCGAATTACCATATTTGCCTCCGGCGGCCAGGGGCTCTTTTTAAAAAAACCGCCCCTGGACCCCGCAAAAATTTTTTATACATGGTCAACCTGTGTTACAACGCTCCAACCATCCTGCCACATCGATGCCATTTCACTTGTTGCCATGAACACAGTACCGTAAACCGTAAGATGCCCAGGACTTCTTGTTTGGAATTTCGGTCATTGTAATTTGGAATTTGTTTGTAATTTGGAATTTGTGATTTGTAATTTTCATCCTTTACTTTCTGTCGTTTTTCTTTCCTTCGCGTTCCTTTGCGTGCCTTCGCGGTTCACTTTTTATCCAGTTCGGCACGGACAGCCAGGCCGATTTTTTCCAGGCTGTAAGGTTTTTTAATATACTGTCCGGCACCTAACCGTTGGGCTTCCTTGACCCGCTCTGTTTCAGAATAACCGCTGGTAATCAGTGCTTTTTGCCCTGGATGCAATTCAATGATTTTTTTGTAGGTATCCAGGCCATCCATGCCCGGGTCCATAATCATATCCAGGAGCACCAGGTCCACGGTATGGGTTTTTAAATATTCCACAGCCTCTTCTCCGCTGGTAGCAGTTTTAACCGAATAATTGAGGCTGGTTAACAATGTAGTAATAATCTCTAGCTGGTCCTGGACATCATCTACTACCAGTATCCGTTCATTATGGCCCACATATCTTTTAACCGGCTCGAAGGTTTTAACTTTAGAGAGGGGCTCGCGGGTCACCGGGAAATAGAGTTCAAACGTTGTCCCTTCTCCTTCAATAGTGTTAACTTCTATGTTTCCTTTATGGTATTTGACAGTACCCCAGACTACAGCCATGCCCAGGCCGGTACCCCTTCGTCCCATGACTTTTTTGGTATAAAAGGGCTCAAATATTCGTTTCAAGTCTTGGGAATGTATTCCCTCGCCGGTATCCGCTACGTTTAAAACCACGTATTCACCAATAGGTATACTAAGGTCATAACTTCTTTGAGGTTTTTCCAGGTACCGGTTGTGGGTGGCAAGCGTAACCGTTCCTTTGCCCAGTGTTGCTTCCGCTGCATTGGACACGAGATTCATTATCGTTTTTGTCAGGTGAAGTGGTGAGCCTTTAATATTCAACAAATCCGGTTCAAGATCGGTTTTGATCTCCACCTGGGGGTTATACCTTTTAAGGGTTTCAAATTCAGGTGAATTAAAGTAATTATTGATAATATCGTTTAAACTGATCACTTCAGTGGTAGGCACGCCGCGCCTGGCCAGGATTAAGAGGTCTTCTACAATAGCCGCTGCTTTTTGACCTGCTTTTTGCATGGTTATAATTGACCTGCGAAAGGGGCTGTCTTCCGACATTTTCATTAATAGTAAGTCCGGGTAGCTGACCACCGCACTCAATACGTTGTTCAAATCATGTGCCACACCACCGGCCAACCGTCCGATAGCATCCATTTTCTCCATTTGTGTCAGCCGCTTCTCCAGGTCTTTCTTTTCTTTCTCCACCAGTTTCAGGTCTGTGATGTCCAGGGCAAAACCAATAATACCAATAATATTGCCGTCGATATCTTTATAAGGAATCTTATTGACCAGGATATCCCGCCAGCCTTTACGAGTTTTTACCCGGCTGTCGATATTTAACATCGGTTTCCCGGTTTTCATCACCTCCAGGTCATCTTCCAGGAATTGCTCAGGAGTGTCCGGGAAGAGTTCGGAAAAGGTCTTACCGATTATTTTTTTAATAGGAATTCCCAGGGTTTTGGCAAATGCCTGGTTGACCCGTATGTACCGCTGTTGGGTGTCTTTATAAAAGATCATCGCCGGCGAAATGTCCAGGATGAACTGCAGTTCTTTACCTTTGGCCTCTGAAATTTTTTGTAATTCTTTGGTTTCCCGGGTACGCTGTTCGACTTTCTCTTCCATATTGGAAATAATATCGAAATAATCTTTCTTTGCTGTTTCTTTTTCTTCTACTGTCAGGTGAAGTTCATTGCGCAAATGTTTATTCTCTGTTTCCAATAGGGAAATCCGCTGTTTCAGTTTTTGGATTTCCTTACTAGTGTCTTTTTTAACCGGCATTTTATAATAATCCTTTGTTTTGCATCGTTTTTATTTCTTGCTTTACGTTCTTTAGAATAATCTCCAGGGCATGGGGTTTCACATCCATGAGTCGTAAACATTCGTTAAACAATGCACGGTCTCTGTCCGGCACGGCACCAAAACCAAAACCGTTGTTTTGACAAAAATAATCGGAAACATACAACGTGTAAACGAGTTTTGAAAACTCAAAACAGGAGTTAAGGGGGTTGTTGTGATAGCCGACAGCTGTGTTTAATTCTTCCGGGAGTCCCCAGGATGCAGTGATAGCCTCGCCTACTTGCGCGTGATCAAAGCCCCAGGTTTCACGTTCTGCGCTGGTAATATTAATGCTTTTGGTTTTTGATAATTGCAGGATGGTCCTGAAGTCATCCTGGAGAAATTGATCTTCGGCAATCATGCCGATGTCATGCAGTAAACCTGCTGCATAGGCGTTTTCACCTTTTAGACCGTACTCTCTCCTGTATATGAATTTCGCCGTTAAAGCCACAGCAACACTGTGATGCCATAAGGTCTTGCGTGAGTATTCCTCGATTCTCTCATCCCTATCGAAAATTTCACACACTTTCTGGTTTAAGGCCAATTCCTTTATGATCTCGGTTCCTATCCAGATAATGGCCTGCTCGATATCGGTAAAGGTACGGGTAAAAGAACGCGAATAATATGCAGAATTGGCGGTTTTTAATACCTTTGCTGCCAGGGGAGGATCCAGTTGGATCACTTCTTTTAGCTCCTTTACTGTTGAGCCGGGGTCGTTGATTACCCGGATGATAGCACTCACACTTTGCTTTATTGAAGAGATATCCGAGAGATTCACCATATCCACAATGTGCTGAACGTTGTCCTCTTTTTCCTCTCCAGCGACTCCATTTACTGATTCTTTTATTTCAGTTGATAAAGACATGGTCTATTTATATAAAAATGTCAACAAAATGTCAAATGTTAAATGGTTTTTATTTTGGAGTAATGAAGTAAGGCTTCTTCTCTTCAAACTTGCCAACTGCCTACTGCCTACTGTACCTGGCATGTCGGTTTTGTATCTCTTCCAGCTCCTCCCATCGTTGATACGCATGGGCCAGTTCTTGTTTGATCTCTTCCAGTCGTTTTTTTGCTTTTGCAATCATATCGCCATATCCCTCCTGTCCCTGGCGATAGAGCTCCGGGTCTGCCATTTGTTGGAATAGTTCCACTTGTTCCTGTTCCAATTCTTCGATCCGCTGAGGTATGGTTTCCAGTTCTTGTTTTTCTTTATTGGTTAGTTTGCGGGGACGGGCACGGTCAGTTGGTTCTTTTTTTTGTGCCTTTTTGGGGGGCGGGGTATCAAAATCACTGGGATGCGGCCGCTGCATCAGCCAATCATCATAACCGCCGATATATTCACTTACCTTCCCTTCCCCCTCGAAAACCAATGTGCTGGTAACCACATTATTTAAAAATGCCCGGTCGTGACTCACCAACAGCAGCGTACCTGAATAGTGCAGGAGCAATTCTTCCAGTAATTCCAGGGTTTCGATATCCAGGTCGTTGGTGGGTTCATCCATTACCAGCAAATTAGAAGGTTTGGCAAAGAGTTTTGCCAGCAGCAGCCGGTTGCGTTCACCGCCGGACAGTACTTTCACCGGGCTGCGGGCACGTCCGGGAGTAAAAAGAAAATCCTGGAGGTAACCGATCACATGTCGTGTCTTGCCATTGAGAAGAATCCTATTGCTGCCATCGGCCACATTCTCTGCTGCGCTTTTTTCATCATGCAATTGCGCCCGTAATTGGTCGAAATAAGCGATCTCCAGGTTGGTGCCCGGACGAACGTGTCCTTCCTGTGGAGTTAAATCTCCTAGCAGCACTCGCAGCAGTGTGGTTTTACCGCAGCCATTAGGGCCGATGATTCCTACCCGGTCGCCCCGCATGATGAGCGTAGTTAAACCCCCAATCACGGCTTGATCGATGTTATCATCGTAAGCAAAACGTACCTTTTCGGCATCGATAACCAGTTTCCCGGAGCGTCTGGCTTCCTGGAGGTGCATCTTTACTGTGCCTATTTGTTCTCGTCGGACACGGCGTTCTTCGCGCATTTTCAACAATGCCGCCACCCGGCCTTCATTTCGTTTACGGCGGGCCTTGATACCCTGGCGAATCCATTCTTCTTCTTTCGCCAGCTTTTTATCAAAAACCGCCCTTTGTCGGCGCTCCACCTCCAACTCAGCTTGTTTTCGTTCCAGGTACATCTCATAATTGCACTCCCAACTGGACAGTTTACCCCGGTCCAGTTCGATAATGCGGCCAGAGAGTTTCTCTACCAGCATCCGGTCGTGGGTAACAAACACCAGCGTGCCGCTGTAACGCAGTAAGAAATCTTCCAGCCAGGTAATGGCATCGATGTCCAGGTGGTTGGTGGGTTCGTCCAGTAGCAAAATATCCGGTTGGCAGACCAAGGCACGTGCCAATAATACCCGGCGTTTGAGACCAGCGGAAAGTTCCTGGAATTGGACTTCCGCAGCCAATTGCATGCGGGTAATAACCGTTTCCGCCTGGCGATGGATATCCCATCCGTCGTTGGCTTCCAACATCTTTTGCAGCTGGTCCAGTTGTTTCAACGAGGCATCATTGGTCTCTTCTACCAGGCGGATACTTAAACGGTGGTATTCGGCAGGAAGCTCACCCCGCTTACCCAACCCACTGAGCACCACATCGAAAACCGTTCCCCTTATACCTTCAGGCACTTCCTGGGTCAGCAGGGCAGTGGAGATACCTTGCTGCCGGGCAATGGTTCCGCTGTCCGGTTCCAGGTCGCCGTTGATCAACTTCAGCAATGTTGTTTTACCGGTACCGTTGCGCCCCAGCAGACAGATCCGTTCCCCCTGCTGAATTCGCAAGCTGACATTATCCAACACCAACGGACCACCAAAAGCAATGGTTACGTCCTGTAGATTGATTAGTGCCATGAGAGCCTAAAAAAATCAATTGAATGATTAGGAAACATACAAATCCGAAATCCGAATATCGAAATCCGAAACAAATCCAAATGACCAAAAGACAAATGACCGACACAAGAGGAGATTAGAGCCTTTGTTTTGAATTTTGAACATTTGAATTTTGAATTTGTTTCGAATTTCGGGCTTCGAATTTCGAATTTTCCTCACGACGAGTGGTCGTGTATGATTTTCCAATCGCTGCCGAAACGCTGGAATATCAACGTAAATAATCCTTCCTTTACTTCCATTCATCATATCTAATCTTTGCCGTTAATATATGGTCTTCCCATTTGCCGTTGATATTTAAATAATCGCGTGCAAAGCCTTCTACGGTGAATCCCAGTTTCTTGAGCAGGCGCCCGCTTCGTTCGTTGCGGGGCATGTAATTAGCCATGACGCGATGAAGTTCAAATTTTTTAAACATAAAATCAACAGCGGCTTCTAATGCTTCATGCATGATACCCAGGCCCTGGTACGTTTGGTGAACACTGTATCCCAGGAAACAGGCCTGGAAAGCGCCCCGCATAATCTCAGTGAAATTACACACCCCCACGACAGGTCCGCCGGGAGAACCCTTGAAAAATATTGCCAGTCTCACTGCTTCTCCCATAAAAAAGTCGTTTTGTCTGCGTTTGAGTTCCAGCTGCCAGAACTCGGTGGTATAGTAACCTTCCGGTCGAGAGGGTTCCCAGGGTTTGAGGTGCTCCCGGTTTTCGTTGACATAGCGAGCCATCAGTTCTGCTTCTTCCGGTTCCAGGAGACGAAGCAGCAACCGCTCTGTTGTTAGAGGTAACAGCTCACTTTTTAAATAATTCATTTTTTTATCCTTATAGTTAGCCAATAAGACTCAAAGACACGAAGGGACACAAATAGTGCCTTCGTGGCTATTTTTATTATATCCCTGCAAACAGGTCTGTCAAGGGGGGATCGTAATTCTCCTGGTAGATTTCAAATGGAATCTCTTTTATCTTAACGAATTCTTTTATCCCTGACTTTTCAATGGTTTCTTGAAACGTCCCATAACAATCCAGGGCGTCCAGGTTTTTTTCGATATCGATGGCATCCACCTGGAATACGCAGTCAATTTCCTCTTCAGTAGAACTGTTGAGACGAAAATGAGGGCTTTGTTGGGCGATTTCTTCCGTAACGGTTTGAAAAGCCAGGCGCTTTAACCATGGGTATTTTTCTTTTAATTGAATAAACACCCGTTTCACCACCGCGTGGCATACCACGTGATCGTGGAAACCGCTGATACCATGTACAGGGTAGGTCACCACCACATGCGGTTGTATTCGCTCTATTTCGTCCATAATCACGTTTTCAATTTCCCTGGGGTCCATCTCTTTGAGCCCACTGTCCGGCAGGTCCAATACAGTCATACCGCTGAGGTCCAGGGTTTTGGCCACACACTGCATTTCGTTGAATCGGACGTCCCCCATTTCTTCAATAGAATAACCGTATTTAAATCGCTGTTTGGTAGCACCACCTTTGGTCAGGGTAAGCAAATAGACTTCATGCCCCTGGCGCCGTTGTTTTGCCATAGCCCGCGCAGGCCCAAAGGATTCATCATCCGGATGAGGGTAGATATATAGTATCTTCATTTTCATTACCTCCTACACCAGACATATAAAAAATCCGAAGCACGAAATACGAAATTCGAAACAAATTCAAATGACCGAAATTCAAATGAACAAAACAAAAGAACCTGATCGTTACGAATCACGTTGTCTTTGTTTTGAATTTTGAACATTTGAATTTCGGATTTGTTTCGGATTTCGATATTCGAATTTCGAATTTTCTTTACACCGGATTTGGAATTTCAATGTAATCCGTTTGTACAACAAATTTCTCTGCAATCAATTTCTTTAACGCCAGCACACCTGGTTTCTCCGAATAATAGTGCCCCAGGTTGACAAAATTGGTACGGGTCTCATAAGAAATCGCTGGTATCTTCTCTTTGATATCGCCGCCGAAAAAAGTATCCATTCCTTTTTCAACAGCCTTTTCATAATAACCGGAGGAACCACCGGTAATGACGGCAATCTTTTTAGGAACCTCCGGGCCGTTTTCCAGTATTAAAAATCCATGCTTTTTCGATAAGGAAAAGATAGAACTTTCATCTCCGTTATTCTCGCCTGCAAATCCCTCCGGGTGCAGTTCCTTGTGAAAAATTTCCAGGATGCGATCCAGGGTGTGCCCTTTGGCGTTCTCACCCCAGGCCCCCAACTCAAAGGGTTCAATCCCTTCCGCATCGATGGACTTCAACAGCAGCGCGTTGTGACCCAACTCCAGGTGACCATCCATGGGTAAGTGAATGCCAAAAAGAGAAATGTCATGATCCAGCAGCATTTTAACCCGTTGTTTAAGCACTCCTGTTAATTTAAAGACACCTTGCTGAAAAATACCGTGATGCACGATAATGGCATCCGGTTCTTGTTCAAGGGCTTTTTCCAGGAAAGGCCGGTTAAAGGAAACACCGAAAACGATGTTTTTAATTTTCTCTTTTCCCTCCACCTGGAGCCCGTTTTCACAGTAATCGTCAAAATTCTGATATTGGTATAAATCAGCCAAAAATCGGTTTAATTCATCTCTTAAAACCATTTTATTTTAAAACCTCCTTTTCTATTTTTTCACCACGAAGCCACGAAGGACACGAAGGAGCACGAAGGAACAAAGGGTTTATTATTTATAAAAAAATTTTCTACATTTGTGGCTAAAAAAATATCCAAAAACAGCAAGCAGCATTCCCCACAGGATATATCCCAATCCGGACGCCCGCAGCCATCCCGGTTCAATACCATTCAAGATGCCTTTGGATTCCAAAAAGTAAAAAAGAATGGTACCGCAAAATCCGCATATAGACGAGAACAACACACCCCGGCGGTTTACTTTTTTCATAAACACCGCAGCCACGGGAAAAGCCACGGATGTGGTCAGTATCCCGGAAGAAAGGTAAAAAATATCCCACAGCGATTCGGTATTTAGGGCAAACAGGAAGGCCAGGAAAACCGAGCCGCCCGTGACCAGTTTGGACCATTTCTCCGCATGGGTTCGTTTGTGGATTTCGCCGATATCGTAACCCAGGCTCAGGGCCATGACATTGACGCAGGTATCGATGGTGCTCATGGCAGCCGCTACCAATCCCACGGAAAATAACACCGCCAGCCATCCCGGTGCATAAGTGGAAACCAGGGCACTGAATATGGCGTCACCTTGGTAACCGATAATCTCCGGGAACGTGCTCCCTTGCATTGGAAATATGAACAATGCAGCCGCACCGATGAACATGGGAAATAATCCCACAAAGAGAAGGCCATTAATGCCTGCCAGCAGCACGCCCCTGCGGGCAGCCCGGTCATCTTTAGCTGCCTGAACCCGCAGCCAGAGATCGGTCTCGAAAATCCAACCTGGTAAATACGCCGCCATAGTCAGCACAATCAGGACCACACCCGGTGCCCATAAATTAGACCAGGAAACACCGGATTTGGCACCTGTCACCGCTAAATCAAAAAGATTCATATCCACCCGGCTCAATCCTTTGGCAGCCAACCAGGCCATTGCCAGGATATAAAACGCTACAATAGTGTATTGCAGTTTATCCGTCATCACCACGGCCCGGAAACCACCCATGGTGGCATAAATTCCCACCACCACACTGATGATCAATATCACCCATTGAGTGGAAATACCCAACCCCGGTGCTAGCAGTATGCCTGCCACATAGATTTCAGCACCGCCCCAAACCAGGAATACGAACGCCAAAGCCAGGGCGATCATGCGTTTGCTGCCCTTGCCGAATCTCGCTGCCACCATCTCCGGCTGGCTGAAAGCTGAAAGATGATGATAACGCCTGGAAAGGTAATAAATACCCGCCAGGGCAATAAGCCAGGGAATAGTGATTAACCATACCGCACCAATGCCGTACCAGTAAAACAATTGAACCGCATAAACACAAGACCAGGAAATCGACATAAAACCGGCAGAAATAGAAAGGCCCACGGATAAACTGTTAAGACTGCGGCCCGCGGTCCAGAACTCCGCTCCTCGATCTTTCTTTATATGGGCTAACCACCCCAGGCCAAGGGTGATACATATATATAATATAAACCCAATCCAGGTCGCTGCCATGTTCATTCATTAACAATTAATAATTAATTGTCAATTTTTATTATCCTACCCACACCCATGGGGACATAATTCTTCCCATAAGCGTCCTTAAACAATTGGATGGCTTTATCGCCGGTGCAGTGGGTAGCTCCTACCTTTTGCACACCCAATTCTTTGAATTTTTTAATGATTTCTTTGACCTGGACATCTGATTTGCGCATCAGGTGAAACCCACCAAATACCATGTAGATTTTTTTATTGCGCAGGGTTTTGGATTTCTCCACAATTTTGGCGATATTGGGATGCGCACATCCGGTGATTACCACCAGACCTTTGGCAGTATCGACGATCAGTGACTGCTCGTTAAATGGTCCTTGTATCTCACCAGTGGACCAGGCCCCTTTACAAATTTCCAGGGGTTGAGCCACAGCGATCATTTTTGCTTTAAATTTTTCGATTCTGGCTGCCCATTCTTTTGAAGCCGATACCGGTATATAAACCGAAACCTTAGGATTAATTCCCAAGAAAGTTAAAAGACCTCCGGTATGATCCCCATGATTATGCGAAATTACTACGGATTCTACCTTTTTGGGTTCCACGTTCGAGCGTTTGATATTATTAAGAAACACATCACTTTTAGTACCCGTATCAAAGAGAATGGTTTTTTCCGTGCCTTCAATCAAGCAGGCAAATCCCCAGTGAGGGATTAATCCCTCCCCACCCTTTTGATGAAAATAATTGTCGTAAAGAATCGTCATTGTTATGGCTTTTCCTTCTGTTTCGACATCGACAGCCAGGTTTATATTCGCCGCACTAAAAATTAAAAAAAATACAAACAAAAAACAAAACATTTTCTTCATTTTTATTCCTCCTTTAAATGGGCGTGCTTCCGCCCCTGGCATTGGGCAGGACAAAGCAGGAAAGCAGCCCTTACTCATAATCATAGAGCCTCAAAACGTAAGAATATAAATATATCAAAAAGCGCGCTATTTTTCACCCCATTGGCGGAGATAAAAAAAACTTTTTATCCAACACTTGAATAACCGCTGGAATTTCTCTACCGGGTCTATGCCTCTACTCGGGCGGAAGAGATGGTCATGACCGGCTGGAGTGAGAAACAGGTAGAAGAATTTTTACGCATGCAGTTCAGATTACAGCATACGCAGTGGAGGCAGAATTATAAAAAAGCCAAATTTGAAATCATTCTTTATAATAACGTTCCGGCTGGCCGGCTTTATGTAGATCGACGTAAAGATGATATCCGCATCATCGATATTGTGCTGCTGCCGGAGTTTCGCGGGAAGGGAATCGGTTCCAAGATTTTGAAAGACCTGATTGCAGAAGCAGATCAAAAAAAACTACCCCTGAACTTCCACGTGGAGATGAACAACCGGGCCAGGGTACTTTATGAACGACTGGGTTTCAAAAAAATCCGCGACGTTGGCATGCATTTTTTTATGGAAAGACCACCACAGCCAGAGAAGAATGAATGATTAAAAAAAAAAGGGGCCGGGATAGAAATATTTTTTTTTGTTTAAAATTGGCAGCTATCACTAGAAAAGATTTTTAAGAATGAGGATAAGATGACTGAGGATTTAAAGAAATCCAGTTTCGAACCTCATTTGAATGATAAATTTGTGGTTCAAACCGATACGGTCGGGAATGTGGAAGTTGAATTAGTGGAAGTCGCGGAACATAACAGAGAGAACCTGGAGTGTTTTTCATTGTTATTCAAAGCACCTAAAGACAGGTTTTTTGATCAGAAGCTCTATAAGGTCAAGCATCCCAAAATGGGGGAAGTTGACCTGTTCCTGGTTCCGGTAGTCCACGAGAAACAGGATGCGCTCTATTACGAGGCAGTGTTTAACCGGCTGCTGGAAAAAAAATAGTAATGGAGTATAAAAACAAAAAACATGAAAACGAAAAGAAGGAGGAGATAAGATGAGTGAACCTTTTGTAGGACAAATTCAACCCTTTGGATTCAATTTTGCACCCCGTGGTTGGGCAAAATGTGAGGGGCACCGGAAACTTTACCACAACGACAACAGGGGGCAGTCAGCCGCGTTAAGTGAACAAGATTAATCATTGACGAATGATGAATGATGAAATTACGCAGTATATATCCAATATATATAATCCAAAATGGGAGGAATAGAAAATGAATAGAAGATATATTTTATCGATATTTTTAATTGTTGGTTTGCTGAGTGTTATGGTCATACCGGTACAGGCGGCCACTATAACCGTCGACACATTAGTGGATGAGAACGATGGTGTCGGCGTGGGCACCGGCACATCGTTAAGAGATGCCATTGCAGCAGCTTCACCAGGAGATACGATTGACTTCAGTGTCACCGGTACCAGTTACCTGACTCTCGGTCAACTGATCATCAACATAAACCTGACCATTACTGGTCCGGGTGCTTCAAACCTTACCATCGATGGCAATAATGCCAGCCGTATTTTCTATATAAACAACAGCGCTGCCACAGTCAACATTTCGGGACTTACCGTCACTAATACTTCTTTGCCTGGCAACTTTTTACTGGTACTGGTTGCTGCGGAGATAATAGAGCTGATCGGAACCGTCATGTTCATATACCAGGTAAATATTCCCGGCTAAATCAACCGCCATATCCATGGCCTGGCCGCTCCCGGTAAGAGAAATTTCATCACCCCAGTCAATCCCGTTGTTTACGGACCGGTTGAAAAAGAAACCGTAGTTGTAGTAATAAATCACATTTATATTGCCGGCACTGTCAATCACCAGCCCGGGTTTCGAGTCAAATCTATCAGCAGTGACTTCTATACGGATATTCCAGCTTACACCCCGGTCCTGCGATTGCCTGAAAACCACCTGGTTGGAAAAGGGCAAATAAGAGGATTCCAGCAGGAGATCGACGTTTCCATCCGGGTCCACGGCAATGTCGGAAGATGAACATACGCCGAAATAGGAATCGATATTGTTCCAGGTGGCCCCGTTGTCATGGGAATAGTTACTGTAGACATAACTGTACCGGCTCCCACCTACAGGCCACATAGTCCAGGTCACATAAACCCCCTGGTTGTCGTCTGCGGCAATAGCGGGATTGTAAGTCAAGTAGGAGTTTTGCCAGCCGGCAAAGGCATTTACCGGTGGACTCCAGGTTGTCCCGTAATCCACAGACCGGGTAAAATAGACCGGGACATTTAAATTGGCATCCCGCTGCGGCCATATGATGTTTATGCCGTCCCCGGGGTCTACAGCCATGGCAGGCTCGACGATTTCAGGGGAAAAGCTCGAAAGCAAAAGCGGGGTGCTCCAACTCATCCCCTGGTCTTCGGATCGAGTAAACTTGATGCCGCCGCCGCTGTAATAAGCGACGTTGATGTTTCCCTGGGAATCCAGGGCTATACAAGGATTATAACTGCCGCTGGCGATGAACTGCACCAGGCGGTAAGGAGGTTCCCACGTCACCCCGTTGTCTGTAGAACGAGTGAAATCAATGGCAAATATATTGGTATTACTATCGTAAAATTCATAAACCAAAAAAAGCGTGCCTGAATCGTCAACTGCCAGGGCAGGGTTTGCATAACTCGCATCACCGGGAGTTATAGCTGCGGGGTCTGTAAAGGTGTGATCGCTGTGTACGGTAAAATCAAGGGCATTGGAATCACCGCCCCCTGGCGTGGGACTGCGCACAAGAACCAATACAGTCGAATCCTCTGACCCGGTGTCCCTGGTCCCGGTATACTGGGATGCCGCACTTGCCGGTATGTCATCCGGATCGATCCAGCAGGTCAATTCCCCGGAACTCACATATTCGCTGACTTTCTCGATGCCGTTAAATACGATTTTTGAACCCTGGACAAAATCGCTGCCGGTGACGGTCAAGGTAAAAGATGGCATATGTGCAACTTGTGCCGATGGTGAAATAGATGATAAAACCGGCACCGGGTTGGTCCCGGAAATATCTTCGCTGACCTTACAGTTGATTGAAGTTAAAAACAAAACCCCCAGCCATGAAGCGATAACCACTTGAAGTAACTTTTTTCCCAACATTTTCTGCCTCCTGGTATGGGGAATTATACCATTGAAAGAAATTTAAGGCAAGAAACGCTTACCTGGTGCCTTTTTTTGTATTTGACTTTTCTCACATCATTGAGTAAAATTACTCAAGATGCTGAGTAAAAATTCTCAGAGTATTGAGTAAAATGTTAGGAGCTTTGAGTAAAATGTACAGGCGGCCCCATTTTAACGAGTTGGTAAAACGATTAAAGGAAACGAGAAATTTCATTCAAGTCCTTGCAGGTCCCCGGCAAACAGGAAAAACAACACTTATCCAGCAAGTGCTGGAAACCGTCGACATCCCATCCCATTATGCATCAGCAGACGATGTCCCCAATAGAAATAGGACATGGATCGAGCAGCAGTGGGAAATCGCACGGCTGAAGACCAAAGCAGCAGGAAAAGAAAAAGAATTCATCCTTGCCCTTGATGAAATTCAAAAAATAAACGACTGGACTGAGACGGTAAAAAAACTCTGGGATGAAGACGGGCGGAAAAAAATTCTAATAAAAGTGGTTCTTCTCGGCTCTTCTCCACTTCTTTTGAAAGAAGGACTCGATGAAAGTCTTGGTGGTCGATTTGAGATGATTTATATTTCTCATTGGCCGTTTAAAGAAATGAGAGATGCATTTGGTTTTACCTTTGAAGAGTATGTTTATTTCGGCGGTTATCCCGGTTCTGTTTCCTTAATATCCGATGAAGAACGATGGAAAAATTATATAAAGGATGCATTGATTGAAACCACCATTTCTAAAGACATATTAATGATGACACGGGTGGATAAACCGGCACTTTTAAGGCAGCTTTTTGAATTGGGGGCTCATTATTCAGGCCAGATTTTGTCTTTTAATAAAATGATCGGGCAGCTCCAGGATGCAGGAAACACAACCACCCTTGCCCATTATCTTAAATTGCTCGCCGGGGCCGGAATGCTTAGCGGTATTGATAAATATGCCGGGGAAACAGTGAGGCAGAAAACGTCCAGCCCAAAGTTCCAGGTCCTGAATAATGCGCTGTTAACTGCCCAATCAGGCTATTTATTCCAGGAATGCAAGACTAACCCGGAGTTGTGGGGACGATTGGTTGAATCTTCGATAGGAGCGTATCTTCTCAATGTCTTAAAAGGCACAAGGATAAAGGTCTTTTATTGGAGGGAACGGGACAAAGAGGTGGATTTTGTCCTTGAGAAGGGGGGAAGAAAAGTAGCTATCGAAGTCAAAAGCGGTTCCCGGAGGGAAAGCTTACCAGGGATCGATTCGTTTTCTTCAACGTTTCCCCGGGTGAAGCCTTTGTTGGTTGGCAAAAACGGCTTCCCACCGGAAGATTTTCTTCAAATCAACCCAAACGACCTTTTTGACTGAACCATGCAAATAAAATACCTGTCACCATTTTCCTTTTGGTTTAAACTAGCAGGACGCAGGACACAAAGCAATAAACGCCCTGCGCTTTGCGCCCTGCGCCTGGTTGGACTATGGGACCACAATGTTGATCTGCTCTTTCAATTGCGGGTCATCCTGGAGCGCAACATCAACCACCTTTACAAAACCCCGCCACCATTTCAGTAATTCTCTAAAGGCTTTGTTTTTCAGTTCCGTGGCTTTTTCCGCTTCCGCTTTGGCCTCATTTCTATCGGCAATGGCTTTTTCCCAGTCCAAAACAGCTTGCTTTCCCGCCTCCAGGTCTTCAGCAGTGATACTGTGTTTGGCGTAACCCTCCAGGACTCCGGGGGTGCCGACGTTCTCGTAAAGACGCATGGCTTGTTCTCTCCATCCACCGAAATCCTCTTTTCGTTCACCTTCAAGGCCCAGTTTGTCGAGAATATGGAGATTGTCCTGGAATTCCTCACGACCGATGACCACGTAGTGCTTATAGAGATTGTTGGCTTCATACTTTTTATTGTCAGCTTCACGGGTTTTTTGAACTTTGAGCGCGATGGCGCTTTTCTGGTTGGTGCGGGCGGTATCGGTGTTGGTCAACAGGCCCATACCCTCATTGAGGCGGGTTTCATTATACCCGAATTCTTCGACGTATTGGCGAAAAAGGCCGGGTTTTAGGGCATTGGCTATTCCCGTTCGAATAATGAATAATTTTCTCTCAAAGGTAACCTTTATTTTCCTTGTTTTCTCTTCGCCTTCTCCTTCCGCCGTGGGGGTTTCTTGCGCCCCTGTTGTTCCTGTAGTTTTGATTTCTTCTTCCATTTTTTACCTCCTTTTTAAGAAATCATTGATTTTTTATCCGGTTTTGTTTTAAAGTGATGCGGTTTTGACCTGCCCACAGGTGAAATAGCGATAAAACCGCGCTGTTTAAGGGTTTCCAAAACCAGGTCAATGACAAATGGAACTCCGATTGACATTGTAACAGTTGGATTAATGACAATCGGAGCTCCGATTGTCATTGTTTCGGTTGGTTTATTGACGACCGGAGCTCTTTTTGTCATGGTAACGGTTGAAAAAGTGACAAATGGAACTCCGATTGACGTTGTAACAGTTGGATTAATGACAATCGGAGCTCCGATTGTCATTGTTTCAGTTGGATTAATGACAATCGGAGCTCCGATTGTCATTGTTTCAGTCGGATTATTGACGACCGGAGCTCCTTTTGTCACTGCCCCAGCCGGGTCATGGACCAACCGGAAGCGATTTGTGTTTTCATAACTCATAATCTTTTCTCCTTTTTTAATTTTTTCTTACATTTTGTCCGGCGCCGTAACAAAATTGATAAGACATCATTCTAATCAGGAAAAAAGTAGATGTCAAATGTGTTTTTTTAAAAATCGGGATTTAAGACCGGAAATTTTTCCCGGTTTCCACCGATATAAAAGCAAAAGCAGCCACATCCCCGATATCAGATTTATGCTTAATTTTCTTTTCCCTTACACCGCTTTCTCATGGCTTTTCGATAGAGTTTTCCTAAGTTTCGGACCACCATGGTTAACTGGCAGTATTGACCCGGGGTGTAAGGGCAGACTTTCTTGAACAACCTGGCTAAATGGCTTTCATGACAGCAGCCGGTGAGATAAACCACCTGTTTAATGGGCATTCCTTCGTCCAGCATCATCTTTGCCCGCATCACTTTGTAAACGATAATGGTGTACTGGATGGTGTACCCATATTCTTTCTTAAAGACCCGGGAAAGATGTCCGGTGGAAACCTTCAATTTTTTGGCGATGTTCTTTACTGTCAAATCCCCGAACTCAGGGGGTTCGGTTCTGACGATAATATTAAAAACCTTTTCCACTAACGGATGTTTTTTAGCACGTCTTCGCATGATCGCCTCCTGGTTATGGGGCTTAAATATATTATACGGAAAAAATCAGAAAAAGTTTTCTTTTTTCGTCCGGCTTGTGACCAGGCGAAAAATTGTTCTTGATATTTCTTTGTATTTATGGTATGTTATGATTGAACCCGGAAAAACCGTTAAGGTAAAGGAGGTAGTCATATGGCAGCTAAATTCAAACAGATCGAGTTAGAACTTCCCCAGGATATAATATTTGCCATGCGGGGAATAGAAGAAATTGAGGATATAAAAAAGAAACTAAAAATAGCCCTGGCGATTATCTTATTTCAAGAGAGAACCATTTCTCTTGGAAAAGCGACAGAATTGGCTGAGATGAGCAGAGTAAGATTTATAGACCTGCTGAAACAATATGATTTACCCGCCTATTTATATACCGAAGAGGATTTTGAAAAAGACCAGCAAGCGATAGCTAAATATCGTAAGATGATCAAAAAATGAAAGCTTTCCGTGTTATAGTAGATAGCAGTTCCCTTATAGGGCTGGCACAAATAAACCAATTTGAACTACTGAAAGAATTATTTTTAGAGGTGTAATGGTTGATCAATTGGTAGCAACAGGATTCAGGATAAGTAATAAACTCTATAAACAAATGTTCCCTAATTCAGAATGAAACTGAATCTCTGGATATCCAGGAGATGAGGATTTAGGATGTAATTTGTAATTTCCCTTTTTTTGGTTCTTTAGATTGCCCATAGGTGTCGAATGATGTATAATAACCCCAATGAACAGAGGTTTTATTTTTGATTTTGAATGGGTCGTCGAGAAAAAGGAGGGTTTTGACTATGACAGGGATGCGATATGAAATCGGGATTCTTTTCCTGGCCGATGTGGTCAATTACACCACGCAATCCAATAAACTGGGTTCTAGGAAAACCGATAAGTTTAACCGGAATTTTGAGAAAAAAGTTAAACAATTGACAGACACCCATAACGGAAAATTTATAAAGCGCATTGGCGATGCCGTACTGATCTTTTTTGAAAAGGGAGAGTATTTCCTGGACTTTGTCGTTCCCTTCAGGGAGCTTTCTAAAAAGCGGGAACTCGACTGCGGAGATTTCTTCGCCGATATGCGCATGGTGGCCCATTATGGAAAGTTTTCCTTCGAGGAAAACAATCAAAAAATACTGGATTTAATCGGACCGGAAGGGATAAAAGTCTTTCGCATGGAAAAACATGCCGGTGAGTACGATGTGATTATTTCCGGTTTTCTCTATTCGATGTTGAAGGACGATTTAATTGAAAGGCATTTCAACCAAACCCATCTTGGCAATAAAAAGTTAAAAGGGTTTGGAGATGAAATAACAGGATTTTATAAATTAATTTTCCCGGAAAATGAAGATATCGATGCCTCCGATCTTTTGTCTGTCAAAATGGCGGAACTGGAAACGGAAACAAAAGAAATCCCGGTTTTCGGCGATCTCTACCCGCCCATGAGCATGGAAGAAAATTTTATCAACCTGGACATCAAAACCGGTTTAACCGAAGAAGAAAAGCGCCTGGAAAAAGAAGAATTCGATGTGGATGAGATGGTGGGCATCGATTGGAAACGGGAAAAGGAGTTTCATAAAGGTAAACCTCACCGGCTGCCTTACCTGGGTGTAAAAGAATTGTATGAAAAACAATACAAAGGCATCATCCTGGGTCTTCCCGGCTCCGGGAAAACCACCATTTTGAAATATTTCGCCTATAAGGAGTTTAAACATAACCGGGAGCTGCAAAAAGATGAAAAACAGCGGTTTGTCTTATTTATCCCCTGCGGCAATATCATGAGCTATACCCGATGGTACGGGCAAACGTTTCCCGGGGAAAAGGAGAGCGACATTGCCTTTAATATTGAAACCATTGTGAATTACCTGACCCATTGTTTCCTGTTGAGGCGGGAGGAGAAGGATAAAAAAAAAGAGAAGGAAATTGGAAAAGCGGAAAAACTGGTGCTTCGGGCTTATCACCAGGGGCGCCTGACCATACTGATCGATGCCCTGGATGAGGCCGCGGATAAGGATGTAAAAGAGAAGATAATCGCTTCGGTCAAAACGTTGTTTCTCGAGGCGAAAGAAGGGAAACAAAAAAACAACCGGGTTTACCTGACCTCCCGGTATTCGGAGAGGGAAACCTATTTTTGCGGCAAGAATGAGGAGGTATTACAGCCGGTGTTTGAAGTGCGGCCCCTGGACATGGAACAACTCCGCGATATGGCGAAATATTTTTATACAGGGAAACCCAAACTCTTTAACGCCTTTGATGAGGTGGTGTGGAAAGAGGAGATTGCCGCCAAAGTGGGGGGCACCCCGTTGACGGCCCTGCTGGTGATCGCCTATTTTGAAATATTCAGGAAATTCGACACCCGCTACTTTATGTACAATGTCATTGTTATTTTTATCCTGATAAGGGTATGGAAACAGGTAAAAGAAAAGCATTTCAACATGGATATGCGCACCTTTTTCAGGGGTGCGCGGTCCAAACGGGTGCTCAAAGAGCAGAAAAGATCCAAAGAAATCTACGACGCCCTGACCCTGCTTTCTTATCATCATATGGATAAAGGCCGGGTCATCGATGAGGATGTTATAACCGGGACCCTGGAAATGTTTGCCAGATTGGCCGCCGGCGATGAGGGTGCGGAAGAGGAAGCCGAGAAGTGGCTGGAGCAAATGAAAGAGGACCATTTGCTGGTCTCTGCTGGCGGCGGGGAATATGTTTTCATGCACTCCACGGTCATGGAATACCTGGCTGCCCGCTACATCGTGGAAAAGTTCAACGATCCCTTTTACCTGGAAGGGATTTTTGAAAATAAATCATATATCGAGCACCTGTCAAAAAAGGGTCCCATGTTTTTCCAATCGGAAATCCTGCCCATTGCCGTGGGCAGCGGCATTAAAAACGGTGCCCGGGTGCTGCAATTTATAAAGAATCGTATAGAAGAAACCGATGATGAAGAAGAAAAAAACCGCTTTTACAACCTGGCCTTGAAATCCCTGGCTGAATTGGAGAGTTTCATCGACCGGCAGTACCGGAGAAAGCCCCTGGAATATTTGCACAAAGACATGGAAAAAGAAATAGCCCAAAACCGGGACGCCGCGGCCTGGGTTTACCGGTATCTTAAGGATATTATCCTGGGGGCGGATAAAAGTAAATTAAGCCAGTGCAAGGAATGGTTTCAAAACATCTCCCGCCTCACCCGTCCTGATTTTTTAGAAAAATATCTGGATTATAAAACATTTTCTGAAGGAGGTTCGGAGATTGTAACGCTGCGGGAAGAGCTCCTGCAAAAAATAATGGATGAAGAGTTGTTGGCTGCCTGGCTGCAAGAGCATGGGAAAGAAAAAGACCGGGAGTTCCTGGAAGCGGAAAAGGAACAGATCGAAGAAGCAGGGGGGAGTTTACTCACGCTGGATTCAACGGGATACAACCCGGAGGACAAAAATTTTAACTATTACCGGGAATATTGCGGCAAGGAATTGGCCGGGTTCCTGGGCAGTCCCAACTTGAAGCACAGCGGTTGGGTCACCTGTGTCGCGGTCAGCCCGGATGGAAAATATATCCTCTCCGGCTCGGATGATCAGACCGTTAAATTATGGGACCGTACCAGCGGCAAAGAGGTGCGCACCTTTAAAGGACACAGCTGGGCAATTAATAGTGTCAGTTTCAGCCCGGACGGGACTCATCTCCTCTCCGGCTCGTCTGATAAGACCGTTA
>JABAOH010140049.1_pt1 | contig 24514 bp, 25 predicted proteins | sample 7062181 | NCBI WGS metagenome assembly JABAOH01 (sample SAMN14538630, study PRJNA623070) | marine sediment metagenome | biome: marine biome [ENVO:00000428]; feature: marine pelagic biome [ENVO:01000023]; material: deep marine sediment [ENVO:00002113]; isolation source: pool of 5 deep marine... | reverse complement strand
CGGCTGAGCATCGTAGGGCGGGTGGAGGTGTCGCTGGTGGACGTGCTCATGGGCCGCAGCGAGCTGTGCGACGTGCTCGACCGTTGCGGCGAGGTGAGCGCCTATCTGCTGGAGCACGCCCCGGACTGGGTCGGCGGGGCCTGACCGCGACGACCGGCGAGCCGGCAGGGCACCGACCGGCCGGCCCGGGCTCCACCGTCAGCTCAAGGCCGGGATCACCTCGCGGGCAAACAACTCGATGCCGGACCGGTCGTAAGCGGCCTCGGCGAAGTAGCCGATGGCGTAGCCCATGCCGGCGTCCGCCCACGGCTTCAGCTTGGCGACGAGCTGTTCCGGCGTCCCCGCCATGGGGCGGTACATCTCGCCGATGCGCTCGGCCCGCGGCGCCGGGACGAGGGCTGCGAAGTAGTCCTTGATCCAGACGATGCGGTCCTCCACCGCCTGCTCGCTCGCTTCACACACCACGTCGAAGTTGGCGGAGCGAACGATGGCCTCATAGTCGGTCCCCACGTCCTCGCAATGACTCCGCAGCACCTCCGACTTGTGCGCAAACTGCTCGACCGAGCCGGCGAAGTTGGTGTAGCCCGCGTAGCGGGCAGCCACCCTCAACGTGAGCTGCTCACCGCCCCCCGCGATCCACAGCGGGATATGGGGCTCCTGCACCGGCTTGGGCCGGCAGATCGCCCCCTTCAACTGGTAGTACTTCCCCGCATAGTGGACCTCGTCCTCGGTCCACATCTTCCGCATGATCTCAACGCCCTCGCGCAGCATGCCGATGCGCACCGCCGCCCTGGGAAACTCGTAGCCGTACCCGTCGTATTCGTGCTCATACCAGCCGGCGCCGATACCCATCTCGAGCCGTCCTCCCGACACCACGTCGATGGTGGCGGCGACCTTGGCGAGATAGGCCGGCGGCCGGTACGAGTTGGAGGTGCACATCTGCCCCAGCCGCACGGTGTCGGTGGCGGCCGCCAGCGCAGCCATCAGCGTCCACGCCTCGTACGTCACCTGTTGGGACGGCACCGGCACGGTGTGAAAGTGGTCGTAGACCCACAGTGACTCATAGCCGGCGCCCTCGATGGTGCGGGCTACGTCGAGCATCGTCGACCACTGGTCGACGACGGGGACGTCCACCAGGTCCATTCGCCAGCCCTGCGGCACGAAAGCACCGAAACGCATTCAGATCCTCCCGGGGGCGTGATGCTGACCAGCCTAGGAGCCGGCAAGTGGCGCTCCACCGGGAATGTCAGCCGGGGACGTCCACCAAGTCCACCCGCCAGCCTTGCGGCCCGCACGCACCGCAGCACATCGAAGGCATTCAGATCCTCCCCGGGGACGTGATGAGGACCAGCCGGAGGGCGGCGGGTGGCTCCCCGGGAGGTCAGTGCTCGACCTGGACGCCCCGCCAGAAGGCGACGTGGTCCTTGATGTTGGCCGCGGCCCCCTTGGGCTCCGGGTAGTACCAAGCGGCGCCGGCGTTGACGTGCCCGTCCACGAACACGTCGTAGTAGCTCGCCACGCCCTTCCACGGACAAGTGGTGTGGGCCGAGCTCTCCCGAAAGTGCTCTTCGTTCAGAGTGTGGCGGGGGAAGTAATGGTTGCCTTCCACCACCTCGGTGGTCTCGCTCTCTGCGAGCACCGTGTCTCTCCAGACCGCTCTGGGCATCGACGCAACTCCTGATATGTGCCGACAAGTGTCAACCGCCGCCGCCCGCTGCTATTCCGCGTTCTCGGGCAGCCACCCGCCGCCGCGATTCACCGAGCGTGGCCCTGCCCGCCGACCTCCGACCGCTCCGGCGCCGGGTAGGCTGCGCCCGCCGGGAGGCGACGTGAAGGACTTCGAGGACCTCATAGAGCGGTTCGACCACGTGGCGTACGCGGTGGACGACGTACGCCCCATCCTGCCGCTGATCGAGTTCCTCGGCGGGACCTTCTTGTACGGCGCCGACAACGTCCGCAACCATTTCCGCTGGGTGCAGTTCCGCCTGCCCGGCGACGCCAAGCTGGAGGTGATTGCGCCCTTGGACGAGGACTCGTTCCTGACCCGGTTCCTCCGCAGGCGCGGCGCCGGCATCCACCACCTCACCTTCAAGGTGCGGGACCTGGGTGCAGCCGCGAGACGCGCCGACGAGCTGGGCTTCACCACCACCGGCTATCACGAGTCGGAGAACTGGAGCGAGGTGTTCCTGCACCCATCCTCCGCTCACGGCGCGGTCATCCAACTGGCGGAGTGGGCCGACGATTCCCACTGGGCGGGGCCGGCGCTGGAGGACGTGCTGGCCGGCCGGGTCCTCGACTTCGACTGAGAATGGCCCGCCGATCCCGGCCGGTGACGCTGGCGGCGGTCCCACTCAAGCCGTTCGCCGCGGCAAAAGGGCGCCTCAACGAGGCTCTCGACGCCGCTCAGCGGCAACGGCTGGGCGGTGCCGTGGCCGCCCGTACCTTGCGCGCCATCGCCACTGCCGGAGCACGGCCGGCAGTGGTGACCGCCGACGATACGGTCGCCGGCTGGGCCGTTGCGCGGGGATTCGAAGTCATCCCCGAAGAAGAACCCGGCCTGAACGGTGCCGCCGCATCCGCCCTGGCTCGCGCCGTCGCCGCCGGCACCCCCTGGGCGGTCGTGCACGCCGACCTCCCGCTGCTCACCAGTCGCGACGTGGGCGCCGTACTGGCGGCCCTCACGGAGCACCGGCTGGTGCTGGCACCGTCCTTCGATGGGGGTACCAGCGTCATCGCCGGCTCGGTAGATCGCTTCGATTTCGCCTATGGACCCGGCAGCTTCCACCGCCACCTCGCCCGCGGCGCCCACCTCGAACCCAGGGTGCTCGTCCGCTCCGGACTGGCCCTCGACCTCGACTCTCCCGACGACCTCGAGCGCATCGCCGCCCTCCCCGCAGGCGCCTGGCTGAGAGAGGTGCTGGCGTGACCTCGTAACGGGCCGGCGTCCGGCCGGTTACCTCCCCCCACCCCTTCTATCCTGATTGCGATGGACCGACCCACCGACCTGTACCCGGACGCCCGGCCGGCGGTGTCGCCCCAGGACATACCCACCCCCGCCACCGCCCTCACCATCGGCGCCCATCCCGACGACGCCGAGTTCGGCGCCGGGGGCACGCTGGCGAGGTGGACCGCCGCAGGCTGCTCTGCGACGATGCTGGTGGTCACCAACGGTGACAAGGGAACCTGGGATCCCGAGCTGGATCAGGAAAAGCTGGTCCGCATCCGCCGCGAGGAGCAGGAACGAGCGGCAAGGGTGCTGGGCGTGAGCGAGGTGATCTTGCTGGGCCATCCCGACGGCGAGCTGCAGTACACGCTGCGAATGCGAGAGGAACTGGCGCTGTGGATCCGGCGGCTGCGCCCCCAGATAGTGCTCACCCACGACCCCTGGAAGCGGTACATGCTGCACCCCGACCACCGCGTCACCGGCTGGTTGGTCACCGACGCAGTGGTAGCCGCACGCGACCACCTCTTCTTCCCCCATCAGCTCTCCGACGACGTGGACAAGCACCGCCCCGATTGGATCTTCTACTGGGCCGCCGAGGAGCCCGACCACTGGGAGGACATCGCCGCCACCTTCGACAAGAAGGTGAAGGCGCTGCTCTGCCACTCCAGCCAGGGAGCTTCCACGATGGGAGGCGCCGACGAGGGCGGCGAGGCGGCCGGCGCCTTCGAGAAGCGAATGCGGGAGTGGGCCGCTGGACAAGGAGCCGCCGCCGGCCTGGATCTCGCTGAAGCGTTCAAGGTCGTGGTCCCGTGACCGGGGAACGGCCCCATGAAGACCCTTCCCGCGGGTAGCACCGCCGGCAGGGAGCCGGGGCGGCCGCGGGCCGCCGGGCCGTGCTCCACCTGCCTCTTGCGCGCTGCGCCTACGTCCCGTCGCTCATGGCCATGAGCGCCGCGCCCGCCCGCTTCGAACCCTCCATACTCGAGCGCGATCAGGAACGGCGTCGTTTGCTGCTGACGGTGCTGGAGGCGGCGTTGCAGGAGGTCGAGCCGGAAGCTGCGGTGGAACGAGCGCTGCGCCGCGAAGGGACCTCGCTGCAGGTGGGGGACGCCACTGTGGATCTCGGCGGGGTGAGCGCGATCCGTCTCATCGCCTTCGGCAAGGCGGCGCCGGCGATGGTGCGGGCCGCCCACCGCAGCCTGGCGGAATGGACACCCACCGGGATCGCGGTGTGTGACCATCCCGAGGAGGTCCCTGCCGGCATCCGTCTGCTGCAGGCGGGCCACCCTGTTCCCGACGAGCGCAGCGTTGCGGGAGCACGCCGGATGCTCGATGTCGCCCGGCGGGCGGGGCCCGACGATCTCGTGGTATGCCTCATCTCGGGCGGCGGATCGGCCCTGCTGGAACAGCCGGCCGCAGGGATCGAGTTGGCCGATTTGAGCCGGGTCGTCGACCTGCTACTGGCCAGCGGAGCTCCCATCACCGAGGTGAACACGGTGCGCCGCCACCTCTCGGCAGTGAAGGGCGGTCGCCTCGCAGAAGCGATCGCTCCAGCCCGGCTGATCACCCTCGTGCTCTCCGACGTGGTCGGCAGCCCGCTCGACGCCATCGCCTCGGGCCCCACGGTGCCCGATCCCACCACCTTCGACGATGCGCAGCAGGTGCTGGAACGGTACGGGCTCGTCGATCAGGTCCCCGCGGCGGTATCCCTTCACCTGCAGGCCGGCAGCCGCGGGGAGGTGGCGGACACGCCCTCCCGACCCTACGAACGGCAGACCATCTGGATCGTGGGTGACGGCGCCGCCGCCGCGGAGGGAGCACGACGGCAGGCCGAGCACCTGGGTGTCACCGCCCACGTCGAAACCACCACGCTCACCGGAGAAGCCCGTCGCGCGGCCCGGTGGGCGCTCCGGCGCGCCCGGCGGCGCGGCATCACGATCTACGCCGGGGAAACCACCGTCACCGTCGTCGGCGACGGGACGGGGGGTCGCAACCAGGAGGCGGCGCTCTCCGCTGCCATCGAACTGGAGGGGCGGGGCGAGACCGTCTTCGCCGCGTTCGGTACCGACGGCGTCGACGGGCCCACCCCCGCAGCCGGAGCCATCGTCGACGGGCAGACCGTGGAACGAGGCAGTGCCGAGGGCCTGGACCCCGCCGCCCATCTCGGGAACAACGACGCCCATTCCTTCCTGCGCGCCAGCGGGGACTTGTTGAGTTGCGGGCCTACCGGCACCAACGTCGGTGACCTGTGGCTGGTGTACCGGACCGCCTGAAGCGGCCGGAGTCCCGGCACGCTCAGGAGGCCGCCTGGAGAAGCGTCAGCGGATGACTTCGCCGCTCGTGCGGTCGAAGAAGTGCAGCTTGGCGGTGTCCACCACCAGCTTGACGTCCTGTGCCTCCTTGGGGGCGAAGTCGGGGTTGACCCGGGCGGTGAACTTGGTCTCGTTGCCCAGCACACTGGCGTCGGTCCCCTGATCTTCCAGCAACTCCTGGATGTCCGGGGTGATCACCGGCGGCACTTCCTTGACGAAGTGCACATAGGCCTCCGAGCCGAGCTGCTCGACCAGGTCGACGCGCGCGTCGATGGTTCGACCGTCGCCGGCACCGCCGGGCACCGCCGCGGCCATCTCGAAGACCTCGGGCCGGATTCCGATCACGATCTGCTCACCCTTGTACTCGGCCAGCTTGGGATGTTCGGAGATCACCTGCGGCTCGACGGCCATCCGCGCCCCCCCGAACGCGGCGTACACCCGGTCACCCTCGCCTTCCAAGGTGCCGTACACGAAGTTCATCGAGGGGCTGCCGATGAACCCGGCGACGAACAGGTTGACGGGCAGATCGTAGAGGTTGCGAGGGGTGTCGCACTGTTGTAGCTGCCCCTTGCGAATCACCGCCACCCGGTCGCCCATCGTCATGGCCTCTACCTGGTCGTGGGTCACGTAGAGCGTGGTGGTCTTCAACCGGGTGTGGAGTAGGCCGAGTTCGGCACGCATCTGCACCCGGAGCTTGGCGTCGAGGTTGGAGAGGGGCTCGTCCATGAGAAAGGCGGCCGGTTCCCGCACGATCGCTCGTCCCATGGCTACCCGCTGCCGCTGCCCGCCGGAGAGCGCCTTCGGCTTCCGCTCCAAGAACTCCGCTATCTCGAGAATGTTGGCGGCTTCCTGCACCCTCCGCCGGATCTCGTCCTTCGCCATCTTGCGCAGCTTGAGGCCGAAGGCCATGTTGTCGAACACGCTCATGTGCGGATAGAGGGCGTAGTTCTGGAACACCATGGCGATGTCGCGGTCCTTGGGCGGGACGTCGTTGACCACCCGCTCGCCGATCCTTATGGCCCCCTCGGTGATCTCCTCGAGGCCCGCCACCATCCGCAACAAGGTGGACTTTCCACAACCCGACGGTCCCACCAGCACGACGAACTCGCCGTCCCCGACCTCTAGGCTCACGTCCTCGATTGCCCGGGTTCCGCCGGGGTAGACCTTGCCTACCTGGTCGAAGGTGATGGATGCCACGCCAAACCTCCCGCGTCGGGGCGCAGTACCCGCGAAGATAGCAGCCACCGCCTAGTCTTGCCGCCGGGAGATGCGATGAGCGAGCGCAGGACCGCACTCATCACCGGAGGCACCGGTGGGCTGGGAACCGCCCTGGCAAAGCGCCTCGCCGCCGGTCCCTGGAACCTGGCGGTCAGCTACCTCATCCCCGAAGAAGCCGCCGCCTTCGAGGAGGCGGTGCGCCTCAACGAGGACCGGCTGCTGTTGCAGCGGTGCGACGCCACCGACCCCCAGGAAGTGAACGCTTTCACCAAAGCGGCGGTCGGCCGATTCGACGCCCTGCACGCCCTGGTTGCCTTGGTGGGGGGTTGGGCGGGGGGTCGGGACGTGGAGGAGACCGACGAGGTGCGCTTCGAGAGGATGCTGGACCTCAACCTCCGCTCTGCTTTCTACGCCGTGCGGGCCGTCGTCCCCTACTTGCGGGCGACAGGATGGGGCCGCATCGTGCTGGTGGGGAGCCGGGCCGCCATCGACACCCCCGCCGGGCAAGCCGCCTTCAACATCGCCAAGGCGGGAGTGGTGGCGCTGGGGCGGACGGTGGCCCAGGAACTGGAAGACACGGACGTCACCGCCAACGTGATCATGCCGGCGCTGATCGACACCCCCGCTACCCGGGCCGCGCTTCCTTACGCCGAGTACGTGGACTGGCCGACTCCCGACGAGATCGCCGCGGTCGCCGAGTTCTTGCTCAACGACGAGTCGGCCGTGATCTCCGGGGCCCTCATCCCCGCCTTCGGCCGCGCCTGAGGGCTGCGCCGCTGCCCGGCGCCCCAGTGAGCGAGAATCAGCGCCATGCAGGTGGTGGGCGTCGACGGGTGCCGGCAGGGTTGGGTGGCGGTGGTCCTCGAGGACGGCGCCTTCGCCGGCGCCGCGTTGTTTCCCTCCATCGGCGGCGTGCTGGAGGCCCACCCGGCGGCGGTGTGCTTTGGGGTGGACATCCCCATCGGACTCTGCGACCAGACCCCGCGGCCCGGGGAGCAAGAGGCGAAACGCTTGCTGGGACGGCGCGCCTCCACCCTCTTCCTGACGCCACCCCGGGTGGTGTTGGAGGCTCCCAGCTATGCCGACGCCCGCCGGGTGGCGGCCACCCTGGGGGGTAGCGGCGTCTCCGCCCAGGCCTACAACCTCGCCGGCCGCATCCTCGAGGTGGATGCCCACTGCGATTCTCGCCTGGTGGAGGTTCATCCGGAGGTCTCCTTCACCGTGCTGGCGGGGCAGCAGCTGAGCCACTCCAAGAAGACCTGGGCCGGCCAGGCGGAGCGGACTGCGCTACTGGCGGGGGTGGGCATTCACCTGCCCGCCGACGCCGGCAGCGCCGGAGCCGCCGCCCCCGACGACCTCATCGATGCGGCAGTGGTGGCGTGGAGCGCCGCCCGGGTGGCCGCCGGAACCGCTCGCACCTTCCCCGATCCGCCCCACCGCACCCCGGACGGGCGACTTATCGCCATCCACGCCTGAGCGCGCCCCCTCAGTGGCGGTGCTCGATCACTACTGGTCGGCCGGCTCGGGTCGTCGCGAAGTCCAAGCCAATCGCCTCGTCGTATTGCATCGATTCACATTCGCCTCGCTCATGGGATACCACCTCCACGACGATGGCGTCGTCGCTGCTGTGGACCGCCACGGAGGGAACGACGGCACAGTGGGGTCCCGTGCGGTAGGCGACGATGACCTCGTATCCTTGTAGGCCCGGGTCGAGCACGATCGATCCACCGTCGCCGATCCGCTGACTGATCTGGTTACTACCCGGGAGCTCGTAGAAATCGATCAGGGTGACCGACTCCACTAGGTGCTCGGGGTCATCGACGCGGAGGTCGATGCCTCGCCTCAGCTCTGCGGTCGAGTACTGGCTCACGCAGGCGGCCGTCAGCAGGCCGGTGATGAGCACAGTCAAGGCTCGGGTTCGACTCATGCGCGGGGTGGTGGTCTCAGCAACCCGTACCAGAGCTCGTCGGTGGTCTCTTCGGCTTTGCTGATGGCACCGTGGAGGCAACCCTCCCGCTGGAACCCGCACTTCTCGAGTACCCGAGCGGAAGCGGGATTCCACCCGAACACGGTGGCCTGCAGCCGCTCCACCGGGAACGTGTCGAAGGCATACGCGACGAACACCCGCAGGGCGTCGGTGACGATGCCACGGTTCCACCAGTCGTGCCCAATCCAGTAGCCGACGTTGGCCACGTGCTGCTTCTCCCCCTCCAACAGCTCCAGGCCGATCCCTCCGACAACCCGTCCTTCTACTTCGATGGCGAAGTTGCGGGTCGGTTCGCCCTCTTGGGCGCACCGGGCGATCCACTGGTCGGCGTCCTGCAACGTGTAGGGGTGCGGGAATCGCGCCGTGAGGTTGCGCCACACGCGCCGGTCGTTGGCCGTCTCGACCAGGTCGTCCCGGTCTCCCGGGCCGAACGGCCGCAGCACGCTCTTGATCGCATCCAGTTCCACGGCCCCAGCGTAGAGCTGCTCCCCGGGACGCCACCCGGGATTGATCCGGGCACCAGCGGCGGCCGCGTGGCCTTCCACGCATCGACTCTATTGCTCTATTGCCAACGTGGCACGCGGCGCTGCGCGGGGCCCCAAGACGTCAGGCGCTCCACGCCTAGAGACGCGCCGCAACCCCCGCCGTGGCGGGAGTTGCGCGTGGTAGCCCCGACCGGATTCGAACCGGCGTTACCGGCTTGAGAGGCCGGCGTCCTAGGCCGCTAGACGACGGGGCCGTTGGGGCGACGAATCGCCGGCTCGGGGGGGAGGACTCGAACCCCCAACGACAGGGCCAGAACCTGTTGTGTTGCCAATTACACCACCCCCGAATGCCCCGCTGAACATACTTCGCACCGCGCCCTTCCGCAACATCTGGGACCCCTGGTCCCCCGGGGCTACAATCGCCCGGCACGTCAACGGAAGAGCCATGGCTCGCAGCGCCCAGAAGCGCCGCACCCCGCCGCCGAAGAAGCGGAAGTTCCCGGTCCTGCCGGTGGTAATCGGCCTCGTCGTCGTGGCCGCCATCGTCGCACTGCTCCTCGCCGGAGGGTCCGACACCAGCCAGGTCGCCGACGTGACCGTGAGCGGCGTGGCACTGGCGCGCCTCCCCGAACAGGGCGGCGACCCGGCCGTGGGCCAGCCCGCCCCCGAGGTGACCGGCATCTCGTTCGACGGTACCTCGGTGGCGATCGTCAACGACGGCCGACCCAAGGCTCTCATCTTTCTCGCCCACTGGTGACCTTTCTGCCGGTCCGAGGTCTCGGACTACCAGGAGTACTTCGACCAAAACGGTCTTCCCGAGACGGCGGATCTCTATTCGATCTCGACCAGCGTCCAACCGGGCGCCGACAACTACCCGCCGTCGGCCTGGCTCGAGCGCGAAGGTTGGGCAGTCCCGGTGCTGGTCGACGACGCCGCCAATTCCGTGGCCAACAGCTACGGGCTGAGTCACTTCCCCTTCACGGTGTTCGTCGATGCCTCCGGGCAGGTGGTCGGACGGGTCACCGGGGCGATCCCCGTGGAGACGTTCGTGATCGCCCTCGAGCAACTGGCGGAGCGCTGAGCGACCGAGCCGTCTAGTCCTCGGCGGAGCGAGTAATGAGGACGAGAAGGGCGATGAGAGCGAAGCCGCTCAGGGCCATCATCGGCATCGAGATGTAGCCGAACTGCCACACCCAGCGGCCGGCACAGGAGACATCCACCCCGCAGGCCCCGGCGTCGATGGTAGGGACCACCTGGAGCAGGTAGTGGAAGATGGAGATGGCGCCCCCGATGGTCACCACCGGCAGTACGTAGCGGTGGATGTTTGCGTCGCGCCGCCAGGCGGCCACCAGCAGGATCAGCGCAAAGGGGTAGTAGGCGATGCGTTGGTACCAGCACAGCTCGCAGGGGATGAAACCAGCCACCTCCGAGTAGTAGAGACTGCCCAGAGTGGCCACCAGCGCCACCAGCCAGGCGAGCCACAGCGCCGAATCGGCCAAGACCGCGGCCCCGCGCCGCCCCAGCTCGGCGATCGAGGCGGAGAAGCGGCCCCCGATGAAGAGGGCGGCGGCAGCCACCACCGTGGCCTGGACGCCCACAGTGAGCAAGGCGAAGAACAGCGATACCGTCTCGACGCCCACCTCGTCCTCCGTTCACCTACCTCGAGTACCGAGTCCACAGCCCCGACCAGTAGCCCCGACGGGATTCGAACCCGCGTTACCGGCTTGAAAGGCCGGCGTCCTGGACCGCTGGACGACGGGGCCTCGGCGCCCCGATGTTAGGCGCACGACAGTCCCATCGAGCCTCTTGCGGGTGCGAGGGGTAGCGCAGCGGCAGGGGCCGAGGTCCGGGTCTAGAGGCGGGCCCGGGCGGTCGCGATCCGCGCCAGGGTGGCCTCCCGCCCCAGCACCTCCATCGATTCGAACAGCGGTGGACTGACCGCCGAGCCGGTAATCGCCACCCGGAGCGGCTGTAGCCCCTTGCGAGCTCCCAGTTCGAGGTCGCCGAGCATGGCGCGCAGCACATCTTCGATGTCTTTCGCCTCCCAGTCCGCCAGCCCTTCCAGCCGCAGATGGGCCTCGTCGAGCACCTCGGCGACCCGCTCGGCGCCCATCACCGTGCGCCACGACGCTTCGTCGTATTGGAGGGGCGCCGCGTAGAGGAACCCGGCCAGCTCGGCCACCTCCGTCAGCACCTTGACCCGCTCCTGGATCAACGGGGCCAGCGCCTCGAACTTCCCCCACTCCCCAGCGTCGACCGTCCGTCCCAGGCCTTCCTCCAGGAAGGGCCGCGTCCGTTCGAAGAAGTCGTCCCGTGCCAGCGCCCGCAGGTACTCGCCGTTCATCCACAGCAGCTTGTCCACGTCGAAGATGGCCGGGTTCTTCGATACCGCCTCCAGCTCGAAGCGCTCCACCGCCTGCGCTCGGGAGAAGATGGTGGTCTCCGGGTCGTAGGACCAGCCCAACAGCGCCAGGTAGTTGAACACCGCCTCCGGTAGATAGCCCCCTTCCCGGTAGGCCCGCAGCGCAGTGTCGCCGTGGCGCTTGGAGAGCTTCTTCCCGTCCGGTCCGAACAGCAGCGGCAGGTGGGCGTAGACGGGCGGCTCGGCCTCGAGGGCGCGGGTGAGCAAGATGTGCCGCGGCGTCGAGGACAGCAGGTCCTCCCCCCGTGCCACGTGGGTGATCTCATAGTCGACGTCGTCGACGGTGGAGGCCAGGTGGTAGGTCGGGGAGGCGTCCGAGCGGAGGATCACGAAGTCGTCGATGGTGTCGTGGTCGAAGCGCATCTCTCCCCGCACCACGTCGTCGAACACGGTGGTACCGGGGCGGGGCACCGCGGCGCGCACCGTGGCAGCCTCGCCGCCGGCGACCCGGGCCCGCGCCTCGTCGCGGTCGAGGAGGCGGCAGCGCCCGTCGTAGCCGGGAGGACGCCCCTGTTGCTGCGCCTCGCGACGCCGCTCCTCCAGCTCATCCGGGCTGCAGAAGCAGTAGTAGGCGAAGCCGCCGGATACCAGCCGCTCGGCCACCTCCCGGTAGCGGTCGAGCCGGTCGCTCTGCCGGTACGTGCCGTGGGGGCCCCCCACCTCCACGCCCTCGTCCCAGTCCAGCCCCAGCCAGCGCAAGCCGTCGAGGATGTCCGCCTCGAACTCCGGCGTGCTGCGAGCGCGGTCGGTGTCGTCGACCCGCACGATGAAGGTGCCTTTCCGGTGCCGGGCGTACAGCCAGTTGAACAGCGCCGCCCGGGCGTTCCCGACGTGGAGGAACCCGGTGGGCGAGGGCGCCACGCGAACCCGGACCGTCACCGCGCCACCACGGGGTTGGCCAGTACCCCGATCCCCTCCACCTCGACCTCCATACGATCGCCGGGTTGCACCGGACCCACCCCGCTAGGCGTGCCGTACTTCCCCGTTCACCCGGCAGATGACGTCCAGCCCCTCCCGGGGGTCGAGCTCGGTCTCGATGGCCGGGCCCAGTGGGCAGAAGGTGTCGAAGCCCTTGCCACGGGTCCATTGACCGTCGCGCTGCTGGAGATCGCGGGCGGTCACGTCGTTGGCGGCCGTGTAGCCGAGAATGACGCCTTCTGCGTCCTCGGCGGCCACGTTCTTGGCGACGGTGCCGATCACCACCGCCAGCTCCGCCTCATGGTGCACCTCTTCCGACTCCGGGGGGTATACCACGGGCTGCTCCGGTCCCACCACGGCAGTGGCCGGCTTCAGGAAGATGACCGGTTCCGCAGGCACCGGCGCCCCCCGCTCGGCGGCGTGGTCCTCGTAGTTCCTTCCCACAGCCACGATCTTGGTGGGCAGCACCGGCGCCAGCAGCCGGGCCGCGGTGAACGGCACGACCACCTCGGTGGGCTCCCACGCCACGAAGGGTGAACCCTGGTGAACCCGGATGCCCTCCGGCTCGACCCCTCCGTACGCGATGCCCTCGTCGGTGCGGAGCCGGACGATCTTCATGCCACGCCGGCCGGTACCGGTTTCGGGACGGCAGCCGGTCGAGCTGAACCGCGGCGACGGCAGCCAGATTCCGGATGGGGAACCGGCGCCACGTCCCCGGCGGGCACGGGTGAGGCGGTCATCGGCCCTTCAGGATCTCGTCGAGCGCCGGCAGCGCCCGCAGCTCCTGGGGGGTGGCGGTCAGCAGCTCCTCGGGGATGGAGGCGAGGAACGCCTTGCCCTTCATCTTCTCATGAGCTGCGGCGGTGATCCAGCGTTGCCGGTGACGCCGCAGCTCTTCGCCGGTGGCGGACAGACCATCCGGTCGCAGCCCGAAGAGCGTGAGAGCAACCTCGACGTCTTCGGGTACGGGTGCCCGGCCGAAGTGGCCGGCGCGCGCTGCGGCAACGGTGGCAACGATCTGCTGCACCTCGTCGGCATGGGCGCTGCGCTCGAACGCGGCGAGCCGCACCAGCCTCAGGGCCCAGCCGGTATCCGGACCGGGGCGACCAAAGGCCCCGCCCCACTGCACCTCCCCGGGGGCGCCGATCTCGCCGGGCCGCGACGGCTTCCATCGCGCCGGCGCCGCGGGCTCCGGCTCCTGGCGCGGCAAGTCGCTGAGCTCGATCTCGATGTTGGGTTGCTGACCCATCGCTGCGTCTATACGAACTCGAGCCAGTGGCGGTACTGGTCCAGGCGCCCCGTCACCGCCTGCTGGTAGAGGTCCTGGGCTTGGCGGGTGACCGTACCGGGCTTGCCCTCCCCCACCGGGCGGTCGTCGACTTCCCGGATCGGAGTGACCTCGGCGGCGGTTCCCGTCAGGAACAGCTCATCGGCGTAGTAGAGATCCCCCCGGGTGATCGAAGCCTCCCGGATGTGGTGACCTTCGTCCTGCAGCAGGTCCATCAGCGAGTTGCGGGTGATCCCATTGAGGATGCCGGCCGCCACCGGCGGGGTGGTGATGGTGCCGTCGCGGACGAGGAACAGATTCTCTCCGCTCCCCTCGGAAACGGAGCCGTGGGCGTTCAGCATGATCGCCTCGTCGTAGCCGGTGCGGACCGCCTCCGTCTTAGCGAGGATGCTGTTCAAGTAGCCCCCGGTGCCCTTGGCGTCGGGTACCAACATGCCGTGGTCGATGCGGCGCCACGACGACACCCGCACCCTGATGCCGTTGCGCAGCCCCTCTTCGCCCAGATAGGCGCCCCAGCGCCAGGCGGCGATGGCGGTGTGGACGGTGGCAGCGGCAGGGTCGAGACCGATCGCTCCCAGACCGTAGAAGACGATGGGACGGATGTAGGCCGACTCCAGCTCGTTGATCGCCACGACCTCCTTGGCGGCCTTGCCGAGGTCGTCGACGCTCCACTCGAGAGGGATGCTGTAGGCCTTGGCGGAACGGCGCAGTCTCTCCATGTGGTCGCCGAGACGGAAGATGGCGGTGCCCTCCTCGGTCTCGTAGGCACGGATCCCCTCGAAGACGCCGGACCCGTAATGGAGGGCATGGGCCAGCACGTGCACGTTGGCCTCCGCCCACGGGACCATCTCGCCGTCCATCCAGATGTAGCGGGAACCTTCCATGAGGCGATATCTTGGCAGGTCGGAGCACTGAAGCGCTAGATGCCGTCTCATTCCGGCGCTGTCTCGGACGTTCCTCAACGCACCAGACCACGGCTAGCCTCGCCTCCGTGCGGCGGGTTATCGCCTCGTGGTTCGGCACCGGCCTGCTGCTGCGACGGCTGCGCACCTCCGACGCCGGATCGGGCACGCTGGCCGCGGCGGTCACGCTCATCATTGCGCTGGCACTAGGGGCCGCCGGCTGGTGGCTGCAAGTGGTCGCCGCGGCGCTGGTCATCGCGCTGTCCCTGTGGGCGGCTGCTCCGTTCGCCGCGGGGGAAGGCGACCCCGGATGGGTGGTAGTCGACGAGGCGGCCGGCACCCTGGTCGCCACCGTCGGACTCGGGGTCTGGCCGGCGCTGCTCGCGTTTGCCGTCTTCCGGATAGCCGACGCCTCCAAGCGATTGCCCGGAGTGGCGGCCGCCGAACGTCTGCCGGGAGCCGTCGGCATCACCGCCGACGACCTGGTGGCCGGCGGGTGGGGTCTCGCTGCTGGGTGGGCCGCTCAGCTGCTCGCCTGATGACGACTCAGAGCGGCAGCTCGAAGAAGCGAGCCTCCTCGACGCCGTGCACCCCCCGCAGCGAGTCGACCTGGTCCTCCGACAGCGGGTGATCGAGGCTCAGGCCCATCATGGCCGCCTCCCCCGTCACCGGGGAGCGGCCCACCACCATGTTGGCGATGTTGATGCTCAGCTCGCCCAGTATCGTGCCCACCCGGCCGATCATGCCGGGCACGTCGGCGTTGCGTACCACCAGCATGTAGCGGGATAGCGGCAGCTCCACCTCATAGCCGAGGATCTCCACCAGCTCGGCACCCTTGCGTCCCATCGTGCCGGCCACGGAGAAGTTACGTTCGGCTACCTCGCCGGAGAGGCGCACCAGGGACACGAAGTCGAGCGCCTCGGGCGACGCCTCCTCGGTGACCGTCACCCCCCTCGAGTCGGCCAGCGAAACCGCGTTCACGTAGGACACGGGCTCGCCGCTGATCTGAGACAGCGCGCCCTTGAGGGCGGCCAGGCGCAGCGGCTTCACCGGGTGCTCGGCGATACGTCCCTCGGCACGCACCCGCAGGCGCCGCGGCAAGCCCTGTGCCAGTGCCACGAACACCCGCCCCAGATACTCGACCAGCGGCAGGAACTCCCGCACCTCGTCGGCGACGTCCCGCCCCAGGTCCACGTTGACCGCCGACAGCACGAGCTCACCCCGCAGCGCGGATGCCACCGCTTCCGCCACCGCAATGCCGGCTTTGTCCTGGGCCTCCCTCGTGGCGGAACCCAGGTGCGGCGTGAGCACCACCTGCGGCAGGTCGCGCAGCGGGCTGTCCCCGAGCGGCTCCTCGGCAAAGACGTCGAGGGCGGCTCCCGCCACCTTGCCGGAGGCGATCGCCTCCGCCAGCGCGTGCTCGTCGACGATGTCGCCTCGGGAGGTGTTCACGATGCGCACTCCGTCCTTCATCTTGGCGAACGCATCCGCCCCGATGAGCCCTTCGGTCTCCCGCGTCTTGGGCACATGCAGCGTGACGAAGTCCGCCTCGGCAAAGACGTCGTCCAGAGTGGCGGCGAGCTCCACGCCGAGGCGCCGCGCCCGGTCGTCGCTCACGTACGGGTCGTAGGCGATGAGCCGCATCCCGAAGGCGAGGGCCCGCTGTGCCACCAGTGTTCCGATCCTTCCCAGCCCGATCACGCCCAGCGTCTTGCCGTGGAGCTCCACACCCTGAAAGCTCGTGCGATCCCAGCGGCCGGCGCGGATGGTCACGTCTGCACGGGCCACGTTGCGCGCTTGGGCGAGCAGCAGCGCCAGCGTGTGCTCGGCCGCGGAGATGACGTTGGCCTGGGGGGCGTTGACCACCAGCACCCCGGCGGCGGTGGCCGCCTCCAGGTCGATGTTGTCCACCCCGATCCCGGCGCGCCCCACGACTCTGAGCTCGGGCGCGCCGGCGATCATCTCAGCATCCACCGCGGTGCCGGAGCGCACCAAGAGCGCCTGGGCGTCACGCACCCGCGCCAGTAGCTCGGCACGTTCCACCCCCACCGCCACGTCCACCTCGCAGTCGGCGGCGAGCGCCTGCACGCCCGCCTCGGCGATGGCTTCGGCAATGACGACCTTGGGCTTCATCGACGGACGCCTCCTTGCGCCGCGGCCCACTCATTGTTGCCGTCCCCCGTGGTTGCGACAAGGCAAGCAGGCCGCGCTGCAACGCGGCCGGACCCGGGCGGGCTGTAGGCTTCGCGCCACGGAGCCGCCAGGAGGTGTTCATCGTGCAGTGGAGCGGCAACACCCGGGTGATCGTCGCCGCCACCGACGGGTCGGAGCCCAGCCTGCGCGCCGCCCGGATGGCGGCGACCATTGCCGCCGCCAACGGCGCCAAGCTCTACCTCATCACCGTAGTGCGGCCTCCTGAGGGATGGTGGGGCATCGGGGGAGCTCCCCCCACCGCGAAGTCGGTGTCGGAAGCCATCGTCAGCGCCCAGAAGGAGGTGCTCGATCAGGCCATCGCTCAGCTCGACCTCGCCGAGGTGGACTTCGAAACCGTCGAAGAGCTCGGCGATCCCGCCACCATGATCATCAGCTTGTGCACGGACAGCCAGGCGGACCTGCTCGTGATAGGGCGCCGGGGCGCGGGGCTGATCGAGAGGTTCGTCATGGGCTCCGTCGCCGACCGTCTGGCCCACTACGCACCTTGTCCGGTGCTGATCGTCCCCTAGGGTGCACGCCTTCGACCGGGACACGCGGGTGCAGCGCCTCGCCCCCGGCCGCTGGCAGGGCGAGGTCAGCGACGCCTGGAACGTGGGGACCATTCCCAACGGGGGCTACCTGCTCGCGCTGATGATGTCGGCGGTCTCTGCCGAGCTACCCCACCCCGACCCGCTTGCAGTGACTGCCTACTACGTACGACGTGCCACGGCCGGTGCCAGGGTCGAGATCCCGGTCGAGGTCGTTGCCGGTGGTCGCACCACCTCAACCGCCGCGGCCGCGCTGGTCGAAGACGGTGAGGAGCGAGCCCGCCTGCTCGCCACCTATACCGACCTGGCGGCGGCCCGGGGTCCCACCTCCGTCACCGGCAGCCCCCCTTCGCTGCCCTCGCCGGAGGCATGCGTGTCCTCACCCGGCGGTCCTGTGCTGATGGAGGTCCAGAAACGCTTCGAGTACCGGCTCTCCCCGGCGACGGCCGGCGCGGCCGCCGGAGAGTCCGCCGCGCAGGCAGAGATCGGGGGGTGGATCCGGTTCGCCGACGGCCGCCAGCCCGATCTGCACTCGCTCGCCCTCTTCGCCGACGCTTTCATGCCGGCGGTTCTCAATCTGGGCCGCTTCGGGTGGATCCCCACCCTCCAGCTCACCGTGTACTTCCGCGCCCGACCGCAGCCGGGCTGGCTGCTCGGCTGGTTCCGCAGCCGTTTCGTCGTCGACGGCTACCTTGAGGAGGATGGCGAGTTGTGGGACTCGGCGGGCAAGCTGGTAGCGATGTCCCGTCAATTGGCCCGGGTGCTCACCTGAGTCTTCCGGCAAGTGCGCCCCGGGCCGTTGGCCACTATCCGCCGACCCCGACCAGTGAGAGGATGGAGGGGACAACGCCGGCTCCAGTCGTCGGCGGGAGGAACCAGAAGTGAACGGCGTCGAAGACCAAAACCTGTTCAACATCGCCCACCAGCAGTTCTTACGAGCGGTCCCCTTCACCGACGAGCCGCAGGGTTGGCGCGGGATCGCCGAATGGCTGTTCGAACCCGACCGGGTCATCAAGGTGACGTTTCCCATCGTGATGGACGACGGCTACGTCCACGTGTTCCGCGGCTACCGCGTCGTGCACTCCACCCTGCGGGGACCCGCCAAGGGAGGCATCCGCTTTCACCCCAGCGTCGGCGAGGACGAGATCAAGGCACTAGCGGTATGGATGTCCTGGAAATGCGCCCTGGTCGAGATCCCCTTCGGCGGCGCCAAGGGCGGCGTACGCTGTGACCCGCCGCGGCTCTCGGAGGGGGAGCGCAGCCGCATCACGCGCCGCTACATCGCCGCGCTGGGGGACGACATCGGCCCTCACACCGACATTCCCGCCCCCGACCTGTACACCGACGAGCAAACCATGGCGTGGGTCTACGACACCTATTCGATGATGCATCCTGGGGAGAACAACCTGCCGGTCGTGACCGGCAAGCCCCTCAATCTGGGTGGAACCCCAGGACGTACCGAGGCCACCGCGCAGGGTGCCGTCTACGTCACCGAGCACTTGCTGGAGATGGGAGCGGTGCCCGGCGTCGAGAGCCTGCGTGGAGCCACCGTGGCAATCCAGGGCTTTGGCAAAGTGGGGCGCAACGCCGCCCGCATGTTCGAGAAGGCCGGCGCCGCCGTCGTGGCGGTGAGTGACTCGCAAGGTGGCATCCACGACCCGGATGGGCTCGAGGTAGCGCGGGTGGAAGAGCAGAAGGACAGCTCGGGATCGGTGGCCGGGTTGGCCGCTGCCAAGCAGCTGGCGCCCGGGCAGGTGCTGGAAGTGCCTTGCGACATCCTGGTACCGGCGGCCCTCGAGAATCAGATCACCGCCGAGAACGTCGCCCGCGTCGACACCCGGCTCGTGCTGGAGACCGCCAACGGGCCCACCACCCCGGCCGCCGACGTAGCGCTGGCGGAACGCGGCATCGAGGTGGTGCCCGACATCCTGGCCAACGCCGGGGGTGTGGTCGTCAGCTACTTCGAGTGGGTGCAGAACCTCGAGAACCAGCAATGGGAGGAGCGGGAGATACTGGACCGGCTCCGGACCAAGATGCAGCGGGCCACCGAGCACGTGGTCGCCACCCGCGCCCGGCTGCGCGAGGGTCTCTCCGACTACCAGCAACAGTGGCGGCGACTGCAGCCACAAGCCGCAGAGGTGGGCCCTCCCGACCTGCGCACCTCGGCCCACGTGGTCGCGATGAGCCGCTGCCGGCGGGCCGGCCACCTGCGCGGCATCTGGCCGTGAGCCGGCGCCCCCACTGATCCTCGACCGCGGCAGGCCGACCGGGGACGGCGCCCTCCGCTACGTTGTGGTGTGGATGGAGCCGCTCCACATCTACCTGCTCGGGGGATTTGCGGTGAAGCGGGGCGATACCCCCCTCCCGCCGATCCCCTCCCGCGCCGCCCGGTCGCTGTTCGCCTACCTGGTGGTCAACCGGGATCGCCAACACGCCCGCAGCTACCTAGCCGGCCTCTACTGGCCGGAACTCCCCGAGGCCCGGGCCCGGCGCCGGCTCAGCCAGAGCCTGTGGCAGCTCCACGACGCTCTCGACGAGCTACCGGGCGGGCAGTCCTACCTGCAGGCCACCCCCGAGGACGTCGGCTTCGACGCCCAGACCGACCATTGGGTCGATGTCGACGAGTTCGGGCGCATCATCGACCAGCTGGGGGTGGGGAGCCCCGACCATCCGCTGGGCCGGGCTACCGACATGGAAGCGTTGCGGCGGTGCGTCGACCTGTACCAGGGGGATTTCCTCGCCGGGTTCTCCGAGAGCTGGGTGCTCATCGAACAGCAGCGCCTGCGGTACAAGTACGTGGGAGCGCTGGGCACGCTGGTGGCGATGGCCAAGGCGCGGGGAGACTACGAAGAAGCCCTGAGCTACGCCCGCCGTCTCACGCACCACGATCCACTGCGCGAGGAAGCCCACCGGGAAGCGATGCGCCTGCTGGTGTTGCTGGGGCGTCCCAACGAGGCCATCCTCCAATACCAGCGCTGCCGGTCAGTCCTCGAAGAGGAACTGGGCACCGAGCCGGCGGCGGCCACCGTCGAGCTCTACGAACAGATCCGCCGTCACCGGCAGGCCGGCATTCAGGCCGTGCCTGCGGAGCGCCACTCGCCGTTGCTGGCTCGGGCCGAGGCGCCCTTCGTGGGACGGCGCTCCGAGCGCTCTGCGCTCATCGACCGTATGGAACAGGCGCTGGGGGGCCGGGGCGGAGTCGTCCTCGTCGAAGGTGAGCCCGGGGTGGGCAAGACGAGGCTGGTCGCCGAGGCCGCCGACGACGCCCGCTGGAGAGGTTTCGACGTGCTGTGGGGGACGTGCCCGGAGATCGAAGTGCCGCGGCCCTATCTGCCCCTGGTCGACGCGCTCGGGCCGGCACTCACCGAATTGCGGGTGGAGCAGATTGCACAGCAGATCGGCGGAGTGTGGTTGCGCGAGGTCGCCCGGATCGTCCCCGCTCTCCACGAACGGCTCCCCGACCTACCCGACCGGGTGCCGCTGCGGGACGCCGACGAGCCGCAGCGGATGCGAGAGGCGCTGGCGATGGTGTTCCGGGCGCTGGGGCGCGCCGGGCCGACCATGGTGGTGCTCGACGACCTGCAGTGGGCGGACGAGGAGACCCTCAACGCCCTGCGGCAGATCGGAGACGTGCTGGCGGGCAGCCGGGTGCTGGTTTGCCTCATCTACCGCACCGAAGAGGCACGCCACCAAGAACGGGCGTGGGAAACCATCCGGCGGTTGGATCAGCGCTCCGGGGTGGGCCGGGTGCTGGTGGCCGCCCTGTCCGTCTTCGAGACCGACGAGCTGATCCAGCAGAGCCTGGGAACCGCGGCACCGGGCCGCTCGCTGGCGACGCGCATCCACGCCGAAACCGGCGGCAACCCCCTCTTCGTGCTCGAGACCTTGCGATCGCTCCACGACCAGGGCCTCGTGGGCGCGCCGGATTCCGCCATCGCTACCCGAGGAGGGCTCCCGCTCGCCGACACCGTCCATCGGGTCATCTCCGACCGCATCGGCTTCCTCGGTACCACGACACGCCTGGCGCTGGACGCGTTGGCCGTACAGGGTTACGACGCCGACCTGGACACCCTCACCGAGGTGAGCGCCCTTCCCAAGCAGGACGTGCTGGAGGCGGTCGACGACCTCCTGCGCCGGGGGCTGCTCGTCGAGGGCGAGGACGGCTACCGGTTCCGCCACGACCAGGTACGCAAGGTGGCCTACGACCGGCTGGAGGCCGACGCCAGGGTCCCGCTGCACCGGGCGGTGGCCCGCGCCCTGGAAAGCCGACGGCCGCAAGCCTACGAGGTGATCGCCCACCATTGCCGGCTCGGGGAGGATTGGCACGGCGCAGTCCGATATCTGCGCCTGGCCGGGGAACGCGCCGCCGAGCTCAACGCCTACCAGGCGGCGGCCACGCACTTGGGGAATGCCGTCGAGCTGGCGCAACCAGCCGCTACTCCGCCGAGCGAGGTCCTCGAGTTGCTTGCCGGCCGGGAACGAGCCTTGGAGGTGCTCGGGCAGCGCGAGCAGCAGGCCGCGGTGCTCGATCAAATGATCCGGCTGGCCGACGACCCCACCTGGATGGCGGAGGTGGCCATCCGCCGCTCCTGGCTGCTCGCCATGACGGATCGCTTCGAGGAAGCCGAGGCGGTCGCCGCCGCGGCACTCGCCGACGAGACCGCCCTCGACCCCCACCTGCGGGACCGCCTGCTCATGGCGCGGGGCACGGCGCTGAGCTGGGCCGGGCGTGCCCGCGATGCGCTGCCCTTCCTGGAGCAGGCTGCCTCTCCCGGCTATGAGGATCCTCGCGCCGAAGCCGACGCCCGCACCGCCCTGGGGCGCACCTTGGCGGAGCTGCAACGTTACGAGCCGGCGGCCGCGGAGTTGACGCGCGCCCTGGAGCGGTATGAGGAGATCGAGGACCGGCGCGGCCAGGCGGAGGCGCTGGGGCTGCTCGCTACCGTGCTGATGGAGCGGGGCGACGCCGGGCCCGGCGAGCGCACCTACCGGCACGCCTTGCGGATCTGCCGGGACATCGGCTACCGCCACGGCGAGGCCCTCAACCTGGTCAACCTCGCCACCCAGCTCTACCTCGGCGGGCGGGTGGGCGAGGCGGTGGAGCTCTACGGGGAAGCGGCGGCCACCTTTCGCACGGTTGGCAATCGCCGCGGTGAGGCCAGGGTGCTGGCGAACCTGGCGGCGGTGCGCCATCTCATCCTCGGTGACGACGCTCGCGCCCGGCGCGAGGTCGACGAGGCGCTCTCCTATTTCCGCGAGGTGGGGGACGGCCCCAACGAGGCGCACTGTCTCGAGGTGCTGGCAGGCATCGATGCCCGGCGCGGCAACACCGTGCGCGCCCGCCGCCAGCTGGAAGCGGGCCTGGAGATGGTGCAAGGCTCCGGTCACCACTGGCTGGCGGTGCATCTGGAACGGTCGCTGGCGCTGCTCGATCTGACGGAGGGCTCTCCCGCAGCGGCGCTGCAACGCATCGAGCGGGCCGCGGGAGCCGCCGGCCGCCTGGGCATGCACGACGTAGCGGTGATGCTGCAGGGACTGCGCGGTCGGGCGCTGCTGGAGTCGGGACGGATCACCGAGGCCCTAGAGGCCACCGAGGAAGTCGAGGAGCGGGGCGGCGGGGTCGAGCAGGGCTACCTGGTCTCCTTCTGGCGCTATCGCATCCTGGAGGCGGCGGGGCAGATCGAAGCTGCCCATCGCTCGCTGGGGCGAGCCCATCGCGAGCTGCGGGCCGCGGTGGATCCGCTGACGGAGGAGCAGCGCGCTACGGCGCTGGCTGCGGTGCCCGAACACCGCGCCATCGTGGAGGAATGGCAGGCGATCCGCCCGCGCCTGGAGACCGTGAGCCTACCGGCGGCGGACGCCCCCACCGGGCGCCCGCTGCGCAACGACGAGTGGGTGGAAGTGAACTGGGCGGTCGCCGAGCCCGCCGACCGCAGCTTCTCCGACGCCATTGCCAAGCGACGGCACCGGTTGCTGCGGCTGGTGGAGCAGGCCCGCCGCCAGGGAGCGGCTCCCACCATCGTCGACCTGGCGACGGCGCTGGCCGTCAGTCCGGCCACGATCCGTCGTGATCTGGCCGCATTACGTGGCCAAGGACAAGCGGTCTTCACCCGCGGCAGCCGCTCCGCCTAGCGCCGGCTCGTTGAGCCGAAGGTTTTCCTTGATACAGCCGAAGTCGTGAGACAGCACGGAGACACCCCCTCGTCATTCTCGCGACGGGTGAAAGGAGGATCTGGTGCGACGCAGGATCGTCACGCTGTTGGTGACGGTGCTGGCGCTGCTGGCCGGAGCGGCGCCGGCGCTCGCCACCGTCACCAGCGTCAGATAGCAGATCTCAACCTCGACCCGGGCGTGCCGGTGTGACGGACCACCGGACGAGCCCGAGGTCGAGCCGCCAGGGCATTCCGGTGAGACAGTGGCGAGACACCACTGCGGAATGCTCATCGAGGAGGAGGAGAGAGCGGGCTCAGCTCGTGCTGAGAACGTGCTGTACGTCGCACCAGGGGCAAGCCCCCGCTCTCTCCCTCCTTCTACCGTGCTCCCACGGCACCGGGGCGTGGCGGGGCGCGGCCCGTCACCGCGAGAGTCCCGGGTCGTACACCAGCTCGCCGAAGAGCTCCTCGTTGAGCTCCAACACTGCCGTCCGACCCGCAGGTCCCAATAGCCAGTCTAGGAAGCCCTCGGCCTCGCGTCGTCCCGTTGCCGACCGTACCACCAGCGCGTGGTACGGATTGTCCAGCACCTGCTGGGGTGGCCCGGCCACCGGCTGCAGAGCCAGGGTGGGAGCAGCGGCGAGGTACGAGCCCAGCTCGGCCAGGGTGAAGGCTCCCCGCTGATCGGCTACCTGCAGCGTGAGTCCCATCCCCTGCCCGGTCTCCAGGTACCAGGGCTCGCCATCTGGTGACACGCCGGCAGCCGTCCACAGCTCACGCTCTTTCACGTGGGTCCCCGAGCCGTCGGCGCGGCTCACGAACGGCCACTCCCGGCGGGCGATCTCGCGCAGTGACTCCAAAACCGCGAGATCGGCCAGCTCGATGGCCCGCCCCGGCGGGCCCACGAGGATGAATCTGCTGGTGAACACCAGCTCGTAGCGGGCGCTGAGACCGTCGGCGACGAAGGCCCGCTCCGCGGTGGGCGCGTGGGTGACCAGCAGGTCGGCGGCGCCGCGCCGGCCCAGCTCCAGCACCTGCGCGGTGGCGTCCCCCACCACGCTGAGCTCGACACCGGGATGGCTCTCCTCGTACCGGTCCGCGAGGCGGTCGAGGAGCCCGCCGTCCACCAGGGTGGTTCCGGCAGC
>JABAOH010159452.1_pt1 | contig 24525 bp, 39 predicted proteins | sample 7062181 | NCBI WGS metagenome assembly JABAOH01 (sample SAMN14538630, study PRJNA623070) | marine sediment metagenome | biome: marine biome [ENVO:00000428]; feature: marine pelagic biome [ENVO:01000023]; material: deep marine sediment [ENVO:00002113]; isolation source: pool of 5 deep marine... | reverse complement strand
GCTCGTTCAAGACGACCCGTCCCGTCTCGGTGACTCGCCCCGCCAGGGTGTCGGCGATGGCGTGGGGCTGTTCGTGGATCTCCTTGAGCATGAAGGTGGGGTAGCCGCCCTTCTCGGCCGCCTCGAGATCCCACTCGATCTTGCGATGCTCCGGCTCCAACTCGTTGCCCTCCAGATCGATGAGCCGCACGCTCCCGGGGCCGATCTCGACCACCCGGTCGTCCTCGACGATCACCATCTCCCTGGTGTGCTCGAGGAAGGCGGGGATGTCAGAGGCGAGGAAGGTCTCTTCGTCGCCGCGCCCGACCACCAGCGGGGAGCCCCTGCGAGCGCCGACGATCACATCCGGATCGGAGCGCCGCATCACCCCCAGCGCCAGCGCGCCTTCGGCCTGGTTCATGACCTGGCGGACCGCTTCGATCAGGGGGAGGTCGGACATGTCCTCGATCATGTGGGCGACGACTTCGGTGTCGGTGTCGCTGCCGAATGAGTGCCCTCCCTCGACCAGCTTCTTCTTCAGGTCGGCCCAGTTCTCCAGAATGCCGTTGTGCACCACGACTATGTCACCGGTGCAGTCCACCTGGGGGTGGGCGTTGCCCGAGTTGGGGGCGCCATGGGTGGCCCAGCGGGTGTGGCCGATGCCGGAAGCTGCCCGGCCGGGAGCCTCGGCGGCAACCAGTGATCTGAGATCGGCGATACGCCCCGCCTGTTTGATGACCCTGAGCCCCTCGCCGTGGTTGAGGGCGATCCCGGCTGAGTCATAGCCCCGGTACTCGAGGTGGGCCAGACCCGGTATCAGCACGTCGACGACGTTCTTGGGGCCGACGTACCCGACTATTCCGCACATGTGCGATCAGTTCCTTTCAGGGGGCGGGTCCGGATCGCGTGCGGCAAAAACCGGTGAGAACCGGCACCCTTCGTGCGGGCCTCTGTGCCGGGATCGCTCCCGGGCTTTGCTCCCACACGTAACGACCGGGCCNNCCTCCTCGTCACCTCGCGTTGCGAGGCCAGGCGCTACATCTTGTGCTGCTCGCGGTCTGTCTTCGCCCTACTCCAACTCCATTGACTGCCTCGCCGCGTCGGCGAGACGGTCAGCGTACCTCTTGGCGGCGGATTGAGAAGGGGCCTCCACCATTATCCGCAGCAGCGGCTCGGTGCCCGACGCCCTCACCAGGACCCGACCCTCGTCTCCAAGTTCGTTCTCGACTTCCTCCACCTCGTCCCAGAGTTCGGTCGCAGCCTCGAGGTCGACGTTGCGGGACATGGTCACGTTCTCGAGCACTTGGGGGTATTCGGTGATCGCCGCCTTGCGCAACTCCCGCAACTCCCTGCCCGTGCCGGCCATGACGTTGAGCAGCTGGAGCGCGGTGAGCAGCCCGTCGCCCGACTGGGCGTGCTTGGTGAAGATGATGTGGCCCGACTGCTCTCCGCCGAGGGCTCCCTTGTGCTCGTCGAGGGCCTCTTTGACGTAGCGGTCTCCCACCTTGGTCTCGATGACGTCGATCCCCGCTTCGGCCATCGACTTCCGGAAGCCCAGGTTGGCCATGACGGTCGAGACGACAAGGTTCCCCTTGAGCTGGCCCTGCTCCTTCATGTGGCGAGCGATGATCGCCATGACGACGTCGCCGTTGGCGGTATGGCCGTCCTCATCGACTGCTATCAACCGGTCGGCATCGCCGTCGAAGGCGAAGCCGACCCGCCCGTCGGCCCGGCCGGCCAGGTATTCGGGGTGGGTGGCGCCACAGCCGTCATTGATGTTGGTCCCGTTCGGCTCGGCGGCGAACACCTCCGCATCGGCCTTGAGCTTGGCGAAGAGCTCGGGAGCGGCCTGATAGGCGGCGCCGTTGGCGCAGTCGACGGCGATGCGGAGACCGCTGAGGGAGTATCGGGCCAGGTCGACCAGGTGGTCGACGTACTCGTGGAGCCCGTCATCGCTCGGCATCCGGTATCCGATGGCTGGACCCACCGCGAACTTCGAGCCCATGGCCCGAAGACGGTCTTCGAGTTCCCGCTCCACCTCGTCCGCCAACTTGGTGCCCTTGGCCGCCAGCAACTTGATCCCGTTGTCGGGGGCGGGGTTGTGCGAGGCCGAGACGATCGCCCCCATCGTGGCCGAACTCCTCTCGGTGAGATAGCTGATCCCACCAGAGGGCAGGATCCCCACGTCGACCGTGTCGATGCCGGCGGAGTGGAGCCCGGCCTGGAGGGCGAGAGAGAGCATCGAGCCGGACCTCCTGGTGTCCCGGCCCACCAAGACCGGGCCGCCGCGCAGATAGGAGCCGGCGGCATGTCCGAGGGCGAGAGCCAGCTCGGGAGTGAGTTCGGACCCGGCGGCACCGCGGATCCCGTCGGTGCCGAAAATCGGTTTCCCATCGTCGAGGAGACGACGGAGACTGGCCATGGGCTTGACGGTAATTGCTAGCGCTTGGTGTACTGCGGAGCGCGGCGGGCCTTGCGGAGGCCGTACTTCTTGGACTCCACGATGCGGGCGTCACGGGTGAGCATACCGGCCTTCTTGAGGGCGGCCCGAAGCTCAGGCTCCAACGCGACCAGACCCCGGGAGATGCCCAGACGCAGGGCGTCGGCCTGACCGGTGGTGCCGCCGCCTTCGAGGGTGGCGTCGATGTCGTAGCGACCCTGGGTCTGGGTCAGGTTCAGCGGCTCCATGACCCGCATGCGGATCGCCATGGTCGGGAAGAAGTCCTCGAGCTGGCGGCCGTTGAGGGTCACCTGGCCGGAGCCGTCACGGAAACGCACCCTGGCAACGGACCTCTTGCGGCGCCCGGTGGCTTGAACGAGTGGCTTTGACATCAGACCTCTACCTTTCGGATATCCAGTTGGAGGGCGGCGGGCTTCTGGGCCTCGTGGGGATGGTCGGGGCCGGCGTAGACCTTGAGCTTGCGGAGCATCTGGCGACCCAGCCTGGTCTTGGGGAGCATGCCCCGCACCGCCCGCTCGATGATCGCCTCGGGGCGGCGCTCGCGGAGCGACTCGAAGGTCTCCGCCTTGATCCCGCCCGGGTATCCCGAGTGGCGGTAGTAGATCTTGGTCTGGCTCTTGTCAGAGGTCACGGCGACCTTCTCGGCGTTGACGACGATCACGAAGTCCCCGCCATCCATATGGGGGGCGTAGGTCGGCTTGTGCTTGCCCCGCAAGATCTGAGCGACCTCGGAGGCAAGGCGCCCGAGCGGCAAATCGGTCGCATCGACGACGTGCCAGGCACGCTCGATGTCATCGGGCTTGGGCGAATAAGTCTTGTTCATTGGCATTTGGCTTCGACCTCGCACAACTGAAGCACGGGGGACCGTTCTGGGGAAACGGCTCCGCAGCGGGAGCAGGGCATATGCTACGACCGAACCGCTCGCTAGGCCAATTGGATGATCAGCCTCGAAGACATCAACGACGCCCGCTCACGATTCGAGGGACGGGTCACCGAGACCCCCCTGGTCCGGTCCAACTCCTTCTCCCGACTCTCGAGACGGGACGTGTATCTGAAAGCAGAATGCATGCAGCGCACCGGCTCGTTCAAGATCCGTGGCGCCCTCAACGTCCTGACCCGCCTGGAAGGCAAACCGGTGGTGGCTGCGTCGGCGGGCAACCACGCCCAGGGAGTGGCCCTGGCGGCGAGGTTCGCAGGATCGCCGTGCACCGTCTTCATGCCCAAGACCGCCCCGATCCCCAAGATCAAAGCGACCCAGGACTACGGGGCGACGGTGAAGCTGAAGGGAAATGTGCTGGCAGATGCCGTGGAGGCGGCCCAGGACTACACGGCCAAGACCGGGGACCGGTTCGTCCATCCCTACGACGACCCGCTGATCGTGGCCGGTCAGGCCACGTTGGGACTCGAGATCGCCGAACAGCTCCCCGACGTAGGGACCGTCGTCGTGCCGACCGGAGGGGGCGGGCTGCTGGCGGGGACCGCCCTGGCCCTCCATCAGGTGAAGCCTGATGTGAAGGTCATCGGTGTGGAGATCGAGCCGGCTGCCGTCTACGCCGACAGCCGCGAGCAGGGGTCGTTGATCACCGACTACCCCCGAGGGCGGGCGACGGTGGCCGACGGGATAAACGTGTCGGTGGCGTCGAAGCTGGTCTGGGACATCCTCGACGACCACGTCGACGAGATCCTCGTCGTTGACGACAACCAGACAACGGCAGCTATGACCATGATCCTCGACCGGTCCAGACTGCTGGTTGAACCAGCGGGTGCGGTCGGAGTGGCGGCGTTGCTGGAGGGACTACTCCCCGATGACACCGTCGACCCAGTGTGCATCGTGTTGTCGGGTGGAAACGTCGACCTGCTCTTCCTGGGCAAGGCCGTGCGGCATGGTTTGGAGGCGTCGGGTCGGTTCGCCAGATTCACCGTGCACGTTCCTGACCAGCCGGGGAGTCTGGCCAAGATCCTCAAACTCGTGGCGAACGAGGGCGGAAACGTGGTGCAGATCGATCATCACCGCGAGGGCTTCGGGCTCCCCTTCGGAAGGGTCGAGATCGAGATAGCGGTGGAGACCAAGGATGCCGAGCACGCCGCCCAGATCGCGACTGCTCTGGGTAAGTACTTGGCGTAGCGCCGAAGGACTCGCCCCCCTCCCGGCTTCGCCGTACTCCCCCCAACGCTCACTCCGTTCGCTGGGGGGAGAAACGAGTGACCTGTTCACTCCCCCAGGAGGTCGAAGACCGACGTTGGGGGAGGTGTCCCGTAGGGACGGAGGGAGCAAGAGCGTCGCACTCAGCAGGAAGGTCCGTCGGGGGCATTCCCGCGTGTGAGCGGAGGGAGTGGGATTCGAACCCACGGAGCCTCTCAGGTAGGCTCGCCAACGTCTGAGGTCGGTGCATCAGGCCGCTCTGCCATCCCTCCGCCGACGGCGAAGGTACGGGAGCGGCCACTGTGTTTCTAGGGGGTCGGCGCACCCGGTGGCGATAGAGGGGACTATCCACCGCAAGTGCCGGCAGATAGAGTTGACGGCAGCACCCAAGCGCTAGCGGCTATATCTCGGATTACATGTTGATGCCGCATGGCGAGCAGGTGTAAGTAGGACTACTGCGGGAAGCCCCTTCGGGGGCTTTCCCGCGTTATGGGGCTAGTAGCCCACTTCCCAGAGGGTCAGACCGTTGGGTGGAGCAACGGTCGCCACCGCCGAGCGGTCGCGGGCCTCGATGACTCCAGGCGTGGCAGCAGCCAAGGCGTATCCCCGCCCTACGTCATACAGGTGTCCGACGATGGAGCGGACCATCTGGTGACAGAAGGCGTTGGCACGGATCCACATCTCGTACAGCCCCGCCGACTCGTTCCAGGTCAATTCATCGACCCGTCGCACGTTGGACTTCCCCTCCACGGAGCGACAGAAGGAGCTGAAGTCGTGCTCCCCCACGAACGCCTCTCTTGCCTCCTTCATCGCCCCGAAGTCGAGGGTCCTCCCCACGTGCCACGTGAAGTGACGGGTCAGCGGGTCCTGAGCCGCCTGCGGGTTGATCAGATAGCGGTAGCGCCTCCACTTCGCCGAGAACCGCGCCGAGAATTCGTCACCGGCCAGCGATGCTGCTGTGACCGCTATCTCGGGTCCGACAAGGCCGTTGAGGGACCGGACCAGCGCGGAGAGGTCGACTTCGCCTTCAACAGGAAACGAAACCACCTGGCCCCTGGCGTGGACACCTGCATCGGTTCGTCCCGCCACCGACGTGTCGGGGACCGACCCCAGGAGGGTCTTCAAAGCATCCTCCAGTACACCCTGGATCGTGTGCTGGCCGGACTGTTTGGCGTAACCCCGGAATGTGGTGCCGTCGTAGGCAACGTCGAGGCGGACAACACCCACTAGAAGATGGCGCTGAGTGCCCGGAACGGCGCACTGATCAGCGCCCGCACCAGGACGGCCAGGGCAAACCCGATCAGGACGGCCAGAGCTGCGTTCCTGGTGATCAGGTCGGTTGCGACCTTGGTGGCGATCACAAGGACGGCCAGGTACCAGACCAGGCCAACCGCGCCGGCCACCTCGCCCCCGATCTCCAGCAGGAGCGGAAGGGCGGCCAGGCCCTGGAGGGCAATGAGGGTCTGGGGCCTACCTGTCGCCCCGAACATGCGGGCGGCGGCGAACCAGGTGGCAAACCCCAAGATCAGCCAGGAGATGATGGGAGTGATCAGCGAGCCAAGGACCCCGGCGACGCTGAAGCTGAAACCACCAATGAGCGTCACTCCGAGGTAGGTGACCAGCCCGACAAGGGCGACCACGATGGCTCCGTCGGCCATTGCCTCGTCGTCGAAGAAGGCCTCGGTGAAAGCGTCCTTGTCGAACATCGCGGCCCGCCCGGCACGGGTGAACATCTTCTTCACGGCCCGGGCAGGCTAGTCACGCTTCCGGGAGCGGAATCAGCGGCGGAGGCGGACCCGGTGCAAGGCGTGATTGTGATCCTTCTCCAGGATGAGGGAGGCACGGTCCCGGGTGGGAAGGATGTTCTCGTAGAGGTTGGCCTCGTTGATTCTGGTCCATATGTCCCCGGCGACCTCCACCGCCTCGTCATCGGTGAGCTCCGAGAAGCGGCGGAAGTAGGCATCAGGCTGGGCGAAGGCCGTGTCCTTGAGAGTCAGGAACCGCTCCACGTACCACTCCTTGATGTGGGACGGGTCGGCGTCGACGAAGATCGTGAAGTCGAAGTAGTCCGACACGAAGGCCCCGCCCCCGCCTGCCTGGAGCACGTTCAGCCCCTCGACGATGAGGATGTCGGGATGGTCGATCACCCGGCTCTCGCCGTCGACCACGTCGTACTTGATGTGTGAATAGACCGGCACCTCGATGTGGGGCTCCCCGGCCTTGGCACGGGCCACGAACGAGAGCAAGGCCCGGCGGTCGTAGCTCTGGGGGAACCCCTTCTTCTCCATCAGCCCGCGCTCTTCGAGGATGGAGTTCGGGTAGAGAAACCCGTCGGTGGTCACCAGCTCGACCTCGGGATGGTCCGGCCAGCGAGACAGCAGTGCCTGCATCACGCGTGAGATGGTCGACTTCCCCACGGCAACCGATCCGGCAACGCCGACGATGAAGGGGATCGGCCGGGGCGGGGTGCCCAGGAAGGTGTCGGTGACCGCGGCCATCTGCCTGCTTCCCTGCACCTCGAGATTGAGCAGCCGGGACAGAGGGAGATACATGTCTTGGACCTCTTCGAGGTCGAGTGCGACATTGATCCCCCGAAGCTTCTCCAGGTCGGTCTCGTCGAGGGTGAGAGGAGTGTTGGCTCGGAGCTTCGACCAGGCGTCGCGGTCGAAGTCGATGTATCGGGGGTGGGGCATGGATGCCTAAGGCTAACGGAGCCGGCCTGCTCTCAAGGGCTTCGCACAAAGCGCGCAAGTCGGCCGTTTTCGGGTCGATATCAACTCGTATGCCCACCTTCAGCGCCTCTCTCCGGACCGAGGGCGACCTGACCGCCTTGCGGACCACAATCGAGCTCGAACAGGGACGTCTCATCATCTCAGCCGGCGACACACCGATCGGCGACTGGGACATCGCCGAGGTCAGCCTGGAGAAGGTGAAGACCGGATTCCGACTCGATGTCGAAGGCGAACACGTCCTCTTGGACATGACCGAGTCCGAGGCGATCGCCCTTGATCTCCGCTACGCCGCCGGTAGCCGCAGCCGTCCTGCCAGGAAGCGCAAGGATCCGAGGCCACCCAGGGCAAGGGAGGAGAAGGCACCCAAGCCGAAGAGGGAGAAGGCACCCAAGCCGAAGAGGGAGAAGGCTCCCAAGCCACCCGAAGCGAAGAGGCCGAAGCGTCAGAACCGTGCGAAGCGTGCAGAGGAGGCGAAGAGATCGGAGCCCCAGGCGGCGGAGACCCCGGCACCCGCCGTGGAGAAGGAGCCGGAACGTCGGGCCAAGCCGAGAGGCCCGTCGAGGGGACGACGGCTCGGAGTCCGCATCGCCAAGTCGAGCCGGAGAGCGATGGACGGCGTCGACGGGATTCTCGACAGGGCGGAGAAGCGTTGGGGGCCGCTGCTCCCCGACTGGGTCTTCACCAGGCCGGTGTTCCTCATCGCCCTGGCCGCGATCATCGCCGGCTCGTTCCTCCCGAAAATCGCCGCGGCCTCGCTTCTCCTCACGGGAGCACTCGCCGTCCTTGTCGGCACTTTCACCTACGCGGACTCGGTTCTCGCCAGCAAGTGGCTACCAGGACGCACCGGCCCGGTGCATTTGCTGGTGACCGGATTGGTCGTGCTCGTGCTCGGACTGCTGCTCGGCCTGCTCGCCTGAGCCGACTCCTAGACGAGCTCGATGACTGCTTCGAACGCTCCGTCGCCCCGACGCGGGCCGAGCTTGGTGATGCGGGTGTATCCACCAGGCCGTTCGGCGTAGCGAGGACCAACCTCCTCGAAGAGCTTGGCGACCGCTTCCTTGTTGGTGATGATCTTCATCACCGTGCGACGGGCGTGAAGATCACCTCGGCGGGCCTTGGTGATCATCTTCTCGGCGAGCGGGCGGACCGCCTTGGCCTTCGCCTCGGTCGTCGTCACCTTCTCATGGAGAAAGAGGTCGGTGGCGAGGTTGGCCATCATCAACCTCGAGTGGGCGGGCGACCCGCCGAAACGGGGGCCCTTGAGAGGGCGTGGCATCAGCCCAAGCCTCCAGCAGAGGGCGAGTCGGCGAGGCTGAGGCCCAGCTCGTCGAGCTTGGCGATGACCTCGTCGAGGCTCTTCTGGCCGAAATTGGTGATGTTGAGCAAGTCGTCGGAGGTGCGTCCGACAAGCTCGCCAACGGTCTTGACCTGGGCCCGGCGAAGGCAGTTGCGGGGACGCTCACTGAGATCCAGCGCCTCGATCGGAAGGTCGAGGTCGGGTGAGCCCGAGATCTCGGGCTCGACGTCGCCGAGTTCGAGACCCTGACCCTCGCCGATGTCGGCGAAGAGGCCCATCAGCTCGCCGAGTGTCTTGCCGGCGGACGAGACCGCCTCGGCCGGCTCGATGGCGCCGTTGGTCTCGATGTCGAGGACGAGGCGGTCGAAGTTGGTCATCTGACCGACCTGGGTGTTCTCGACCTTGTAGGCGACCTTGCGAACCGGGGAGAAGATCGAGTCGACCGGAATGACTCCGATGGTGGACGAGGCGCCCTTGTTGCCGTCCGCGGTGCGGTATCCGACACCTGGAGCGACAGTCATCTCCATCTCGATGCGACCAGAAGCGCTCATGGTGGCGATGTGGGCGTCGGGGTTGACGACCTCCACGCCAGCCGGGAGCTTCAGATCCTTGGCGGTGACCTCACCGGCACCTTTGGCCGACAGGTAGAGGGTCAGCTCGTCGTTGCCTTCCATGCGGATCACGATCCGCTTGATGTTCAGGATGATGTCGACGACGTCCTCGACGACACCCTTGATGGTGGCGAACTCGTGCTCGACACCCTCGATCTGGATGCTGGTGATGGCGGCGCCGGGGATCCTGGAGAGCAGCGTGCGACGCAGCGTGTTGCCCAGTGTGTAACCGAAGCCAGGCTCGAGTGGCTCGACGACGATNNTTGGCGAGAGCTTCCTCTTCTATATGGGGGCGTTGAACGATCAACAACGTGGGTTACCTCACTTCGAGTAGAGCTCGACGATCAACTGCTCGTTGATGTCGGTGTCTATCTGGTCGCGACGGGGATGGGCGGTGACGACGATCTTGCGCTCGTCTTTGTCGACCTCCATCCAATCGGGGACCAAACGGTCCTGGGTGTCGATTGAGTGCTGAATCATGATCAGGTCCTTGCTGCGGTCCTTGACGGTGATCTCGTCATCCGGCCCTACCTGAAAGGACGGGATGTCGACCTTCTTGCCGTTGACCTTGAAGTGGCCGTGATTGACCATCTGACGGGCCTGGGGGCGGGTAGCAGCAAGCCCTGAACGCCACACGACGTTGTCGAGCCGCTGCTCGAGGAGCATCAAGAGGTTGTCGCCGGTTATTCCCTGGCGGCCGGCGGCCTCGGTGTAGTAGCGGCGGAACTGCTTTTCGAGAACCCCGTACATGGTGCGCAGCTTCTGCTTCTCGCGTAGCTGGATCAGGTAGTCGCTCTCCCTGATGCGACCGCGGCCATGCTCACCCGGGGGGTAGGGACGGCGGTCGACGGGGCACTTCTTCGACTGGCACAGCGGGGTGCGGGCCCGGCGGCAAGCCTTGTGGCGGGGCCCTGTGTAGCGGGCCATCAGCCGCGCCGCCTCTTCTTGGGTCGGCAGCCGTTGTGGGGCATCGGGGTGACGTCTTTGACCCAGGTGACCTCCATGCCCATGTTTTGGAGGGTCCGGACCGCAGTGTCCCGCCCCGAGCCGGTTCCGCTGACGATCACGTCGAGCTTGCGGATGCCGTGCTCGCCGGCCCGGCGGGCTGCCTCCTCGGCTGCGACCTGGGCGGCGTAGGGAGTGGACTTGCGGGAGCCCTTGAACCCGACCGAACCGCCTGAGGTCCAGGCGACAGAGCCGCCGTTCTGGTCGGTGATGTTGATGATGGTGTTGTTGAAGCTGGCCTTGATGTGGGCCTGGCCGTGGCTGATGTTCTTCCGCTCACGACGACGGACCCGCTTCGATCCCTGGGGGCGACTGGTCACTTGGTCACCTTCTTCTTGCCGGCGATGGCGACACGACGCCCCTTTCGAGAGCGAGCGTTGGTGTGGGTGCGCTGGCCACGAACGGGCAGGCCACGACGGTGTCGGATGCCCTGGTAGCTGCCGATCTCGATCTTGCGCTTGATGTTCTGCTGGACCTCACGACGCAGGTCGCCCTCGACCCGGAAGTTGGCCTCGATGAAACGCCGCAGGGTTGCGGCCTCGTCGTCGGTCAGCGACCTGACCCTGGTGTCCCCGTCGATGCCGGTCTCGGCCAGGATCCGCTGGGCACGGGTCAGCCCGATGCCGTAGATGTAGGTCAGACCGATCTCGACTCTCTTGTCGCGTGGGAGGTCTACCCCTGCAATACGGGCCATTCTCTAGCCCTGCCTCTGCTTGTGGCGCGGGTTGGGGCAGATCACCCAGACGCGACCGCGGCGTCGGATGATCCGGCACTTCTCGCACATCTTCTTCGTGGAAGGTCGTACCTTCATTTCACTCTCCAAATTGCCTCGCTCGGGCCGTTTGGGCGCGAGCGCTGCCAGGCCACCATCGGCAACCGGAGCTTTGCGTGGTTGCGGGCGATGATGCCCTGGCTGAAAATCCGCCGTTTCGGCCAAGAAAATGGCGGCAAGACAGGGTGATTCTACCCCCTGGCTGGGGTTTTGCTCAAATTCGAGGGCTGGCGCTGATTTCCTGTCACACCCAGGTCGAACGGTAGGGAGTTGATAAGACCTTGTTGTCACTGTCGGCATGTTCGTTGAGTTCCATGAGGAGAGAGAAGTGAACCAATTGCGCTCAGACATCGAGNNTGACGGTGTCTCCCCACACCTCGTAGCTGGGTTTGGTTGTCCCGAGGACGCCCGCAATCACCGGCCCGCAGTGAATTCCCATCCTCATCTCGACCTTGTGGCCGCCGGTCGGTCGGTTGCGAAGATATTCCCTCATACGTACGGCCATCTCGGTCGCCATGAGGGGATGATCTTCATGGGGCTCTGGCAAGCCGGCAACGACGATGTAGGCGTCGCCGACAGTACGGATCTTCTCCATCGAAAGCTCTTGAGCGAGGCGGTCGAACTCGCCATAGATCTCGTTCAGCAAGTGCACAAGGTCCTCGGGGGTCAACGAGTCGGCCAGGTCAGTGAAATTGACAATGTCCGCGTAGACAGCAGCCCAAGCGGTACGGATGGTTCTCCTGTGTTGCCTGACTTCTTCGGACTCCAACTCGTCTTTGGGAATCCCACGGATCGCAGACGAAACATCAGCCACTGACGCAGCGAACTAAGGATTCTTCAAGTCCAGGGCCGTGTCACCTTTGGCAAAACGGAGATCTACCCAACGGGGCTCTGAATCGAACACACCGACCAGAGAAGGAGGAACCGCAGAACCTGTGACCTCACCATCCCAACCGAAGTCGCCGTCGGTAACCACAGGAAGAACCCGATCGGTACGAGATGGATCCGACTTCCAATGGTCGATCTCCTTGTTCACCCACTCGGAGCCGGCGGCCTCCGGAGACAGCAGCAAGATGAACCATGAAGACGAGTCGAGAGCATCGGTTATCGAATCCCACAAATGAGGAGACGCTGACAGCGAAGACTCATCCCGGAACACCCGCACCGCACGACGTCGCCACCACGGCTTGGCAAACCTCTGCAACCCAGCCTGAAGACGAGGAGCCAACAAGTCGTCCGCAGCATGCGAATACGAAATAAGAGCGTCGTATCGGGTGGACGCTCCCTCAGCCACCATGCCGGGGAACCTACGCGGCAAGCCTTACGCCGCGCTTGCGAGAATCAGGCCGAGGCCGTCTCCTCGACCGGGACAGGCTCGTCCGCAGCGGTGAAGACCATCGGGCCATCTCCGGTGATTGCGACGGTGTGCTCCCAATGGGCTGAGAGCGACCCGTCCTGGGTGCGCACGGTCCAGCCGTCGGCGTCGACCTTGGTGTGGCGACTGACCGATGTTGAACATCGGCTCGATGCAGAGAGCCATGCCCGACCGCAACTTCATGCCGGTTCCGGATTCGCCGTAGTTGGGGACCTGGGGCTCTTCGTGCATCTCCCGGCCGATTCCGTGACCGACGTACTCCTCGACAACGCCGTAGCCGTGAGTAGCGCCCACCTCGGCGATGACAGAGCCGATGTCGCCCAGCCTGTTGCCTTTCTTGACCTGGCGGATACCGGCCCACATAGCTTGCTCGGTCGTATCTATCAGATGCTGCGCCTCTGGGGAGACCTCACCGATTCCCATCGTGAACGCGGCATCGCCGTGAAAGCCCTCGTAGATGGCGCCGGCGTCGATCGACAAGATGTCTCCCGACTTCAGCGCGTAGTCGCTCGGGATTCCGTGGACGATGACGTCATTGGGCGAAAGGCAGAGAGTGGCCGGATATGAGCCCAGGTAGTGGAGGAACGACGACGTGCAGCCGTGATCGGCTATCACCTGTGCACCGACGTCCTCGAGCTCGTTCAGGGTCACGCCCGGAGCTGCAGTCTCCCTGACCGCAGCGTGGATGGCGGCCACGCAAGCACCGGCCTTGGCCATCTTGGCGAACTCTCGCTTGCTCTTGATCGTTATCACAGGACGTCTTGGTGCACCGAGGATTTCAGCACCGCCAAGACCCGCTCGGTGATCTCCTCGACTTCGCCCATGCCGTCCACGGAAACGGTGACGCCGCGGGAGTCGTAGACGTCGAGCAGGGGTTGGGTCTGCTCGGCGTACACCGTGAATCGGTTGCGAATGGTCTCCGCCGAGTCGTCGACGCGGCCCCGGGAGAGCATCCGCTCGGTGAGCTCGTCCTCGTCGACCTCGAACACGACCACCTTGTCGAGGCCGTCGTCACCGATGAGGCCGTCGAGCGACTCGACCTGGCCCGGGGTGCGGGGGAAGCCGTCGAGTATGAAACCGAGCTTGGCATCGGGGCGCGAGATTCTCTCCTCCAGCATCGCCACCGTGACCTCGTCGGGGACGTAGTCACCGGCAGCCATGATCGCCTCCACCTTCTTGCCCAGATCGGTTCCTTCCGAGACGTGCTCACGGAACATGGCACCGGTGGACACATGGGGAATGCCGAGACGCTCGGCGACCCGCTCGGCCTGGGTTCCCTTCCCGGCGCCCGGGGGGCCGATAAACAGCAACTTCATCGAGTACCCCCGATGAAGTTGCGGTAGCAGGTATCAGGTAGCAAGTAGCACGACCTCTCAGAAACGGATACTTGATACTTGATGCTTGATACGGATTCTCACCTGATTCATCAGGTGAGGATTCCCTCGTAGTTGCGCATCGTCAGCTGGGACTCGATCTGCTTCATGGTCTCCAGCGCGACACCGACGACGATCAGGATCGACACTCCGGAGAAGGCGATCTGGATGTTCCAGACCGCCCCGGCTATCGCCGGCAGGACCGAGATGATGGCCAGGAACAGCGAGCCGGGAAGCGTGATCCGGTTGAGTATGAACGCCAGGTGCTCCTTGGTCTGGCGACCCGGGCGCACGCCGGGGACGAATCCGCCCTGACGCTGGATCATCTCCGCCTGCTGCTCGGGATCGAACTGGATCGCGGTGTAGAAGTAGGTGAAGAACACGATCAGCAGGAACAGGATCAGGATGTACCACCAGCTCACACCGAAGGCGCCGGCGCCTAGGTTCTGATCGATCCAGCGGAACACGGTCTGGAGCCATGGCCAGTCGAAGGGGATCGCTGTGATGACCAGCGACGGGATCAGCAGCACCGAAGTGGCGAAGATCACCGGGATGACACCGGCGGTGTTGACCTTGAGCGGGATGTAGGTCGACTGCCCGCCGAGCACCCGACGACCCCGAACCCTCTTGGCGAACTGGATCGGTATGCGACGCTGGCCCTGATCGACGTAGATGATCGCGGCGATCATGAACAGGAAGACCGCCATGATCACGATGAATCGCATCGGCAGGTTCGCTGCCACCGTCTGACCCCAGATCTGCCCGAAGATGAAGGGGAACTGGCTCAGGATCGAAACGAAGATGATCAATGACATCCCGTTGCCGACTCCTCGCTGTGTGATCAGTTCACCGAGCCACATCACCATCGCCGTCCCAGCGGTCATTGTCAGGACGATGAGGATCACCCGCCCCGGGGTGTAGTTGGGGATCAGGTCGATGTTGTTGGTGAACCGTCCGGAGTGGAACAGGAACGTGAAGCCGGTCGACTGGATGAGAGCCAGGATCACGGTCATATAGCGGGTCCACTGCGTGATCACCTTCCGGCCCGACTCGCCCTCTTCCTGGAGCTGCTGCAGCTTCGGAATCACGACGGCGAGCAGCTGCATGATGATCGAGGCGGTGATGTAGGGCATGATCCCCAGCGCGAACACCGAGAACTGCTCGAGGGCGCCGCCCGAGAACAGGTTCAGGAGGCCGTAGATGCCACCGGTCTGCTGCTGGCGCTGAAACAGGTCGACGGCGTCGAGGCTGATCCCCGGAACCGGGATGGTCGCGCCGAGTCGGTAGACCCCGAACATCGCGAGCGTGAAGAGAATCTTCGCCCGGAGGTCCGGGATCTTGAACATGTTTCGGTAGATGGAGAGCATTTCTTAGGTAGTAGGTAGTAGGTGGTAGGTAGCAGGTATCGGAAAGGGGGCACCAGAGGCAGTCATCCTGATACTTGATACCTGATACTTGATACGCAGGAGATCAGTTGAGAATCTCAACTGATCCTCCGGCACTCTCGATCTTCTCCTTGGCGGAAGCGCTGAAGGCGTGGGCCTTCACGGTGAGCTTCTTGGACAGGTCGCCCTCGGCCAAGACCTTCACCCTTCCCTTGTGGCGGATGAGACCCTTCTCCCGGAGCTTGTCCGGCGTCACTTCGGTTCCGGCCCTGAACGAATTCAGGGTCCGGAGATTGACAATGGCGAACTCTTCCTTGTTGGGGTTGTTGAAGCCACGAAGCTTGGGAAGACGCATGGCCAGGGGTGTCTGACCGCCCTCGAAACCGGGACGAAGTCTGCTGCGAGCCTTGAGGCCCTTGGTCCCCCTGCCGGCGGTCTTGCCACGACGACCGCCCTCGCCTCGTCCGACTCGGATCTTCTTCTTCTTCGATCCCGGCGCCGGCGACAGGTTGTGCAGCTTCAGCTGGTTGTTCTCTTCAGTCATTAGTTCTCCTCGACCTCGACGAGGTGCCGGACACGAGCCAGCATCCCCCGGAGGCTCGGGGTATCGGTCTGGGTGACGGTCTGGTTGATCTTCCGAAGGCCCAGACCCTCGACGGTGGCGCGAGTCTTGGGTTTCTCCCCGATTACCGACTTCCTCAAGGTGACATTCACGGTCGACTTCTTTGCCTTGGCCACGCTCCCTACTCCTTGTCCGAATGGGCCCGGAGAGCCTCGGTGCTGTTGTAGGCGGCGAGAAGCGCGGGGGGTACGATGTCCTCTGGCTTCTTGCCGCGCAGCTTGGCTACCTGGTCGGGCCGACGCTGTCCCATCAGGGCGTTCATCGCGGCCTTGGCAACGTTGAGGTGGGTCGGCGACCCCAGCGACTTGGCCAGAGCATCCTTGATGCCGGCGGCCTCGAGGATCTGACGCACCGCACCACCGGCGATGACACCGGTGCCGGGGGCGGCGGGCTTCACCAGAACCCGTGCGGCGTCGTGCTCACCGATCATGGTGTGGATGATGGTCTGGCCGGCCATCGGGATGCTCACCATCGACCGTCGGGCCGTCTCGATGCCCTTCTGGATGGCAGCGGGCACCTCTTTGGCCTTGCCGTAGCCGATTCCTACCTTGCCTTTGCCGTCACCGACCACGACCAGGGCCGTGAAGCTGAAGCGACGGCCACCCTTGACCACCTTGGCGACGCGGTTGATCTGGATGACGCGCTCGTCGTACTGGCTCTGCTCCTGGCCGGGGCGTTGACGTTGTTGACGTGCCACTTTCAGAACTCCAATCCGGCTTCGCGCGCGGCATCGGCGAGCGCCTTGACTTTCCCGTGAAACTTGTACCCGCCCCGGTCGAAGACCACCGAGGTGACCCCGGCATCCTTGGCGCGGCTCCCCAGAAGCGCACCGACCTTGGACGCCGTGTCCTGGTTCAATGCGCTGGCTCGCAGGTCAGCCTCCTGGGAGGAGGCGGCTGCCAGGGTGCGCCCATCGACATCGTCGATGACCTGGGCATAGATGTACCTGTTGCTCCGGTACACGGCGAGGCGGGGGCGCTCGTGGGTACCACGAACGCTCTTGCGCACGCGGCTGTGGCGACGAGCCCGGGCAGTCTGACGCGTGCCCCTCATGCCTTGCCTGCCTTTCCGGCCTTGCGTCGGACGTACTCGCCGACGTACCGAATGCCCTTGCCCTTGTAGGGCTCGGGCGGTCGCACCTTGCGAATGTCGGCAGCGACCTGGCCCACGATCTCCTTGTCGATGCCCGAGACATTGATCTTGTTGGGCTCCGGCACCTCGAGAGTGATCCCCTCGGGAGCCTCAATCAGCACCGAGTGGCTATAGCCGACCTGAAGCTCCACGCTCTTCCCCTTTAGAGCCGCCCTGTAGCCGACACCCTGGATCTCGAGTTGCTTGGTGAAACCCTCGGAGACGCCGACAACCATGTTGTTGAGGAGGGCGCGGCTCAAGCCGTGGAGGGCCTTCGACTCGCGAGTGTCATCGGGGCGGGTCACGTTGACCACGCCGTCGGCTACGTCGAAGCCGATGCGGTCGTTGAACACCCGGCTCAACTCACCCTTGGAGCCCTTGACCGTCACGCTCGCGCCGTCGATCTCGAGATCGACGCCCGAGGGCAGCTCGACAGGCTTCATTCCTACCCGACTCATCTCACCACACCTCACACACGATCTCTCCGCCGAGACGGCGCCTGCGCGCCTCACGGTCGGGGAGAAGGCCCTGGCTTGTCGACACGACGGCGACGCCGATTCCGCCCTGGACGCGAGGCAGCTCTCGGGCCCCGCGATAGACGCGGTGCCCGGGACGGGAGATCCTCTTGATGCCTTCGATCACAGACTTGCGGCGATCGCCATAACGAAGCACGAGCTCGAGCTGGTTCCTATGGCCGTCGGCGGACACCTCGAAGCGGTCGATGAAGCCCTCGTCGACAAGGATCTGAGCGATGCCCACCTTCATCTTCGACGAAGGCATGGCCACTCTTTCATGGCCCACCGCCGTCGCATTGCGAATGCGGGTGAGCATGTCCGCGATCGGATCTGTAACGACGCTCACCACGAAGCCTTTCTCACACCGGGAAGCTCGCCCTTGGAGGCCAGCTCACGCACACAGATACGGCACATGCCGAAGTCGCGCAGATAGGCGCGAGCACGGCCGCAACGCCGGCAGCGGTTGTAGGCGCGCACCTTGAACTTCGGCTCACGCTGCTGCTTGGCGATCATTGATTTCTTAGCCACTTAGACCTCCACCTGGACCTTGCGGAATGGGAATCCGAAGGCATCGAGCAAGGCCTTGCCCTGCTCATCGCTGTTTGCGGTGGTGACGAGCGTGATGTTGATTCCACGAGTCGTCGTCACCCTGTCGAAGTCGATCTCGGGAAAGATCAACTGCTCGGACGCGCCAACGCTGTAGTTGCCATGTCCGTCGAATGCCTTGGGACTGAGCCCCCTGAAGTCGCGGACACGGGGAATGGCGACCGAGAGGAGGCGATCGAAGAACTCCCACATGCGATTGCCACGAAGGGTCACCGACACTCCGATCGGCATGCCCTCCCGCACCTTGAAGTTGGCGATCGACTTGCGCGCCTTGTTGACCCTGGGCTTCTGACCGGTGATCAGGCCCAGCTCCTCGAGAGCCTCATCGATGGCCTTCTTGTTCTGGACCGCTTCGCCGAGTCCCATGTTGAGAACGATCTTGGAGAGTGTGGGAACCTGCATCGAGTTCGCCAGTCCAAGCTTGTCCTTGAGCTGCGGGGCGATCTCGTCGTTGTATTTGGTCTTGAGCCGTGCCTGTTCGCTCACAGCTCACCTCCACACTTCACGCAGACGCGGAACTTCACACCGTCCTCGTCGAAGCTGTGACCGACTCGTGTCGGCCCGCAGTCGTCGCACACGATCATCACGTTGGAGGCGTCGATCGGCATGTCCTTGTCGATGATCCCGCCCTGCATCGTCTGGCCGGTCGGCTTGGTGTGGCGTTTGGCGGTGTTGACTCCCTCGACCTGGATCTTCCCCTTGCTGGGGAAGACCTTGCTGATCCGGGACTCCTTGCCGGCGTCCTTGCCGGCGATGACCATCACCTTGTCACCTGACTTCAACTTCATCAGAGAACCTCGGGGGCTAGCGAGACGATCCGCATGAACCGGCGATCACGTAGCTCGCGAGCCACGGGACCGAAGATGCGGGTTCCCCGCGGCTGGCGGTTGTTGTCGATGATCACGCATGCGTTGTCGTCGAAGCGGATGTAGCTGCCGTCGTTGCGACGAGCTTCCTTCTTGGTGCGGACCACGACCGCCCGGACGATCTCGCCCTTCTTGACGGATCCGCCCGGGTTGGCGTCCTTGACGGTTCCGACGATGACATCGCCGATCCCGGCGTAGCGGCGCGACGACCCGCCGAGCACCCGGATGCAGAGCACCTCGCGGGCCCCGGTGTTGTCGGCCACCTTGAGGCGGGACTCCTGCTGGATCATCTGGCACGCTCCAGTATCTCCACGACTCTCCAGCGCTTCTGCTTGGAGATCGGTCGCGTCTCCATGATCCGGACCGTGTCGCCGACACCGGCCTCGTTGTTCTCGTCATGGACGTGGAACTTGGTGCTGCGGCGCACGATCTTGTCGTACCGGGAGTGCGACCTCAGATTGGGCACTTCCACCGTGACGGTCTTGTTGCGAGCATCGGAGATGACGACGCCGACCCTTACCTTGCGGCTGTTGCGTTCTTGACTGTCGGCCATCAGGCACCTTCCTCTGCGGTGTCGCCGTCACCCGACAGCTCCCTCTCGCGCAGCACGGTCAGCATCCGCGCGATGTCTCTCTTGACTTCCTTGATCCGGGCCGTGTTGTCGAGCTGGTTGGTCGCCACCTGGAAGCGAAGATTGAACTTCTCCTCCTTGGCCTCCCTGACGGCCTCCATAAGCTCCTCGTTGGTGAGCTCCCTCATCTCCGTGACGTTCATGACTCCTCCCGGCTCACGAAACGGGTCTTGATGGGAAGCTTGTGGCTGGCCTTCCTCATGGCCTCCCGGGCGAGATCCTCGGCGACCCCGGCGAGTTCGAACATGACCCGGCCGGGCTTGACCACGGCGACCCAGAACTCGGGGTTTCCCTTGCCCGAGCCCATGCGCGTCTCCGCCGGCTTCTGGGTCACCGGCTTGTCCGGGAAGATGTTGATCCACACCTTTCCCCCACGCTTGACGGCACGAGTGATGGCAACACGACTCGACTCGATCTGACGAGAAGTGATCCAACCGGGCTCGAGGGCCTGCAGCCCGTACTCGCCGAAGTTGACGGTGGTGCCGCCCTTGGCGATGCCGGACCTGCGCCCCCGATGCACCTTTCGGTGCTTCGTCCTCTTGGGCATCAGCATGAGTGCCCTCGCTCCGCTCGGGCGTAGCAGGTAGCACGTAGCAGGTAGCAGGACTCAGAGTCCTGATACTTGATACTTGATACTTGATGCTTTCTCATTCCTCTTCTCCGGCCTTCTCTACGTCTGCTGGGGCAGCCTCGACGGACTGCTCTTCCTGAGCGCTCTGGTAGGCGACTTTCGCTTCGGCTGCGGTCACGGGGCGCTTGCCGCCGCCGGCCTCGATCAGCTTGCGGCCGCCTTCCTCCGAACCGGTCTCGACGACGGGGCGCTTGCCGCCGCCGGCTTCGATGAGGCGTGGCTTCTTCTCGACGCCAGCCGCCTCCTCGGCACGGGACTTGATGCTCTTCTGAGTGCGTCGTGCGGGACCGCCGGTGGCAAGGTCCGCCTCGGCGGCGATCCGCTCGCCTGAGATACGGGCACGATCTATGACCTCGCCGCGGTAGACCCACACCTTTATGCCAATGGCGCCGACGGTGGTCCTGGCGGTCGCCGAGCCGTAATCGATGTCTGCCCTGAGGGTGTGGAGAGGCACGCGGCCCTCGCGGTACCACTCGCGCCGACCCATGTCGGCTCCACCAAGACGTCCCTTGCACTCGACCCGGACACCTTCGGCTCCTGCCTTGAGGGCGGCCGACACGGCGCGCTTCATGGCACGGCGGAAGGCAATGCGGTTCTCGAGCTGGTCGGCAATGCCGCGGGCAAGGAGCGCTGCGTCAAGATCGGGGTCCTTGACCTCGTTGATGTTCAGCTTGATTCGGCGGTCGGTCATCTTCTCCAGGCCGTTGCGGAGACGCTCGGCCTCCGAGCCCTTGCGTCCGATGACGACGCCGGGGCGGGCGGTGTGGATGTCCACGATGAGACGATCCCGGGTCCGCTCGATGTCGATGCGCGACACCGCTCCCCTGGTCAGCTCACGGCGCAGATAGTCCCGGATCTTCCAGTCCTCGTTGACGAAGTCTGCGTAATCCTTGGTTGAGAACCACTTCGACTTCCAGTCAGTAGCGACACCCAGCCGGAACGAGTAGGGGTGTGTCTTCTGACCCATCAGTTCACCTCCTCGTCCATATCCGACACAACGATCGTGATGTGGCTGGTTCGCTTGTCTATACGTGTGGCGCGGCCACGGGCCCTGGGCCGGAACCGGCGCAAAGTCGGTCCCTCGTCGGCGTAGGCCTCGACCACGAACAGCTCCTCGGCGTCGAGGGCGTGGTTGTGCTCGGCGTTGGCGACCGCTGACTTCAGAGTCTTCACGATCGGCTCGGCGGCACCACGCTGGGTGAGCCGCAGCACGTGCTCGGCTTCCTCGACGGGCAGACCACGGACCAGGTCGAGCACCCGGCGCACCTTGAACGGCGACTGGCGGATGTAGCGGGAGTGGGCTTTGACTCTCATCGCTTCGCCGCCGCCTTGTCTGCATGCCCCCGGAACGTGCGGGTGGGGGCGAACTCGCCCAGCTTGTGGCCGACCATCGACTCGGTGATGTAGACGGGGACGTGCTTGCGGCCGTCGTGGACCGCGATCGTGTGCCCGATCATCTCCGGGATGATCGTGGAGCGGCGTGACCAGGTCCTGATCACGCGCTTCTGCCCCGACTGGTTCAAGTCGTCGACCTTCTTGGCGAGATGGTCGTCGACGAAGGGGCCCTTCTTCAGTGAACGACTCATCAGCGTCTGCCTTTCTTGGTGCGACGTCGCACGATGTACTTGTTGGAGGCCTTCTTCTTCGAGCGGGTGCGGCCCTCGGGCTTGCCCCAGGGACTGGTCGGGTGACGACCACCAGAGGCCTTGCCCTCGCCCCCACCCAGCGGGTGGTCCACGGGGTTCATGGCGACGCCACGGGTCTGCGGGCGCACGCCCTTCCAGCGGTTGCGGCCTGCCTTGCCCAGCTTGATCAACTCGGCCTCGGTGTTTCCGACCTGGCCGACCGTTGCCTTGGAGTCGAGGGGCACCTCGCGCATCTCCCCCGAGGGCAGGCGGAGCAGGGCCAGGTCACCCTCCTTGGACATCAACTGGACTGCGGCTCCGGCAGAGCGGGCCAGCTTGGCTCCGCCCCCGGGACGCATCTCGATGGCGTGGACCATCGTTCCCGCCGGGATGTTGCGCAGTGGCAGTGCGTTGCCGGGGCGGATCTCGGCGCCCGACCCAGACTCGAGACGGTCATCGACGCTCACGCCGAGCGGAGCGAGGATGTAGCGCTTCTCGCCATCGCGGTAGTGGAGCAAGGCGATGCGGGCGTTCCGATTCGGGTCGTACTCGATGGTGGCCACGCGTGCCGGCACTCCGTCCTTGTCGCGCCTGAAGTCGATGATGCGGTAGCGCTGCTTGTGGCCACCGCCTCGATGGCGCGACGTGATCCGGCCGTCGGTGTTGCGGCCTCCGGTCTTGCCCTTCTTGGCGATGAGCGACTTCTCCGGCTTGTCCGTCGTGATCTCGGCGAAGTCCGAGACCGTCTGGAAACGTCGGCCAGGTGATGTCGGCTTTCTCTTCTTCACTGCCATCTCAAACTCCAAACAGGTCGATCGAGTCACCGTCGGCCAGGGTCACGACGGCCCGTTTGACGTCTTTGCGCCTGCCCAGCTTGTAGCCGGTGCGCTTGGTCTTGCCCTTGCGATTCATGGTGTTCACCCTGAGGACCCGCACGTCGAAGATGCCTTCGACCGCGTCGCGTATCTCCTCCTTGTTGGAGCGGGGGTCCACCTCGAAGGTGTAGGTGTTGTTCTCCTCGATGAGGTCGTAGGACTTCTCGGAAACCACCGGAGCGAGGATGACGTCGTGGACGTCCTTCATCACGACTCACCCCCATCTTCCTTGACGAAGTCGGTGTCGCTGACTTCGTAGGAGCTCTTGCGGCCCACGGCGCCGACCGTGTGCGAGGTGAAGACCACCTGGTCGGACCAGAGTATGTCGTAGGGAGTGAGGTGTCCCGGCTCGACGAGGCGCACCTCCGCAAGGTTGCGGAACGACTTCCCGGCGGCGCTGTCGATCTGCCCGAGCACCAGGAGTGTCTTCCCGGAAACGTCCATCGCCTGGAGAAGCCCGACCGCCTGCTTGGTCTTGGGGCTCGACCAGTCGATGTCGTCGACGACCTTGATCGCCGACTCGGAGGCACGGGCCGACAGGGCGCTGCGCAAGGCGAGGCGCTTCATCTTCTTGGGGGTTCGCTGCGAGTAGTCACGCGGCTTCGGCCCATGGGCGACACCGCCGCCCACCCATTGCGGGGAGCGGATGGAGCCGTGACGGGCGCGTCCTAGGCCCTTCTGGCGCCAAGGCTTACGGCCGCCGCCACGGACCTCGGCTCGTGTCTTGGTGTTGGCGCTTCCGGAGCGAGCGGCAGCGAGCTGAGCCGTGACCACCTGGTGGAGGACCGCCATGTTGGGCTCGATCCCGAACACGTCGGCGTCCAGCTTGAAGTGGCCGCTGGCGCTGCCGTCGGCCTTGTAGAGAGGAGCCTTGACATCAGCCACTCGACTTCACCGCCTCTCTGACCAGAACAACCGATCCCTTGGGACCGGGGACGGAGCCGCTGAGGAGGAGCAGGCCGCGCTCGGCATCGACCCCGGCGATCTCGAGGTTGAGCGTCGTGACCTTCTCTCCGCCCATGCGGCCGGCCATGCGCATCCCCTTGAACACACGCGCCGGAGTGGCACAGGCGCCGATGGAGCCGGGAGCACGGTGCTTCTTGTGGTTTCCGTGCGAGGCGCCCTGGCCGCTGAAGTTGTGACGCTTCATGACACCGGAAAAGCCCTTGCCCTTGGAGACACCCGAGACATCCGCCTTGGCACCGCTTGCGAAGATCTCCTCGACCTTGATCTCCTGACCCACCTCGTACGCCGAGGGGTCGCTGACCTTGACCTCGACGAGGTGGCGAGCCGGAGCGACACCGGCCTTCGCGTAATGGCCCTCCTCGGGCTTGGTCGCCTTGCCGGCCTTCTTCTCGCCATAGGAGATCTGGATGGCGTTGTAGCCGTCCTTCTCGATCGTCTTGACCTGGACGACGTGAACCGGCCCTGCCTTGACGACGGTGACCGGGATGGCCCGGGCCTCGTCGTCGAAGATCTGGGTCATGCCCAGCTTCTGTCCGAGAATCGCGTTCATAGCTTGATCTCGACTTCCACTCCCGCAGGCAGCTCGAGACGCATCAGCGAGTCCACCGTCTTCGGGGTCGGCTCGAGGATGTCGATCAGACGCTTGTGGATCCTCATCTCGAAGTGCTCACGACCGTCCTTGTGGACGTGGGGGCCGCGAATAACGCAGTAGCGATGGATCTCGGTCGGCAACGGGATCGGGCCCTTGATCTTGGCCTGCGTGCGCACGACCGTCTCGGCGATCTTCTTGGAAGATTCGTCGACGACGTTGTGGTCGTAGGCCTTGAGCCTGATGCGGATTTTCTGGTCTTCTGCCATTAGGCACTCACTTCGTTGGTGAGTAGTAGGTAGTAGGTATCAGGTACATACGTGCTGCCGACGTAC
>JABAOH010005185.1_pt3 | contig 24527 bp, 20 predicted proteins | sample 7062181 | NCBI WGS metagenome assembly JABAOH01 (sample SAMN14538630, study PRJNA623070) | marine sediment metagenome | biome: marine biome [ENVO:00000428]; feature: marine pelagic biome [ENVO:01000023]; material: deep marine sediment [ENVO:00002113]; isolation source: pool of 5 deep marine... | reverse complement strand
GCATGCCGGGTCATTTTTAGACCTTTCTCTGAAAAATTTTTTATTTTCATTCGTTTGGTGATTTCCCCAAGAGTTGGGTAAGTGCCTTTCTCAACTCTATAAACCCCTGCAGCTGCCGCGGCAACCTGCGCCCTTTCAAGCATTTTCCGCCCATATTCTGTACTCAGCGTGGCCTGATAATCAAGGGAGTGGAGCCAGACCGTGGATGGCCTTTTAAAGGACTCGAGAATATTGTGCATGGCTTGAAACTCGTCCTTCGTTCTAACTTTGATCGCCCGTGAGACCTGCAACAACTCGTCCTCATTCACCGAAAGAATGTCGAACAGAGAGTAGATTCGACAGAGAAGGTGCCTTTCCTTTTCATCGAATGCGGCTAGCCCCCCTGCCTCCGTGAAAAGAAGAAGGTCGGTCACGTCACGAATTTTTTTGATTATTCCTTCGACCAAGCGAAAATCTCGATTACTTATACCATTTGCGAATAACACATGCCATCCAACTAAGTTCACCATGTTCAGTCTGCCGTACTTATCGAGGATTTGCTTTAGTAAGCTCGGTAGCTTCCGCAGATATGGCCGGAGTTGTTCGATTCTTCGCCCCTGCCCCTCACAGAGAATGTACCTATTCGCCTCTTGAGCCTGTAGAATGAAAGAGGTTGGATTATATCTTTTGAAAGTATGAGCAAAAGAGAGGTCTGCCCCTTTGAAAAACCTTCTAATCTCAAGTGGTAACTTGATAATCTGATTAGGAAAAACCCCTCCCATAAAGATAACGTCTGACCCTAGGGCTTTGAGAGCTGCAACCTCCTGTGCCCCATTTCCACCGAGCTTGCACTTAATGTCTGCGCCCGACTTTCTCGCCCGCCTCACAAGTTCCTGTGCGTCCTTTACCCGCCCATCTATAGACACCTCGTCGCCACTCCCCGCCGCCACCGTTTCGTATCCGTCCTTCACGTACTTGGTAAGACGCCCCTTGTAATCTCGGGCAAATCTCGCGAAGTCACCAAGGCTTGGAAAGGTTACCCACAAATCGAGGGTGGATTCAAGCCCCACCGCTATTGTCGGTCCCATCTCTACCCCTTGAGAATGTATGCGACTTAACAAGAAAAAAGTCTATCCGGATGATGTAATCTGTCCCAAAGCCTAAACTTCTACAACATTTTTAAATCGACGTGCTGAAAAGCTACGCGAGGGGTAATTTGATAGTCATCGCCGGGTCTGCTTCACCCAAGCTCGCGGTGAAGGTCGCAAAGCAGCTCAAGTGCCCAATTGTAAAGCCCGAGTTGAAGCGCTCCCCTCACGGCGAAACTTACGTACGCATTGACACCAAGCTAAAAGGTGCGCATGCTATCGTCGTGCAGTCAACCCCTTATCCCCAGAATGACAATTTGATGGAGCTTTTTTTCTTACTAGGCGCTGCAAAAAATTCGGGTGCTAGACGTGTAACGGCAGTCGTGCCATACCTTGCTTACGCACGGCAAAGCAAACGCTACAAGCCGGGAGAAGCGATAAGTGCGCAAACAATTTGTAAACTCATAGGGCATGGAGCAGATGAACTATTTGTTGTAGATATTCATGATGTTGAAACAATGAAAGACTTCTTGATTCCGGCTCGTGACCTTAATGCCGCACCCATTCTCGGGCAGTACTTCTCTCGTCTTAATTTGAAGCGTCCTCTAATCTTAGGGCCCGATCAAAAAGCGTTTGAGTGTGCACGTCGCGCAGCAGTGGAGCTCGGAGCGGAATCAGACTATCTAACGAAGAAGAGAGTTACCCCAACCAAGGTTATAACACAAACCAAATCTCTTGACGTTGCAGGGCGTGATGTGGTGATAATTGACGACATTATCAGCACGGGCGGCACCATCATCGAGGCTACCAAATCTCTTAAGCAATCTCGTGCACGCAGGATTTATGCTGCTTGCACGCATGCTGTACTAGTTAGCAATGCGCTGAAAAAACTTACCGCCGCAGGCGTGACAAAGGTTATAGCCACGGATACGATTGAGACTCAGGTGAGCGTTGCTTCGGTCGCGCCAGTCATTGCCGAGGCTATTCGAAAATGAGAGGAATAGAAAAAGTTTAATTTAGACTAACTAATTTACTAGGGGTTTAAAAAAATGGCACCGTTCGACGAAAAAAAAGCGCCACATGATGAAAAATTAATAAAGAGGCTAGATGCGATAGCTCTCTCCCTTAGGAGGGATTCTCTTATCATGACGACGAAGGCTTGTTCAGGGCATATAGGCGGATCCCTTTCCGCCGCCGAGATCGTGGCAGCTTTGTATTTTCATCACCTTAGGTATGACCCCAAAAATCCAGAGTGGGAAGATAGGGATCGGTTCATATTGTCCAAGGGTCATGCTTGCCCGGTAATTTATGCAGCATTGGCAAAGGCAGAGTATTTCTCAAAAGAAGAACTGTTGACGTTAAGGAAAATCGGAAGTGTCCTCCAAGGGCACCCTGACATGAGAAGAACACCGGGTATAGAAACGTCTACCGGAACTCTCGGCCAAGGATTATCCATAGGCGAAGGGATGGCTCTAGCAGCTAGGTTAGACGGGAAATCTCATCGGGTGTACGTCCTGCTCGGCGATGGGGAACTCGATGAAGGTCAAGTTTGGGAAGCGGCGATGTCGGCATCACACTACCGGATAGACAACTTGACTGCGATAGTGGATCTCAACTCTCACCAGTTGAGCGGGTTCACCGATAAGGTCATGTCACTCAAACCTGTAGCCGATAAATGGCGGGCATTCGGTTGGCACGTGATCGAGATTGATGGCCACCAGATGGAGCAAATCCTCGACTCGCTCGACGAAGCGGAAAGGATAAAAGGCAAGCCTACTGTGATTATCGCTCACACGAACAAAGGCAAAGGTGTTTCGTTCGTCGAAAAATCTTTCGCCGAGGGGCATTCCAAATATCACGGAATCCCCTTGACCGAATCGGAACTAGCTCAAGCTTTGGAGGAATTACATGAGTGAACGTTTGGAAGCAACTCGAAACGCATATGGGGAGGCGTTAGTCAAACTTGGGCGGACAAACAAAAACGTGGTGGTCTTGGATGCGGACCTCTCACCCTCGACTAAAACTTCCAAGTTTGCTGAAGAATTTCCAGAGCGATTCTTCGATGTGGGGGTAGCTGAGGCAAACTTGATCTCGATGGCTGCTGGGTTTGCCTCTGCGGGAAAGACTGCTTTCGCAAGTACCTTCTCAGTCTTCGGCACGGAAAAAGGGTTGAATCAGTTCAAGCAATCTGCTGCCTACCCCAAGCTCAACGTGAAGCTCGTGGTGACTCACGGGGGAATAAGCGTAGGAGAAGATGGAGTATCTCACTTCTGCATCGAGGATATAGCCGTTATGCGCTCGTTACCTAACGTGACAGTTGTAGTTCCAGCAGATGCTATTGAAACTATAGTTGCGACCAAAGCGATAGCCGAATACGAAGGGCCAGTTTTCATGAGATTGAGTCGTCCCAAAACACCCTTGATTTATGAAGAGGGTTATCGATATGATGGCACCGATTTGACTTTTCAGTTGGGCAAAAGCGTGACTCTAAAAGAGGGTGGGGATGTGACAATCGTGGCCACAGGCCTGATGGTGGCCGAGGCACTAGTTGCAGCGTCCAATTTGGCGAAGGAAGGAATAGATGCCGGCGTGATTAATGTCCACACCATTAAACCCCTTGACCAAGAGGCGATTTTGAGGGCAGCAAGAGAAAGTGGCGCGGTAGTCACGGCCGAGGAGCACAACATCTTAGGAGGGTTGGGTGGGGCAGTGGCGGAGGTGCTCGTGGAGAACACCCCCGTGCCTATGGCAAGGGTGGGCATTAGGAATAGCTTCGGCGAATCAGGACCTTGGAAGGAACTGTTTGCCAAGTATGGTCTGACTTCCTCTGATATCTTAAAGAAGGTAAAAGAGTTAATAAAAAGGAGGGGCTAGATGAGGTTAAAAATAGCGGCATCGTTACTCTTCGCGGACTTCGGCAGGCTAGGGGAAGAAGTTAAAAATGCTGAGAAAGAGGGAGTCGACCTCATTCACTGGGATATCATGGATGGCCACTTCGTGCCGAATATCACCTTCGGGCCAGCGGTGATTCAGTCGCTAAGGGATAAAACCAAGTTACCGTTTAATGCTCATCTCATGATTGAGAAGCCGTACAATTTTATTGAAAAGTTTGCCGAGGTCGGTAGCGATATCATATCTGTTCATGCTGAAGCTTGTGATCATTTGCAGCATACTGTTCGGGATATCAAGGGCTTAGGAGTAAAAGTAGGTGTGGCACTTAATCCTGCAACCCCGCTGAATGTAATTGAATATGTATTGGATGATATTGATTTCGTCCTGATTATGACGGTGAATCCTGGCTTTGGAGGTCAGGAATTCATTCCGGCTGTACTACCAAAGATTCGGGAAGCTAGGCAAATTGTCGAAACGCGCGGATTAAACATCGATATTGGGGTGGATGGAGGCATAAACGAAAAAACAGCACCGCTGGTTGTGAAGGCCGGGGGGAATGTTCTCACAATAGGCTTCGCTATCTATGGCAGAGAACCAAAATTATCTATCCAAAAGCTCAAAGACAGTCTACTCCAAAGAAAAAAAATCTAGGTGTTGTGATGAAAATATTTGTGGATACGGCCAAATTGAGCGAAATCAAGGAAGCTCTTTCATGGGGTATAGTCGACGGAGTGACGACTAACCCCAGCCTGATTAGAAAGGCAGTCGAGGAAGAAAGAGAAGTGAAGGGAAAAGTGAATTTAGAAGATTACGTAGGAAAAATATGTAAAGCAGCAGGAAAAGGAAGACCTGTAAGTTTGGAAGTGCTAAGCCAAAAAACAAGCAAGATGGTTGAGGAAGCTCAAATCTTATACAAGAGATTTAATCCCATTGCTGGAAACGTCCTGATAAAGATACCAATTAACACATGTACTGGACAAGAAGTGACTGATTATGAAGGGTTGAAGGCGATAAAAAAATTGAGCGGAAAGAGAATCCCTACAAATGCGACTTTGGTGATGACTCCCGAGCAGGCGCTTTTGGCGGTGAAAGCGGGGGCCACGTATGTAAGCCCATTTGCCGGAAGGGTGGATGATTACATAAGGAAAAATCTAGGGATTGATTTCAAAAAGAACGATTATTTCGACTTCGAGTTGATGAGGGAAATTTCCGAGGCGAGGCTGGGCGAGTACTTGAAAAATCCAACTGCAGAGAAAATTCCTTCGCTCTACTTAGACGAAAAGATAAAGAAAGCAATTGAGGTTGGAAAGGATAAGGGGATAACTAGTGGGGTAGATTTGGTGAGAAAAATAGTTAACATCTTCAGAAAATATAACATAAAAACAAAGGTGATTGCTGCTAGCATGAGGAACCCCCAACAGGTTAGAGAAGTGGCTGAAACTGGATGCGACATTGCGACTGTACCTTTTGAGGTAATCCGAGAAATGCTCAAACATCCAAAGACGGAAGAAGGTGTCAAGAAATTTTATGCTGATGCGGTTCAAGCGAAGTACGAGGAGTTGTTTATTAAGTCTTAGCAGATATTAGGAGAAATTCTCGGGCTCGTTCGATTTTTGTTATCTTAGCTCTTCTCAAGGCACTTGCATTTGATGAGTAACTTCTCGTTTGCGACATATCTAAGTTCTATCTCCTTACCCGAGTGCTCCCGCTTCGCTATATCGATAGTCCTCTTCGCTCCGCCCGCAGAGGTAACGATTTTTCCGTCTACAATCGCTACATGTTTGCCGATATACTTCTTTTTCTCCGCTTCGCTTATCTTTGGAAAATCCTTCTCTACTTCTTTCAACTCGGGCTTTTTCACCTCTACAACTTCTTCCTTCTTTCTTCTTGGAAATCGCAGAAAATGTCGTATCCCTTTCTTTTTTACTTCTGGCTGCCCCCCCTGTGCTGTTTCTTTTTTCTTCCTCAAGAACGAAAAGGATTGAATCTTCTCACCTTCTATTCGGTAATCATTGCTCTTTGGCTCATATAAGATATAAAAATTCTATCTTTTGATAAGGCACTTTGAGTTGCCACGTAATCTACTAGGGAGATTAACTTATCTTTGGTGCCGCCTCGCGCGCCCATCGTGCCCTTAACACGTTCCTCGACCCTTACCAGCTCCTTCTTCCCCAGCTCCCTGAGCGCCTCGTCCAGCTCTCTTTCATTGACCGCTTCGGGATCTCCCCTGGACGCATATAACAACACAAGGTCTTGAATGAGCTCGGACCTCCAGCTCACTCCCTTGTTAATCACGAGAATCCTGAGCACATCCAGCATAGCGTGAGGCAATCCACCTTGCTTCTCGCTGGACAACATTTCCGAAACCAACTTTTCGATGGAGATTTTCATGCAAATCATTTCTATATTTTTGGGGCTTTTTTAACTTTTTGTGATGGGAATTTTAATTCTTTCATTTAGACCTTGAAAGTAACTTTTTAGGCTATCTACGCAACACTCGTCGCCTTACTATTATGTTAAAAGTCACAGCCAAAATTAGTAGTATACCAACAGATATCATGAAATGATATGGGGAGAGACCCAACATAGTAAGCCCTACACTCAGAACCCGAATACACAGCGCCCCCAATATAGCACCTATAATAGATCCAACACCTCCCCAGAGCGAGACCCCCCCTACAACCGCTCCGGCGATCGCCTCGAGGTTCCACGTTTGTGCCGTCCAGGGGGCTGATATATGAATCCGGGTCGCTTGTATGATCCCGGCAAATGCTGACAAAACCCCTACTATTATAAAACAAATTATCTTTACCCTATCCGTGTTTATTCCCATCATCCGCGCTGACTGCTTGTTGCTTCCAGTAGCGAATATCCAATTGCCAAACTTGGTATGCTCAAGCAATATCCACAGAAGTATAGCAACTACTATTAGCCATATAAACTGAATATAGATGGCCCCAATTTTACCAGAGAAGAAGTCAAAGAAAATGGGGGATGTCTCTGCAGGATAATAAGGTACCTCATACCCTCCGGTAATAATAAGCGCTACCCCTCGAAAAGCCCACATCGTCCCCAATGTTGCTATAAGTGAAGATATTCCCAATTTAGTCACAATTATCCCATTTATAAAACCCAAAAAACCACCGAAGCCTAAACCAGCGAGTATTGCTAGGGCTGGATCTACACCATAAGTTGTGTACAAGATGGCCGTGACTGAGGCGGTGAGTGCTAAAGTCGAACCTACTGAGAGGTCAAATTCACCGGAAATTAAGAGTAACCCCATAGCCACTGTAACGATGGCTAGCATGGGCGACATTTCTAGAAAAATGTCAATAACAGCAGGTGAGAGAAACAAATGTCCGGGTGTGATTGCCCAAAATGCTAAGACCATTCCGATCAGAATTATAAGTACACTAAATGATCGGTAGCCGGGGAGTTTGCTTAAGACATGTTTAACTTGGGTTAAAACAGTCATAATAATTTCCCCCATAGATACAAATCGCGAAACATCTATTTTCACCACCATTCGTGTTTATTATTTTCCCGTACGATTTTTAAGGGTAGGGGATTTAAAGATGTGGTTTTAGTTTTTCATTTGTGCGAATTGAGCACATAGTTAAGACTGATAAAGTCCTTTTTATCTCTGATAAGCCTTATTTTAAGTTAGCAATATTTAAATAAAGTAAAATAGAGGATAATCTGTAAAAATTAAGGAGGGATTTATTTAATGGACGAAAAAAGTGGCCAAGGGGCTGCTGTAGTAATAATTGTTGCAATCGTGGCAGCAGTCGTTGCAGGAGCAGCAGCTTGGTTTATGAAGCCGACTCCAGTGGCGCCAGAGATAGCTGAACTGGAGGCAGAAATAAGCGACTTGGAAGCTACGGTAGCTGACCTAGAAGCGCAATTAGCTGAATTTCCGCCTCCCCTCGATACGATAAAAGTAGCCTTTGTATGTCACGGTAATCCTGCAGATGCGTGTTGGATAGCTTACCATAATGGTGCGGACGCACTGGCAGAGCGTCTCAGGAATGTTGAGGTGGTCTATAGGTATTCTGTAGAGGACATAGCCTTACAGGTTGATATGATGGGGGAAGAAATCGCTCGCGGCGTTGATGCGATAATTGTATCAATAGCAGATGCAACTGCGCTTGATGAACCAATTCAGGAAGCAAGGGATGCGGGAATCGTTGTGATAGCTTACGATTGTGACGATCCAGAAGGAGCAGATGGCAACGCAAGACAAGCTTTCGTCACAAGCTCCGTAACAGGGGGAGGCTTATGCTACGATACCGGCTATCTGAGGGGTCAGCTTGTAGGAGATTATATGAGTGATCACGGAATCACGGACGCCGATATATTCCGCCCGAACGAGGGCCCAGGAGCAACTTGGTCGGAGGCGGAAAAAGAAGGATTTAGAGATGGTACCGCGGAGAAGGGTTACACCACGGGTGTAGATTACTTCGAGCACGAGATAGAGGCTGGTTACGACGTGGCGATAGCAGAAGAGCGTATAAGGGCATACCTTGTGGCACATCCCGAAACTGATTTACTTGTCCCCGTAGGGGGCTGCACTTCAATTGCAAGTGTTCTAGCGGAGGAAGCCCTTGAAATGGAAGCAGGAGAGTTGCCTATCTGGTCGTGGCCGCACGGTGAGGTGGATGCTCGAGGGATAGAAAGTGGATTAGTCATCGCTGGTGTAACTGACTCGCACTCCAGCGTTGGAGCTGTTGCCCTATATGAAGCAGTTATGGCCGTTCAGTTTGGTGTTGGGCCAGTTGATGTAACCATGCCATTAGTCGTGGTAGACGAAACCAATATTGATGTATGGGGACCAGGTTGGACAGACCTCTTATACTGAAGAGTGTGCAAATTAAATTTTGCACCTCTTTTTTTATTTTTTTTAATTTTAGAATACTAGAATGGAAATTCAGATTTTTTCGCCTTCGTCAAAACACTAAACTTACGCTAGGAACTCCCAGCTAGGGAAATACGCAATAATTGATTACTCATAAATTAACGGTGTTATTCTTTTCATCTTACAAATCGTCTTCAATTCTTCAATGTAATCCCCGTAAACCAAAATCCAGTGGAAACCCTGCCAGTTTTCCAGAATCTGTGAAGCATTATTTACCTTTACTTCTACCTGAGAACGGCAAATCCTTAAATCAGGGGTTCCAACCACTTTTCCTTTTACGATAAGCATCTTATCCAAATCAAAAGAAAATCCCGCCACCGTTACCTCACCCTCCTTGAAGGTCGGCTTTGGCGTAGCTCCATAATTTGACTCATGGTGTGTCCTCACTTGATAAGGAAAGTTTGGTTTATCGAACCCAAGAAGTCTGGTGGGTGAAGTACAATGCGCCAAAATTAGCGTTCCGTCTTTTTCATTCACAGTTGGGTCTTGGAAGAACGCGGGTTTTCCTGAAATATATCGCATGAGGTATTGCAAACCCATAGCTGCAGGGTCTGCTTCGCAGGTTGCCACGATTCCTGAATCGTTGAAAATAGAAAAGGCCATGCAAGGGGTAGCTTTGGTTTTTTCCACCAATTCGCTTAGGCAATTTACGGTGATCCAATCAGCTTCATTTTCCTTAATATATCTCTTTAAAACTAGATAGTAGACCCCGGCACGAAGAAGTTTCTCTTCCGTGGGTTCTACTACCTCTGTACTCCCAGACACAAAATCTTCGATTACTTTTCTCGCTTCGCCCCTTTTATTTTCGTCTTCATAAAATTCCATAAAATCTTTCACAAATTCATCGTAAGTGTAAAATCTCGTATCATGGCCGAACATTTCAATACTTTTTTTAAGAGTGGGCCATCCCCCCAGTTCTGCGTTTATTGGTCCAACGGAGACAAGCCTCGCCGAAGAAATTTTTTCCAATGCATAGATACTTCTTAAGATTGTCTTTAGCTTCTTCTCGTCTTCCTCTACTTGGAAGACTCTATCCACAAGATGATGTCGCTTGAGAAATTGATAAGCGGGAGGTGTAAATAGGGTTCCTGCGTAAATATTTGGCCCAAACTTATCGAATAGGATAGTGTATTTGGAAGCAGCGGTTATCGCGTTTATCAATTTACTGCACATCTCAGGACGGCACCACTCTAGAGGCGAGATTCCTAGGACTATGTTTACAGCTGTGTTTTTCAGTTCCTCAAATTTTTTTAATACATCGTTTAAATTTTGAATTTCTATTTCTGGTAAAAACTCAATTCCTATGCCCTCTTTTTTCAAATCTGAGGCTAGGTTCTCAATTTGTCGGAGAACAACAGATTTTTCCCTTTCATAATCTTCTTTACATCTGACAAAACCCCAATAACCATCTTTTACTGCTTTTTCAGAAAGCCAGTGGTCAGCGGGCTTGCCGATTACTAATCTCAATTTTAAGGCAGAACCCATGAAAATCCGTTTTTTGTTTTATAGTAAATTGGTTTAAACTTTTTTGTGATTAAATTAAACATAAATAGCGCTGATTAATCATTATGGACCGAATCATTAAACAAATACATCTTCTTCGATCTGCCGCTTGATGCTCCGTGCAATTTCAACACCAACATAGGGCACCTTTGCGAGTTCTTGTTCAGTTACCCGTTTGATGTCCGCAAGCTTCCGATAACCCGCCCTGAAGAAGCTCCGCGCCCGCACGCGTCCTACACCCCTAAGTTGCACCAGCTCCAGCAGCTCCTCCTTGACCCCGTAACGTACACGCTCACGCAGCTTTCGGAGGGGCCTCACCGCAGCTCTGGTTTTGAACAGCTTGGCGAGCTCGTGGGCAGCGTAGAGGAGCCACTCAGCCGTGCTCACATTTCTCCGAATGTCGCCGGCCCCCACGCCGAACTTCTCGTGGATGTCATCCTCGCGCGTCTCCTCGAGCCAAGCCTGCAACATCTGCGCTGTCTTCACCTCAGCTAGAAAGAATTCGTATTTGTCGGGTTCGTATTCTTGATCGGGTATGGGCGTCAAGAATTCATCCGAATGCTCTGTGAGGAACAGCTCGAGGTCGGAGTAGTCGTGCCGCCTCAGGTAGAGTCGCCCCATGTCGGGTGTATCGCACACGAGGTGGAGCAGACCGATAGCGGTAGGCTCCTTGGCGGCGATGCCTTTGATACCGTCACGGAGAATGACCGCTGACATCGGGTCAATGTAGAGGCGAGAGACATGCTCGCCGAAAGGGGTTGCGAGTNNTCTTCCCGTTCGAGGAAATCCAGCACGCGCTCGATGATTCTGGCCACTTCTCCCGTCCCATACTGATAGGAGAAGAAAGTTTGTTCCATGAAATCCAGCAGTCCATCTGCATCGTTCACGTAGCCCGCTGCGATTGAGGCGAGCACGTGGGTTCGGAGCGCAGGTTCGGCAGCTAGCTTAGATGTTATCCGCTCGGGCTCGGCCCGTATGAACTCCTTGAACAGCGCCTCGACTTCGCCTCTCCCTTTCGCAATCACAACCGCTTCACCGTACTTGTCGTATTGGGGTCTTCCAGCGCGACCGCACATCTGGTGGAACTCTAACACGGGGATGAGCTGGAGCCCGTAGGGTTCGACGTAGCGGCGGTAGTCGCGGATGATTGTCCGGCGCGAAGGTAAGTTAATGCCCGCAGCCAATGTCGGAGTCGCGCATACTACTTTTATTAGATTTTTTCTGAACGCGTCTTCCACGGCCTTTCGCTGGGTATGGTGTAACCCGGCGTGGTGAAAAGCCGCACCCTGGCGAACGCAGTCAGCCAGCTGACGGCAAGTTCTCGTGGATTCTCCCAGTGCTTTTTCAATAGTTTTCGCCACGGCGGTCAGCTGCTCGAGTTCTGTGGGTGAAAGAGTTCCCTTAGTATGTCTCGCTAGGAGCGTGGCGGCTGCTTGTGCGGAGCGGCGTGTGCTAACGAAGACCAGTGTTTGCCCCCCTTCCCGGACGGTATCGATGGCAAGCGCCGCGAGTTTGTCTTTGATTTCAACTTTCACCACCCGCTTGCTTCCATCGTCGAACTTTATCTTTTCGCCGTAGTACACGCCTTTCTTCAGGGGAACGGGGCGCCATTCGCTTTTGACGAGCTCCGCTCCTAGCCATTCAGCTATCTCTTCTGCGTTTTTCACGGTAGCGCTAAGCGCTAGTGTTTGGAGCTCAGGATTAACCTGTCGGAGTCGGGCCGTCAAAACTTCGAGCGTGGGCCCACGTCCCGGGTCATCGATTAAGTGAATTTCGTCAAGCACCACAACAGAGATAACATCGGCGAGCCATTTTGCGCGGTGGCGGAGCAGGGAGTCAACTTTCTCGGAGGTCGCGATGAGGATGTCGTAGCGAGCGAGCCTAGGGTCGACAACATCGAAATCACCCGTGCTTATCCCAACTTTCACGCCGAGTGGCTCATACTTTTCCCTAAACTCCTCGTACTTCTCACTCGCCAGCGCTCTAAGCGGGACTATGTAGAGACATTTGCCCTCTTGCCCGAGCACGGACTTGAGCATGCAGAACTCGGCGACGAGCGTCTTGCCGCTAGCGGTCGGGATCGCCAGCACGAGATTTTTTCCATCGAGGGCACCTTTTTTTATCGCGTCCAACTGTGGCGGGTAAAGAGTGGTTATGCCTGATTTTTCAAGCACGCTCGCGATTTGTTCAGGCAGCCCATATTTCTTGCAGAGTTCCTCGACTTCCACCCGCACACCATCAAGAAAATAGCCTTGAACGCAAATTAACTTAGGGGAAGATAATGGATACTTCTTCGGCAGCTTACCAAGAGATTTTGCAAAAAATCTCGAGTGGTGAAATCGCTGACGCACAAGGATTAGCTAGGGCTAAAATCCAAGCTTGTCGAAAGTTTGGATTATCTAAACCGTTCAGAAACTCGGAACTCTTGGCAGCAGCGACTGGCGAACAGAAGGTCAGAGTAATCCAACTGCTCAAGCTGAAGCCAGTACGCTCGATTTCGGGGGTCTCTGTCGTCACGGTGATGCCAAAGCCTTACCCATGCCCGAAGCCCGAGCCCTGCATTTACTGCCCAGGAGGGCCTAGTGCCGGCGTTCCACAGTCATACACAGGAAAAGAACCCGCATCGGCAAGAGCCCTACAAGCAGGTTATGATCCATACAGGCAAGTACGGAGCAGAATCGAGCAGCTTTGGACGATAGGACATGTGGTCGACAAGGTAGAGTTGATAATGTTTGGCGGCACGCTTACTGCTTACCCTCCCGATTATCTGGAGTGGTTCACCGTGCAATGTCTGAACGCGATATCGGGCGCGGACGCTGTCACGATGGAGGAAGCACAGCGAGCGGCCGAGGATGCGCCGATTCGAAACAGCGACATCGCGCTCGAGACTCGTCCCGACTACTGCAAGGAGCCCCACGTTGACTTCATGCTTCGGCTCGGTGCCACGCGAGTCGAGCTGGGGGTGCAAACACTTTATGACGATATCTACAAGCTCGTCAATCGGGGCCATACTGTGGAAGATGTGGCTGAGGCAACACGAATCGCGAAGGATGCTGGTTTTGCGGTAGTACACCATTGTATGCCCAACCTCCCCGGCGCCAGTTACGAGAGAGACTTGGATACATTCAAAACCCTCTTCGAGGATGAACGATTCAAGCCCGATGCCTTGAAAATCTACCCCACACTCGTCATGCCGGGCACAAAGCTCCACGAGCTATGGCGGCGGGGCGAGTACAAGCCATATCCTTTCGAGCAAATTGTGAAACTCATCGCTGAGGTGAAGCGACACGTGCCGAAGTGGGTCAGAATTCAGCGCATCCAGCGAGACATCCCAGTCAACCTGATAGCAGAGGGCGTTAAGCGAGGCGATCTACGAACTTTGATTCAGGAGAAAATGAGAAGAGAGGGGACGCGCTGCCGGTGCGTAAGATGTCGTGAAGTTGGGCATGTTGGGTACAAACTCGGTCGGGAGCCGAAGCCTGAAGACATAGAACTCGTGGTTGAGCGGTATCGCGCTTCAGAAGGCGAGGAACTCTTCCTGTCGTTCGAGGATATTAAACGTGACATCTTGATGGGGCTCCTGAGGTTAAGGGAACCATCTCAAAAGGCGCACAGGCCCGAAATCAAAACTGATAGATCGATGCTCGTGCGAGAGCTGCATGTTTATGGCCCGCTCGTGCAGGTTGGTAAAGAAGCTGGAGCAGGCGAGTGGCAACATCGAGGTTGGGGCGAGCGTTTGCTTCGCGAGGCGGAGGGTATATCTCAAAAAGAGTTCGACGCGAGCAAAGTCGTAGTACTCTCGGGCATAGGGACGCGGAACTATTATCGACGATTTGGCTATAGGCGAGAAGGGCCATATATGGTTAAAAATATCGGTTAATTGTGAGTTGGGTGTAATTAGAAATATCTTTTGCGTCTGCGGTGAATTGTCTGCATGCACTATTTCTCAGGCGTTGATTTCAGGGCGTACAAAAGGGGGGCTTCTGGCACGTTCTTCACTGCGCTGTGTACTATGAAAGTTTCGGTTTCTCTCACGCCTTTCAGCCTGTGGATTCGCTTTACAAGTTTGGTCAGCTCCTTGCCATCCCTGACCAATACTTCNNCTCCCGAATAGACGGTAAAATTCCGTGACTTGATGAAATTGCTTGATCGTTACCTCATTTCTCCGCCTAAGTTCTTCCAGCGGATCCTCGCGTAGGAAAATGTAAGCTTTCGTGCTTAAGCCAAATTTTTCTGGGTTCAACTTAGCCTTGAAGGAGGCGATAACTCCCTCCGCTTTAAGCTGTTCTATCTTCTTAGCGACGGTCTGCCTTGAGGCTCCTACTTTTTTTGCTATTTTTGTCACTGGCTGTTTGCTATCTTTGATGAGTTGGAGCAGTATTTTTTGGTCTAGTTCCCTCATTTTCTTGCCTTTAACATAATGTTAATAGAAATACTTAAAAGGTTAACTTTTTTAATAAAGAAGAGGTTAAAGCACGTTGGATGCTGAAAAGAGGGAAAAAAATGGTGAGCAAAAAGAATATGGATATGCTCAAAACCAAGTTAGGGGAAAAAAATTACCAGAAACTTATTGGGATAAATAATCCAAATCTTCATCAATTCATTGCTGAGTATGTGGAACTTTGTAATCCCGATGAAATTTTTGTCTGTACCGGCTCGCCAGAGGATATCCAATATATCAGAGAAGAGGCGATAAGGTCCAAGGAGGAAAAAGAACTCGCTATAGAGGGTCACACCTTTCATTTCGAGGGCTATCACGATCAGGCCAGAGACAAGAAAAATACTAAATTTCTTCTACCTAAGGGCGTTGATTTGGGCCCCAACATAAACGTGATAGATAAAGAGGAGGGGCTAAAAGAAATTCGTGCTATTTTAAAAAATATCATGCAGGGGCACAAGTTGTACGTTTTATTCTTTTGTTTAGGGCCAACCAATTCTGAATTTTCCATACCCTCTGTGCAGCTTACCGATTCCAGCTATGTAGCTCACAGCGAAAGTTTGCTTTACAGGCCCGGGTACGAGGAATTCAAAAAATTGGGTGATTCCAAGCGGTTCTTCAAGTTTGTGCATTCTGAAGGGGAACTTGAAAACGGGGTGAGTAAAAATGTTGACAAACGCAGGGTATACATCGATCTCCAAGAAAATGTCGTGTACAGCGCGAATACCCAATACGGCGGCAACACAATAGGACTTAAGAAATTAGCGATGCGTCTGGCAATAAATCTGGCTCTACAAGAAGGTTGGCTAACAGAACACATGTTTATAATGGGGGTACACGGTCCAAAAGGCAGGGTAAGTTATTTCGCAGGAGCATTTCCCTCTCTCTGTGGAAAGACTTCTACATCAATGCTGGAAGGGGAGACGATAGTGGGGGACGATATAGCCTATCTAAGGAAAAAAAGCGGAGAGATACGCGCGGTCAATGTTGAAAAGGGGATATTTGGAATAATCCAAAGCATAAACTCCAAGGATGATCCCATACTATGGAAGGCACTCAATAACCCGGGCGAGATTATTTTTTCAAATGTGCTGGTCACTGAAGAGAAGGATGTTTATTGGATTGGTAAGGATGGTGAAGTCCCGATAAAAGGTATCAATCACTCAGGGGAATGGACCATTGGAAAGAAAGATTCAGGGGGTACTGAAATATCCCCTTCACACAGAAATGCCCGGTTCACGCTTGATTTGAAGCTTTTAGAGAATATTGATCCGGAAATAAACAGTCCCGAAGGTGTCGTGGTGAGGGGGATAATCTACGGGGGGAGAGACTCGGACACTTGGGTACCAGTTGAGGAATCTTTCAATTGGGCGCATGGTGTGATAACCAAAGGCGCGTCGCTGGAGTCAGAAACTACCGCTGCTACCTTGGGTGAAGAAGGTGTAAGAAATTTCAACCCCATGTCAAATCTGGACTTTCTATCCGTACCCATAGGTAGGTACATAGAAAGCCACCTGAATTTCGGCGCTAGCTTGAAGAATCCACCTCTCATCTTTTCTGTGAATTACTTTTTGAAAGGCCCCGATGGAAATTTTATGAATAGTATAGCCGATAAGGCAGTCTGGCTCAAATGGATGGAGTTACGCGCACACAAAGAAGTTGGAGTAATAGAAACACCCACCGGTCTTATACCAAAATATCAAGACCTCAAAAAGCTGTTTAAGGAAGTGCTTGGCCGGAACTACTCAAAGGAAGATTACCTTAAACAATTCATGTTGCGGGTGCCGGAAAATTTGGCCAAGATTGGTAGAATAATGGGAATCTATAAGAAAATCCCAAACACACCACAAATTTTGTTTAAAGTGTTAGAAGAACAAAGACAGAGGCTGAACAAGGCAAGAGAAAAACATGGGGATTACATCTCGCCGGACAAGTTCTGATTTTTTATTGACTTGACGCTGGCTGTGCCGTCAGTGTAGCTGATGATTTGCAAGAGCTATCGATTTAAGCCCCCGCGCATTACCGTAAGCTGATGGGAATGTCCGGATACAGGGGCAGGGCTCAGCGAATTTTGAAGGCAGCCTCCGTGAAAGTGGGGGACCGGATAAAGGTCGAAGACGCCAGCAGGAGCTATGAAGGCGTGCTGATGCCCCGCACCGAACTCGGAGATCCAAATCACCTAGTTCTCAAACTCCCGAGTGGGTACAATTTGGGTGTAAAGATAGGCACTGGCACGAAAATCAAACTGCTCGAGCGTGGAAAACCCCCAAAACTCAGCGTCCCAAAACTCGAACTCAAACCCGACCCCTCCAAACCAAACGTGACGATAATCGGCACGGGCGGGACGATAGCGAGCAGGGTCGATTACCGGACGGGTGCGGTCTTCCCGGCCTTCACACCTGAGGAGATCTACAGCGCGGTTCCCGAGATCGCGGAACTTGCGAACGTCAAGGTCGTGGAGGCCTGCAACGTCTTCAGCGAGCACATGACCCCTGAACTCTGGATTAAGATCGGCAAGGCTATCGCGAAGGATATAAATGGCGGGGCATCCGGCGTGGTGGTCGCCCACGGCACTGACACCATGGGCTACACTGCGGCAGCGCTCAGCTTCATGCTCAAGGGGCTCCACAGGCCAGTCGTGCTAGTGGGGTCCCAGCGCTCCTCGGACAGGCCCAGCAGCGATGCGGCCCTTAACCTGATCTCGGCCGTAACGGTGGCGGGCAAGTCCGATATCGCTGAGGTTTGCGTTGTTATGCACGGTTCAGCGGAGGACGATTTCTGCCTGATCCACCGTGGGACAAAAGTTAGAAAATGCCACACGAGCCGCCGCGACACCTTCATGAGCATCAACGACATCCCGATAGGAAAGGTCAGCAAGCGCGAGCTGAAGCTTTTACGCGATGACTACAACCACGCGAGACCGAAGGGTAAAGTAGAGGTGGATGGAAAATTCGAGCCCAAGGTGGCACTCCTGAAGGTCACGCCGGGGATGCCTTCGAGTGTCATCGAGGGGATGCTTAGGGCGGGGGATAAGGGCATCGTGCTTGAGGGAACTGGGCTGGGACATGTGCCGGAGTCCTTGTTTGATGGGATAAAGCGCGCCGTTGCGAAAGGGGTGCCTGTGGTGATGACCTCGCAGTGCCTATGGGGGCGGGTCGACATGAAGGTCTACTCGACTGGTCGCGACCTGCTCCAGCTGGGCGTGATACCCGGGGAGGACATGCTTCCGGAGACAGCTTATGTGAAACTCATGTTCGCACTCGGCCATGTGAAAAAAATTGAAGAAGTCTCGAAAATTATGCAGAGCAACATTGCCGGCGAGATCACTCCCAGGACCAGACCCGATGTTTTCCTGAAGCCAGCTTTTACCCAAGCTCCGTGAGGGACATGTTCAAAGAGAAACACATCGTGGCAAGCCACAAGAAGACAATTTTGCCCGACCGGCAAGCAACTTGCGCAAAGTTTATAAGACACATTGAGTCCCTCCTTTAAAAGATGGCAATGATGAGTGGTCCGTTTAAATTCTTCACCCATTTCCACCTAGTCAGATTACTCGGGATAAGGGCGAGAAATCCAGTTGAATTACTTGAAGGGCTAAAAAAGGTGCCCACAAGTTCGATATACTACCACACCCACCGTTTCTTAGAAAAACATCACTACCTGTCCCCCGAGCCGCCAAACGATTTCGCGTATTGGTTGTCGAATATCCTTAACCAAAAAGACTTGGGGGAAATGTTTGCCAGCGTGGACATAATGAGCTTCAGGGAAATGGAGGAAGTGCGATTAGAATTTATCAAGATTTTGGAGGAATACATATCCAAAGGAAGACGCATCGCTGACTGTCCGGAAGGCCAGGAATTTAATTTCTCAAGTTGCGTAACGATCATACTGCCCGCATCCTACATAGCCAGTGACCTGAAGGAGTTCGTCGAAGTCTTGGGTAAGATAAGCATCCACTCCATCTACTTCCATATGTTCGAAGCGCCGATGCGCCTCCGGAGGGGCGCAAGCGATTTTGCAACTTGGTTCCGCGGCATTGGAGAGGAAAAACTGGCAGAAGAAATTTCGGAATTGAGCATCTACACGATTACCCTGAATGGGCTCCGCAAAAAACTCATCAATCTGGTGAGCAAATATGCAAAGAATTGATGATTACGCTGCCGTAGTCGGTCAGGCAAAGATCGACGAGCTGTACCTCTTGGCGGAAAAATTGGAGGACAGGGTGATCCAGAACATCAACTCGACGTCTGTGGGCGGCGGAGTCGCGGAGATACTGACTAGGATGGTTCCGCTCATGAAACAGCTCGGGGTGGATGCGAGGTGGGATGTCATAAAGGGCAACGAGAAATTCTTCGGAATTACGAAAAAAATCCACAATGCCTTGCACGGGATGGATGTGGAAATCAAGGGGGAAGACCTAGAATACCTCCGGCAGGTCAACCTCCAAAATGCGGAGGAGATGGAATTCTATGGGGACGTAATGTTCATTCATGACCCACAGCCCATAGCCCTTGTGGAGAAGAAAAGCGGAGATAAAAAGTGGGTCTGGAGATGTCACATCGACCTCTCTGGACCGAAATCCGATATAATGGATTTCTTGAAGTCGTACATTAAGAATTATGACTGTGCAGTTTTCTCGGCCCCGGCTTTTTCCGCGGATCTGAGCATTCCGCAATTTATGATATCTCCTTCGATAGACCCCCTGAGCGATAAAAACAAGGAGTTATCCCAGGAGAGTGTGGACTCGGTGGCTGAACGATTTGGGATAGACAAGGAAAGGCCGATAATAACGCAGATCTCCCGCTTTGACCGTTTGAAGGATCCCATCGGAGTGATCGATGCGTACAGGAAGGTTAAAAGACAGTTCGGCTGCCAGCTCGTTCTCGCTGGCGGCAGTGCCCTAGACGATCCCGAGGGGTTCAAAGTTTACGAGGAAGTGAAATCCGTGGCCGCCGATGACCCGGATATTCACGTCATCTTTCATCCGCCTGCAAGCGACATAGAGATCAACGCCTTGCAAAGGATGTCTACGGTTGTCCTCCAGAAATCTTTGAAAGAGGGTTTTGGCCTGACAGTGGCCGAGGCGCTGTGGAAAGCGAGGCCAGTGGTGGCGTCCGCTGTGGGAGGCATCCCCCTCCAGGTAGTTCACGAATACTCCGGATTTCTCACGTATTCGGTCGAAGGAACCGCGCACTACTTGAGGATGTTGCTAAACGAGCCGGAATATACTAGGACCATCGGGCTGAATGGTAGGAAGCACGTAAAGAACAACTTCCTCATCACTAGGCATATCCGTGACTACCTCGCCCTGTTCATATCGTTGTACCACGAGGACGACATAATTCAATTTTGATTTTTTAAATTATTAGCAGTTTGAATCTTAAGCAGGTTAACCTATTTACCGAAATACTTCATTATCAAAATTGAATGGGCGTTTATATGGGGCCAGACTACGAGGTTGGATAACGATGAAAGTTCAACTTTTGTATATTCTAGATTGTCCTTGGTGTGTACAGACTAAGAAATTAATCAAGGAAAGTTTAGAAGAACTTGGAGTAAAGGCTGAGGTAGAAGAAATTTTAATTGATACAGATGAAAAGGCAAGGAAATATAACTTCGTGGGCTCGCCAACCGTCAGAATAAATGGAAAAGATATACAGGAAGAAGTTAGCAAGGGGCAATGTTTGCCTTGTGAAGAACTCGCTGAACGTGCAAAAGAAAAAACCGAATTTGTCAAACAAGAATGCAGATGTGGGTGCAGGATCTATTTCTATAAAGGAAAACAATATCCCTATCCGCCAAAAGAAATGATTAAAGAAGCCATTAAAAAACTGAATTGATTCGCCACTTTAATTGGTAAGCGTTAGTGGTAATCAAGTTTTATAATCTTCCAAAACCAAATATTAATCGGCGGCGTGTCCGGATGGAGAGGTTAAAACAAAGCGTCCGAATGCGCGGTGAAACCGATAAAGTGCTTTCACCTTTATGGGCGTTCGTTCCGCTCCTATTATTCGCCGCAGCAGCAAGTATTGCAGTTGTAGGATTTTTAATTTGGAGGTGGGAAATGCCTGCAAGAATGACCCTAGCACATGCTGCCTTCATGGCGGTTATTGCCTTGGTGGGCATCACAGGCGCTCTATTGCTACTGATTTTAATTTACAAGCTAATCAAGCGCAGGAATGAACACTTCAAGCGTCATCAACTGCTGGAAGAAGATGTAGTCAAAGCTCTCGCCTCATCGGCCGGGAAAAAAAGAGCCAAAATTGAAGATAAGCTGGCGTCCATTGAGCGAAGCACCAGAGAGGCAAGACTAAGTGAGAAGGAGCAACCAGCATTCTTGTGGGCTATTTTATCTTTTTTCATACCCTTCGTCGCTTTGTATGTCGCCTATTTTCTAATGAGGGATTTTTACCGCCACGAAAAACGTGAGGACTTCTTTCTGGAAGATTTGGAAAAAACCGCTGAACCCATCGTGGCTTTAGAAGTGCCGCGCCGGTTTCACTCGATTCCGGACCGAAACGTAATCCTCTATCTTGTATTGACCATATTGACGGTGGGTATTTTCGGTATCTACTGGCTGTACGCCCTAATAGTCGACCCGAACAGCCATTTCAATCACCAAGTCGCTTGGGAAGACAAACTGCTTTCCTCGCTGCCGAAGTAACCCGCGCTTGAGATAGGTTCGTGAAACAAGAATACACTACTTCAAATTAGGAGACTGACTATTTCGAAGTTCGTCCCCCATTAGACGCAACTATACTAAAAAATCGGGAGTATTAGGGACGGGTGGGTCAACCTATTTACTAAAATACCCCACAGTCAAAAATTGAGGCGGTGATATGGAGCCAGGCTACGAAAAACTCGGTCTCCGCGTCGGGTTTGAGATACATCAGGAACTCAACACTCACAAGCTGTTCTGTAACTGCCCCTCGAGACTGCGCGAGGAGGAACCGTCGCTGAAGGTGAGGCGGAGGCTGCGCCCGACCCAGAGTGAGATGGGGGCGGTGGACCGTGCCGCGCTGGCCGAAGCTCTGAAAGGTAAGGGGTTTGTGTATCAGGTCTACCCAGACAGCACATGTCTCGTGGAGCTGGATGATGAACCACCGCATCCCGTTAACGAGGAAGCGCTCAACATAGCCCTCGAGGCGGCGTTGCTCCTCGGAGCCAAGCCGGTCGACGAGGTTCACACGATGCGCAAGATAGTAATAGACGGTAGCAACACATGCGGTTTCCAGCGTACTGCCCTGGTGGCGCTAGCAGGTGAGATCGAGACCGACGGCAAGAGTTTCAGGATACCAACAATTTGTCTGGAGGAAGACGCTGCTAGGAAGATAGATGAAAATCCAGAGTACGCGAATTACCGGCTGGACAGGCTGGGAATCCCGCTCGTCGAGATCGCCACCGGGCCGGATTTCTCAGACCCCGAGACACCAGCGAAGGCAGCTCTCCATATCGGACAGATTCTGCGGGCCACCGGGAAGGTTAAGCGGGGCATCGGGACGATTCGTCAGGACATAAACATCTCGATCACAGACGGTGCTCGCCAGGAAATCAAGGGAGTGCAGGAACTCTCGCTGATTTCAGAGGTCATCGAGCGAGAGGTGAGGAGACAGCTCGCCCTGCTGGAAATTCGCGATGAATTGAGACGAAGGGGAGCAGGAAAGGTGGAAGGGAAAGGCGTCGACATCACAGAGATTTTTTCCTCTACTAAGTCGAGTGTCGTCCGCAGGGCACTCGGGGCTGGAGGTAGGACACTCGCAGTAAAATTACCCAAGTTCGCGGGTATTCTTGGCAAGGAGCTACAACCGGGACGTAGATTCGGCACGGAACTCGCAGACCACGCAAGACTTTACGGGAAGGTCGGAGGCATTTTCCACACTGATGAGCTGCCAGGATATGGAATTTCGGAGGAAGAGACTGCTAGGTTGAGAAGCACAGTCGAAGCTGCGGATGATGATGCCGTCGTGTTCGTGGTAGGTGATAAAGAGAAAGCAGAGGTTGCGTTAAAAGCCGTTGTGGATAGGATGAACCAAGCGCTCCAAGGTGTACCAGAGGAGACACGCCGAGCCCTGATCGATGGAAACACAGAATTCATGCGCCCGCTGCCGGGTGCAGAGCGCATGTACCCGGAAACGGACATCCCGCCAATTCCAATTACTAGGGATAGATTAAACAGAATAAGAAGAAAACTACCGGAACTCCCTGAACAGAAAGTTAAGCGATTTATCAAAGAATATCACCTGAGTCAGAATTTAGCCAGCCGCATAAGCCTTTCAGAAAATGTTGCCCTATTTGAAGAGATAGTAAAAAAATGTCGTGTAGACCCCACGTTAGTTGCTTCCACTTTAGAAGAAGCACTGGTAAGCCTTCGAAGAGAGGGTGTTCCAGTCGAAAATCTCAATAAGAAGCATTTGGAGCGCACGTTTAAACTCTTCTCGCTCAGGAAAATCACAAAAGAATCAATTCCCCAAATCCTTAGCGCCTTGGCGAGGAAACCACGGGAAAAGGTTGAGAAAATTCTGGATGAACTTAGCCTTAAAGCGATGTCGATAAGTGAGCTTAAGGACCTAGTTTCTGGAATTGTGGATAATAATATTGAGATGATCAGAGAGCAGGGAGAAAAATCGCATAAAAAATTAATGGGCATTGTGATGAAAGAAGTTCGTGGTAAAGCAGACGGTCAACTCGTGAGCAAACTCCTGCAAAAGAAAATCAAACGATGCCTGAGCAAATAGGTTTGTCACCATATTTTGGTTTTTCATTTTTACTTTTTTTTGATTAAAAATCATTTTAAATTAACTTAATTTTACTATTTTTTGCAAAAAATACTAAATTTGGTAAAAAATAACCAAAAAAGTTCTTATAACCGTAATCTTTTTGTGTTAGAAGTCACAAAAATATATGGCTATGATGCAAGGTAGGATGGATAACCTCACTTGCAGAGTTTTAAACCGGCTTTAAGAGGATTGAAAAAAATGGAAAAACACTCGATATATGAAAAGCATATTAGTATCATCATTTCTCTGTTACTTGTAACATCATTTTTGTCCATTAGTCTTGCTACTATTCCAATTGTAAGCGCCGCGGAAACCACAATACAGGCAAGTGCTGACTCCTACATGAATGAAGGGGCCAAGGATACTAATTATGGAGGGCAAACATACATCGAAGTTAGCTCTAAGCCATCTGCTTGGGGTAATGCACGTGGAATCCTCAAATTTGATTTATCAAGCATTCCATCGGGGTCAACGATTACGTCAGTCACTTTATCCCTCTACCTGTATTCGACCCGCGGGTACGACCGGACTTATTGTATCCATAAAGTGACGAAGAACTGGACTGAAAGCGGGGTCACTTGGAACAAATATGATGGGACAAACAACTGGACTACTTCCGGCGGGGATTATGAAGCTACAGCCAGTGCCACCGTAACCGCAGGCGCTGTTTGGAATATCTGGGTAAATTGGAGTAGTTCTACCCTCGTCAGCGATGTTCAAGGCTTCGTTAATAACCCGTCCACCAACTTTGGCTGGATCATAAAAGACCAGACTGAAGGATCTAGTAACCAAGATTGGGTCCGGTTCTACTCTAAGGAGTACACCGAAACAACCCTAAGGCCCAAACTTGCGGTGACTTACTCTGGAGAGCCTGATACAACACCTCCGGCAGCTCCAACAGGTCTCACGGCCACTGCTGTGAGCACGTCTCAGAT
>JABAOH010130103.1_pt2 | contig 24529 bp, 13 predicted proteins | sample 7062181 | NCBI WGS metagenome assembly JABAOH01 (sample SAMN14538630, study PRJNA623070) | marine sediment metagenome | biome: marine biome [ENVO:00000428]; feature: marine pelagic biome [ENVO:01000023]; material: deep marine sediment [ENVO:00002113]; isolation source: pool of 5 deep marine... | reverse complement strand
CATGTCGCTGCATTTCGATCCGGGATCGATTACCTCGTACGACCACACGCTTCGGGTGAGGGTCGATCGGGAGCGCGCCCGCTTCGGCGCCTGGTACGAGATGTTCCCGCGCTCGCAGGGGCCCGCTCCCGGTGTGCACGGGACCTTGAGATCCGCGGCAGAGCAGCTTCCGCGGCTGGCGAAGTTGGGGTTCGACGTCGTCTACCTGCCTCCCATTCATCCCGTGGGTCGTACGCACCGCAAGGGTCGCAACAACCGCGTGATCGCCGGCCCCGAGGATCCCGGCAGCCCCTGGGCGATCGGCAACGCGCACGGCGGTCATACGGCGCTCGAGCCGCAGTTGGGCACGCTGGATGATTTCGCCTATTTCGTGAAGGCGGCGGAGCAGCTCGGCCTCGAGGTCGCCCTCGACTACGCGCTTCAGTGTTCCCCGGACCACCCCTGGGTCAAGAAGCACCCTGACTGGTTCACGATTCGACCCGATGGCAGCATCAAGTACGCCGAGAACCCCCCCAAGAAATACGAGGACATCTATCCGATCGACTTCTGGTGCGACGACTGGGAGCAGTTGTGGCTAGCGTGCAAAGAGGCTCTGCTGTTCTGGATCGAGCGTAGCGTGCGCATCTTCCGGGTCGACAACCCCCACACCAAACCGTTCGCTTTTTGGGAGTGGGTGATCGAGGAAATTCACCGCGACTACCCAGATGTGATCTTCCTCTCCGAGGCGTTTACGCGCCCCAATCGCATGAAGGGTCTGGCTAAGCTGGGGTTCACCCAATCGTATACCTACTTCACCTGGCGCAACACCCTAAGCGAGCTGCGGGACTACCTCGCCGAGCTGACTACGACGGAGATGGCCGAGTACTTTCGCCCGAACTTCTTCGCCAACACGCCCGACATCCTCAATGAGTATCTGCAGAAGGGGGGTCGGCCGGCCTTTCGGGTTCGGTTACTGCTCGCCGCTACGCTGTCCCCGAGCTACGGCATCTACAGCGGGTTCGAGCTGTGCGAGAATGTGCCGCGCGAGCCGGGAAGCGAAGAGTATTTGGACTCGGAGAAATACGAGATCAAGTACCGGAACTGGGAGGCGACGGGCAACATCAACAAAGATATCGCGGCGATCAACCGTATCCGCCGTGAACATCCTGCCCTTCAGTCACTGACGAACGTGAGCTTCCATCCGTCGGAGAACGATCAGATCATCTGCTATCGGAAATCGCATCCGGAAGGCGACTTGCTCATCATCGTCAACCTCAGCCCCAACAAGGCGCATGAGTCGACGGTTCACGTGCCGTTGGCCAAATTCGGCGTCGCCGAGGACGAGACGTACGACGTGGAAGACCTGCTGACGGGCGAGCGCTTCACCTGGAAAGGGTCGGCGAACTACGTCTGGCTCGATCCAGCCGAGCGCGTCGGTCACGTGCTTCGGCTCATTCCTTCCAAGGCTGCGAGCGTCGAGCGATGAACGGCGACTCTCGTTGGTACAAAGACGCGATCATCTACCAACTGCACGTCAAGGCCTACCACGATAGCAGCGGCGACGGGATCGGCGACTTCGTCGGGCTGACGCAGAAGCTCGATTACCTGCAGGACCTGGGGATCAGCGCCATCTGGCTGCTGCCGTTTTATCCATCGCCGCTTCGGGACGATGGCTACGATATCGCCGACTATACCGACGTGCACAAGTCGTACGGCACGCTGCGTGACTTTCGCAACTTCTTGCGCGAGGCCCACCGCCGTGATCTGCGCGTCATCACCGAGCTGGTTGTCAACCACACCTCGGACCAGCACCCCTGGTTCCAGCGCGCCCGCCGGGCTCGGCCTGGAAGCCGGGCGCGAAACTTCTACGTCTGGAGCGATACCCCCGACCGCTATCCTGACACGCGGATCATCTTCAAGGACTTCGAGCAGTCGAACTGGACGTGGGACCCGGTGGCGGGGGCATACTATTGGCACCGCTTTTACTCGCACCAACCGGACCTAAACTTCGATAACCCCGCCGTTCGCAAGGCGCTATTCCGAGTGCTCGATTTCTGGCTGGAAATGGGGGTGGACGGCTTGCGCCTCGACGCCGTCCCCTACCTGTACGAGCGCGAGGGGACCAACTGCGAGAACCTTCCCGAGACGCACGCCTTTCTCAAGGAACTGCGGCGCCACGTCGACACGAACTACAAAGGCCGGATGCTGCTGGCCGAAGCGAATCAATGGCCGGAGGACGCCGTGACCTATTTCGGCGATGGCGACGAGTGCCACATGGCCTTCCACTTTCCAGTCATGCCCCGCTTATTCATGGCCGTGCACATGGAGGACCGCTTCCCCGTCGTCGACATTCTCGAGCAGACGCCGCCGATCCCCGAGAGCAGTCAGTGGGCCATCTTCCTGCGCAATCACGACGAGTTGACGCTGGAGATGGTAACCGACGAGGACCGCGACTACATGTATCGGGTCTATGCCAACGACCCGCAGGCGCGCATCAACCTGGGGATCCGGCGCCGCCTGGCCCCGCTGTTGGGGCAGAATCGCCGCAGGATCGAGCTCATGAACAGCCTGCTGCTCTCGTTGCCCGGCACACCGGTGATCTACTACGGCGACGAGATCGGGATGGGCGACAATATCTACGTCGGCGATCGCAACGGCGTACGCACGCCGATGCAATGGAGCGCTGACCGCAACGCCGGGTTTTCTCGCACCAACCCGCAAAAGCTCTACCTGCCTGTAATCGTCGACCCGGAGTACCACTTCGAAGCCATCAACGTGGAGGCCCAGCAAGGCAATGCCCACTCGCTTCTCTGGTGGATGAAGCGAGTGCTTGCAGTGAGAAAGCGTTTTCGCGCCTTCAGCCGGGGCTCCATCGAGTTCTTGCATCCGGAGAATCGCAAGGTCCTCGTCTTTCTGCGAAAGTGGGAGAGCGAGCAGGTCCTGGTCGTGGTCAACCTGTCACGGTTCGCGCAGTCGGTCGCACTCGACCTTTCAGACTACAAGGATCGGGCCCCCGTCGAGGTATTCGGGCGCTCGAACTTCCCGACGATTACCGAGGAGCCGTATCTGCTGACGCTGGGACCCCACAATTTCTTCTGGTTCACTTTGGAGCCGGCCGAAGTCGCGGGAGAGCCTGTCACCATCACGGCCGAGACGCTGCCGCGCATCGTTGTCGCCGCCGGCTGGGAGAAAGTCTTGCAGGGCAAAGGCAAGAGTGCACTCGAGCGCGTCTTGCCGGCATACTTGAGGGGGCGACGCTGGTTCGCAGGCAAAGCACGGCGCATACTCTCGACCGAAGTCATCGCGACCGTGCCCATCCGCCCTAACGCCTCCGGGCCTTTTCTGACGCTAGTCGAGGTCGCCTACAGCGAGGGAGACCCCGAGGTCTACCAGCTGCCGCTGGGCTTCGCGTCGGGCGAGGAAGGGGAAGAGATCCGGGAATACTATCCAAACGCCGCTGTGGCGCGGCTGGCGGTGACGGATGACGGCGAAGTGGAGGGTGTTCTGTACGACGCGTCCATCGAACCTGACTTCCTCGCCGACCTGCTCGACATCGTCACCCGGCGCAGAACGCGCTCCAGCCCAGGCGGATCAATCCGACCGGTGCGTACTCGAAAGTTCCGCGCTTTGCGTGGCGATGAGGCCGTCCAGCTTGCGCCTGCCTTGCTGGGAGCTGACCAGAGCAACACGTCGGCGGTGTACGGGGATCGTCTGATCCTCAAGCTCATTCGCCGCCTCGACGTCGGGGTCAACCCGGACATGGAGATCGGCCGCTTCTTGACCGAACGCACCCACTTCCACCACGCCCCGCCACTCGCCGGCGCCATCGAGTACAACGGCACCGGCGGCGAAAGGCGGACGCTGGCGGTGCTTCAGGCCTTCATTCCCAACGAGGGCGATGCCTGGGGCTACACGCTCGACACGCTGGACGGCTACTTCGAGCGCGTGCTCGCACGACCCAGCGTGGGACAGCCGATCGAGTCTCCGTCGGGCTCCCTGCTCGCGAACGTCGACAGCGAGGTCCCAGAAGCAGCGCGTGACCTGATCGGGGCCTACGTGGAGTTCGCGCGGCTGCTGGGTCAGCGAACGGCCGAACTGCACGTCGCTCTGGCCTCGCGGCCCGAGGACCGGGATTTCGCAGCCGAGCCGATCAACGCCATGTACCGGCGGTCGATCTACGAGGCCTCGCGCTCGCGTGCCGATCAGGTGCTCGAATTGCTGCGCAAGCGGGTCAGCCATCTACCGGCGGAGCTACGGCCGGAGGCGCGATCGGTCCTGAATCTATCCGAGCGCCTCGACCAGCGTCTGCGGCAGGTCGTCGACCGAAAGGTCGCCGGGATGCGTATCCGGTGTCACGGCGACTATCACCTGGGGCAAGTGCTTTACACGGGACGCGATTTCCTGATCATGGACTTCGAGGGCGAGCCGGCGCGACCGATTACCGAGCGGCGGCTGAAGCGAACGCCGTTACGCGATGTCGGCGGGATGCTCCGCTCGTTCCACTACGCTTCCGTGGCGGCGTTGATTCAGGGAGGGGCTCGCCTTGCGGACAGGCCTCAGCTCGAAGTCTGGGCGAACTTCTGGTACTACTGGGTGGCTGTCGATTTCCTGAGAGCGTACCTGGACGAAGTGGCCGACGCCGGTTTCCTGCCAGAGAACCGCGATCAGCTGGCGGCGCTGCTCGACCTCTGCGTGATCGACAAAGCGCTCTACGAGCTGGCCTACGAACTCAACAACCGCCCAACCTGGGTCCACATACCTCTGCGCGGCATCGCCAGCCTCTTCGAAGGCGACGAGGACGATTGATGGGTGGTGTTTGGTCCCTCGAGCGTGGCGCAACCGTGCTCGCCAACGGCTCCACGCATTTTTCGGTCTGGGCCCCCAAAGTCGAAACGGCAAGCGTGGTCTTGGTCGACGGCGGCCGTCGTAACGCATATCCGCTGGAACGGCAGCCGGGCGGTTTTCTCGAAACCGTGGTCCCGCGCGTAGCCGCCGGCGCGGACTATTTCTACCGTCTGGATGGAGAGCGAGATCGCCCCGATCCGGTGAGTCGGCACCAGCCCGCCGGAGTTCACGGGCCTTCGCGTGTGGTCGACCCCGCGGCCTTTCGCTGGTCCGACGCCGATTGGCGCGGCATCGAGACGCCCGATCTGCTCATCTACGAGCTGCATGTCGGAACCTTCACACCCGAAGGCAGCTTCGACGCCGTGGCGGACCGCCTGCCCTACCTGTGTGAGCTCGGGGTAACGGCGATCGAGCTGATGCCAGTAGCCGAGTTCCCTGGCCGCCGCAACTGGGGTTACGACGGCGTGCATCCGTATGCGCCGCAGAGCAGTTATGGCGGCCCCGAGGGTTTGCGTCGGCTGGTCGACGCGGCGCACGGCGTGGGGCTGGCGGTGTTTCTGGATGTCGTCTACAACCATCTGGGACCCGAAGGCAACTATCTGGCTGAGTTCGGCCCGTACTTCACCGATCGCTACGTCACGCCATGGGGACGAGCGCTGAACTTCGACGGCGCCCACAGCGATCAGGTGCGACGGTACTTCATCGACAACGCGCTTTACTGGGTCACCGAATTCCACATCGACGGCCTGCGGCTCGACGCGGTTCAGATGATCTTCGACTTCAGTGCCCAACACATCCTGGGCGAGCTATGCGAAGCCATCCATCGGGTGGCATCATCCGGCGGACGACGGGTCCAGGTCATCGCCGAGAGCGACCTCAACGACCCGCGTCTCGTGAGGGATCGTGGCCGCGGTGGGTACGCGCTGGACGCGATGTGGAACGACGATTTCCACCACGCCGTTCACACGGCGCTTACAGGAGAGCGGAGCGGCTACTACGTTGACTTCGGGGGCATCGAGCCGGTCGCGCGCTCGTTAGCCGATCGCTTCGTTTTGGCTGGACACTACTCCGCCTATCGACGACGACGCCATGGCGCCCCAGCGGGCGACTTGCCGGCTGACCGCTTTGTCGTCTTCATCCAGAACCACGACCAGGTGGGGAACCGTGCCCGCGGCGAGCGTCTGGCCGAGCTCGTCAGCCTGGAGGAGCTGAAGCTGGCGGCCGCCGTACTCCTGTTGTCTCCATATGTCCCGCTCCTATTCATGGGTGAGGAGTACGGCGAAACCAATCCCTTTCTCTATTTTGTCGATCATGGCGATCCGGCTCTACTCGAAGCCGTGGGAAGGGGACGGCGACGCGAGTTCGCCGCATTCGGCTGGACAGAAGAGATACCCGACCCCGGATCGGAAGAGACCTTCCTCCGCTCGCGTCCGGAACCGCAGCTGGCGGAGAGTCCGCCGCACTCCGAGCTGGCGCTGCTCTATCGTGACCTGATCGGCTTACGGAAGAGCGAACCGGCCCTGAGACCGGCGGCGGCGCGGTTTCGGATCGACTCCGACCGCGAGGCCGGCTGGATCTTGATCGTCTACGAGGGCTTGGGCCACGATCTTTTTGTGGCTCACAATTTCGAGTCCGACGGGCAACCGCTGCCAGCCTCGCTGCCCGCGGGCGCGTGGCGGCGGCGACTGGCGACGGACGATGCCCGGTACGGTGGCGGAGGCCCGAGCGCGCCTTCACAGCTCACCATCGACGGCCACTCCACCACGTCCCTCGAGCTGCCGGGCCACGCTTCCGTCCTATACTCCCGGGGAGGGTCGTGATGCGCGTGTGGCCGGGCAAACCGTACCCCTTGGGCGCCACCTGGGACGGCGAAGGCGTGAATTTCGCCCTCTTCTCGGAGCACGCCACCGGCGTCGAACTCTGTCTGTTCCAGCGAGCAGACGGCGAACAGGAGGCGACACGCATCCCGCTGCGCGAGCGCACGAACAACGTCTGGCACGCCTATCTGCCCGACGTTCGCCCCGGCCAGCTCTACGGCTACCGCGTACAGGGACCTTATCAGCCTGAGCAGGGGTTCCGCTTCAACCCGGCGAAGCTTCTGCTCGACCCTTACGCCAGGGCGATCAGTGGGCCCATCAGCGCCCGCGACACGCTATTCGGTTATGTGGTCGGCAACCCGCAGGAGGATCTCTCGAAGGACCCGCGTGACAGCGCCGGCGATCTGCCAAAGTGCGTGGTCGTCGACTCGGCCTTTACCTGGGGAGACGATCGGCCACCGCAAACGCCGTGGAACCGTACGCTGATCTACGAGTGCCACACTCGCGGCCTCACCCTGAAGCACCCCGGCGTACCAGAGCAACTCCGTGGCACCTACCTCGCCCTCGCCTCCGAGCCGATCGTCGATCACCTGCTGAACCTCGGCGTCACGGCCGTCGAGCTGCTGCCGGTCCATCACGTCTTGAGCGAACGCAGCCTGGCCGAGCGTGGGCTGGTCAACTACTGGGGCTACAACTCGATCGGCTATTTCGCGCCGGATTGCCGCTACGCGACCGGCTGTCTGGGCGAGCAGGTGCAGGAGTTCAAGATGATGGTCAGGGCACTGCACCGCGTGGGCATCGAGGTGATCCTCGACGTCGTCTATAATCATACCGGCGAGGGCAGCCACCTCGGCCCGACTGTTTCCTTCCGCGGAATCGACAACAAGTCGTACTATCACCTGAACCCGGAGAATCCCCGCGAGTACGTCGATTTCACCGGAACCGGGAACATGCTCAACATGCTGAACGCCCGGGCCATGCAGCTCATGATGGACAGCCTGCGCTACTGGGTTCAGGAGATGCATGTTGACGGATTCCGCTTCGATCTGGCGCCGGCCCTGGCCCGCGAGCTCTACGAGGTGGGGCGCCTCGCCTGGTTCTTCGATATCATGCAGCAGGACCCCGTGCTCTCGCAGGTCAAGCTGATCGCCGAGCCCTGGGATCTAGGGCCGGGCGGTTACCAGGTAGGCAACTTCCCAACGGGCTGGGCCGAATGGAACGGGAGCTATCGTGACACGGTGCGGCGCTTCTGGCGCGGCGACCCTAAGCGGCTCGCCAAGCTGGCGTACCGACTTTCCGGGAGCAGCGACCTGTACGACCGCGGCGGTCGCAACCCGTACGCCAGCATCAACTTCGTCACCTGTCACGACGGCTTCACGCTCGAAGATCTCGTCAGCTACGATCACAAGCACAACGAGGCGAACGGGGAAGAGAACCGTGACGGGAGCGACGCGAACTACAGCCGCAACTGGGGTGTGGAGGGGCCCACGGATTCCCAGCACATCATCCGCACGCGAGACCGCATGAAGCGGAACCTCATCGCCACCCTGGCTTTCTCACAGGGTGTGCCGATGCTCTCCCACGGCGACGAGCTGGGTCGAACGCAGCGCGGCAACAACAACGCTTACTGCCAGGACAATGAGATATCCTGGGTGGACTGGGAACTCAGCGACCGAGACCGCAAGCTGCTCGAGTTCACGCGGCACGTCTTCTCTTTGCGGGCTCGTCAGCCGGTGCTGCGACGGCGGACTTTCTTCAGCGGGCGGCCGGTCGGAGATGTTGGCATGAAGGATCTATTCTGGCTGAGGCCCGACGGCCAGGAATTGAGTGCCGACGACTGGAGGGACCCGGATAACCGCGTGCTGGGAATGCTGATCTCGGGCGCGGCGACCGATGAAGTCGACGAGCGGGGTCGTTTCATCAAAGGCGATACACTCCTCCTCTTGCTGAATGCGAGCAATCGTTCTCGCTACTTCACGCTTCCGAAGTTAGAGATCCCGGGCAACTGGACTTATCTTGTTAACACCGCACGACGTGGAGGCGGGACTCTGCGGCGGGAGGGTGTGCAGCTTGTGCCGCAATCGCTGATCCTTTTGCGCTACAGACATCGAAAGAGCTGATCCTAAATGAGCCGTGAGCCGCGACAGACCCGGGACAAGGCGCACAGTTCTCTGCTCACCGTTGACCGTGATCAACACGAACGGCTGCTGGCGGGCAACCACCATGATCCCCACAGCATCCTGGGAGCGCACCGCCGTGGCGAAGGCGGGCAACAGGGCGTCGTGATCCGCGCTTTCCACCCCGACGCCGCGTCGGCTGAGTGTATTCTGCCCAGTGGAGAGACCGTCACGCTCGAACCGCTGGGAAAAGGCGGGCTCTTTGCCACGTTCCTCCCGCGTGCGGAGCTGCCGCTCCGCTACCGTCTGCGTTTTAACTTTGCAGACGGCGCGAGCTGGGAGCGGGACGATCCCTACCGGTTCCTGCCCACACTGGGCGATGTCGACCTGCACCTCTTCAACGAAGGTACACATCGCCGCCTCTGGCATTGCCTCGGCGCGCACCGACGGCAGATCGACGGGATCGATGGTGTGGCGTTCGCCGTGTGGGCGCCGAGTGCTCATCGCGTCAGCGTCATCGGCGATTTTTGTCGCTGGGATGGGCGCGTCTTTCCTATGCGTTCAATGGGAGCCTCTGGGATCTTCGAAATCTTCATCCCCGAGCTCGATCCCGGTGCTCTGTATAAGTACGAGATCAAGACGCACGGCGGTGCAATCCGCGTGAAAACCGACCCCTTTGCCTTCTACATGGAGCTGCCTCCCGGTTCGGCGTCGCGGGTCTTCTCTTCCAGCTACCGCTGGGGCGACGCCCAGTGGTTGGCGCAGCGTGGGCAGCGAGACCCGAAGAAAGAGCCGATGGCCGTTTACGAGGTCCACCTCGGCTCCTGGGCACGGGTCCCGGAAGAAGGCAACCGGCCGTTGAGCTACAGAGAGATCGCGCCGAAACTGGTCGAGCACGTCAAGCGCTTCGGATTCACTCACCTCGAGCTTCTGCCCATCAGCGAGTATCCGTTTGCCGGTTCCTGGGGTTATCAGGTCAGCGGCTACTATGCGCCGACGTCGCGGTACGGTACGCCCGACGATTTCCGCTACCTGGTCGATCTCTGTCACCAGAACGACATCGGCGTCATCCTCGATTGGGTTCCCGCCCACTTTCCCAAGGACGACTTCGCGCTGCGGCTGTTTGATGGCACCGCGCTTTACGAGCACCAGGACCCGCGTCGCGGGGAGCACCCCGACTGGGGAACTTTGATCTTCAACTACGGGCGCAAGGAGGTCATGAACTTTCTGATCGCCAACGCGCTGTATTGGATCGACGAGTTTCACATCGATGGCCTGCGCGTCGATGCCGTCGCCTCAATGCTCTATCTCGACTACAGCCGCGAGGAGGGCGAGTGGGTCCCTAACATCTACGGCGGCAGGGAGAACCTCGAAGCGGTCGAGTTTCTCAAGACCCTCAACGGCACCATCGCGGCGGAAAGGCCAGGTTGCCTGACCATCGCGGAAGAGTCGACCGCCTGGCCCGGCGTGAGCCGTCCGACCTTCGAAGGGGGCCTCGGCTTCGCGTTCAAGTGGAACATGGGCTGGATGCACGATACGCTCGAGTTCTTCAAGAAAGATCCTGTGCACCGAAAGTGGCATCTCGATCAGCTGACCTTCGCCATGCTTTACGAGTACAGCGAGCGCTTCCTCATGCCGCTCTCGCACGATGAGGTCGTGCACGGCAAGGGATCCTTACTCAGCAAGATGCCCGGAGATGAGTGGCAGAAGTTCGCCAACCTCCGGCTGTTGCTGACCTACCAGTACACTCGACCCGGCAAGGTTCTGCTGTTCATGGGCGCCGAGCTCGCCCCATATAATGAGTGGCATCACGACGCCAGCCTCGACTGGCATCTCCAGCACGATCTGTTTCGCGCCGGCCTCGCCCGCTTCCTGGAGGCGCTGGGACAGTTGTACCGGCGAACCCCGGCGCTCTGGCGTGATGACCACGAGCACCACGGCTTTTCCTGGATCGACTGCAACGACCGCGACAACACGGTCGTCTCTTATCTACGGCGTAGTGGCGAGGAGCTGGCAGTCGTGGTCCTCAACTTCACCTCGGCACCTCGCGACGGGTACCGCATCGGCACGCCCAGCGCCGGCCGCTACGATATCGTCCTCTCCAGTGACAACTCGGAGTTCGGGGGCAGCCAATTCGAGACCCAGCGGGCCGTCGAAACAGATTCCGTTGCCTTTCACGGATATCCCCAGTCGCTGCAACTCAGGATTCCACCGCTCGGCGCGCTGATCCTGGTGCCGTCGCGCTAGAGTGACCACGCGCTCACCGCTCAGGTGGCCGCCCCGCAGATGACAGCGGTTCTTTCCACCTATCGCATCCAAGTGCGCCCGGATTTCGACCTGAAGGCCGTCCGCGCGCTCGTTCCCTACCTGGCTGGGCTCGGCGTGAGCCACGTTTATCTCTCTCCCCTGCTGCGCGCTCGCTCCGGCAGCGACCATGGCTACGACGTCGTCGATCCGACGATGCTCAACCCGGCGCTGGGCTCGGAGGCCGACCTCGAAGCGCTGGTGGAAACACTGCGACGCCGCGACATGGGGCTGATCCTCGACATCGTCCCCAACCACATGGCCACCGGCAGCGAAAACCGGTTCTGGGAGGATGTCCTGATGCACGGGCCGGCCTCGGCTTTCAGCCCCTGGTTCGACATCGACTGGGGTCCGCCCGAAGCTCGGCGACCCCGACGCATCCTGCAGCCGGTGCTCGGGGAGAGGCTTGGCCGGGTGATCGCCGGCGGCGACCTGAAGGTCGTAGTGCGCGACCGGCAGTTCCGCATCGAGTACTTTGACCAGAGCTTCCCCCTCGACCCCGCCACGATCCCGTTGATCGCCGAAGCAGGCGCCACCGACATGGCGAGGGCGGCCCGTGAAGATCAAAAGCTGCGCGAGCTTGAGGCCGTGCTCGGGCGATTGCGGTCGCTGCCGCCCCGCGATCCGAGTGCGAGAGCGGAGCGCGGCCCCGAGGCGCAGGCAGCCCTCGCACAGCTATGGAGACTCTTCGAGTCCGCTCCGCAGGTGCGCGATCACCTCACCTCAGCCGTCGCCGCCTTCGCGTCGGAGCGTGAAGGGCGGCGACGCCTGCGCCGGTTGGTGGCGGCACAGGCCTATCGGCTCGCCTACTGGCGAAGGGCGGCGCGGGAAATCAACTACCGCCGTTTCTTCACGATCAGCCATCTGGTCGCGTTGCGTATGGAGGACGCGCCGGTCTTCGGCGCCACCCACGAGCACATACTGCGTTGGATTCGCGAGGGAAAAGTAGACGGACTCAGGATCGATCACATCGACGGGCTGCTCGACCCGGGCGGCTACCTCAGGCGCCTTCGAGACACCATCGCCTCAGCCGCGGCAGACCGGTCCCCGACGCCTTTCCCTCTGTACGTGGAGAAGATCCTTGGGCGCGAGGAACGCCTGCCGGAGCATTGGCCCGTGGCCGGGACCACCGGCTACGACTTTCTGGCGGAGCTGGAGGATGCCTTTCTGGACGCGGACGGTTTCCGGGCCGTCGTTCAGACGTATCGGCGTTTCACGCGGCGCGACATCGTCTACGCCCAGGTCGCGCGTTCGGCCAAGCGAAAAATGCTCGCCGGGCCTCTGGCCGCCGAGGTCCGACGCCTCTCAAGGCTGTTAGAGCGATTCGCCCGTTGCTCGACCCAGACACCACTGGATGCCGACGCGCTCACACAAGCGATCATGGAGGCGCTGGTCGCTTTGCCGGTCTATCGCACCTATCTCGATTCCGAGCGGCTGGTTTATCGCAAAGAAGACCGGGCGATCCTGATGCAGGCGCTCGCCGAGGCCCGTCGTGCGGGGCGCGCCGATGGCGACGCCCTCGAGCTTCTGTCCGGCGCCTTGTTGCTTTCAGGACGCGACGCGCTCCCGGCGCTGGCGACCGATCACGCCACGCAGTTCGTTCGGAGGTTCCAGCAAACCAGTGTGTCTGTCGCGGCCAAGAGCATCGAGGACACAGCCTTCTACATCTTCGTGCCACTGGCCTCTCGCAACGAGGTGGGCAACGATCCCGACGCTCCGCTGGCCGACGGCGCGGCCACGCTCCACGCTGCGAACCGGCGCCGTGCCAACCGCTGGCCGAACGCTATGCTCTGTACCAGCACCCATGACACCAAACGAAGCGCCGATGTGCGGGCGCGCCTCTCCGTTCTGTCCGAGATCCCCGAAGCTTGGGACAGACACCTGCGGCGCTGGCACCGCTGGAATCGCCACCACCGCGGGCGCGTGCGAGGGAGCTACGCGCCGGATCGCAACACCGAGTATCTGCTGTACCAGACCCTCGTCGGCGTCTGGCCCCTCGACCAAACGGCGCTCGCTGAGCAGCACGTCCCGGCGACGTTCAAGCAGCGGATTGAGGCGTACATGTTGAAGGCGGCCCGCGAGGCGAAGCTGCAAACGAGCTGGGTCGAGCCCAACGCCCGGTTCGAGGCCGCGTTATCGAGTTTCGTGGATGCCGTGCTCTCGCCGCCGGCGTCGCGGCGCTTTCTCGCCGACCTGGCAAGCTTCGCCGGGGTGGTCGGCCGCTCGGCAATCTGGGCCGGCCTGGCCAGAGCGCTCATCCACCTGACATCGCCGGGGTTACCCGACATCTATCAAGGCGACGAACTCCGGAACGCGAACCTCGTCGATCCGGATAATCGGCGACCCGTGGACTTCGACCAGCGGCGTGCCCTGCTGGCGATGGTCGTCAACAGGCACGAGTCGGCGACCGATCGCCGAGCCTTCATTGAAGAGATGCTCGCCTCACCCGAGGACGGGCGCGTCAAGCTTCACGTCATTCACCGGGCGCTTCGATCGCGCCGGGACCTTCCCGAGCTCTTCTCGCAGGGCGACTACATCGCCCTCCCAGTCTCGGGCCCGCACGCCGCCCATGTCTTCGCCTTTGCGCGCCGCCTGGGAGACCGGGCAGCGATCACCGTCGCCCCCTTGCGCGTCACGCGGCTGACCGGAGCGTCAGGACTTCCGCCCATCGGGCCTGAGGTCTGGCGCGAGACGCGCCTCTCGCTACCGGAGGGGCTTTCACGAGGCGCTTGGCAATCTCAGTTGACCTACGAGTCGCAGCCAGCGGTTGCCAGCGACCCAAGCCTCCTCGTCGGGGAAGCTCTTCGGTCTTTCCCTGTGGCGCTGCTGGTTTCGACCTGACCGCTCGGCTCAGGCAAGATCGGGACTGCCAGCGCGCCGTCACGCGGCTGGCACGACGTGTGTAGGGTTCCGTTCGGGCAGCCCGCTCTTGACAAAACCGGCCCGCCGGAGAGTCTATGCGGATCGTGTTCGGCGGGGGGTGTGGCCCGGCCGCTGTTGATGGCCCGGAGCCCGGGGCGAAAGGGTTATGGCGCTTACAGTACATCGCGATCGGCCCGCGATCGCTTACTTCTCGATGGAGATCGCCCTCGATGCCGCGATCCCGACCTACTCGGGGGGGCTGGGGGTCCTGGCCGGCGACATCCTGCGAGCCGCAGCTGACCTGGGGCTGCCGATGGTCGGCGTGACTCTGCTCCACCGCAAAGGCTATTTCGCTCAGCGGATCGACTCAGCGGGCAACCAGTCCGAGCGCCCCTCGTTCTGGTCACCTGAAGAGCTGCTCGAACCGCTGCACACCATCGTCCGTGTGAACGTCGAGGGCAGGAAGGTCAGTCTGCGGCCGTGGCGGTTCTACGTGCGTGGCATCGACGGTCACGCGCTTCCGGTTCTGCTGCTCGACACCCAGCTGTCCGAGAACAGCAAGTGGGACCAGACCCTCACCGATCAGCTTTACGGCGGCGATGAGCGCTACCGACTCTGCCAGGAGACGCTGCTGGGGATCGGCGGAGTGGCCGTGCTGAGGGCGCTCGGCTATGAGAAACATCTCGTCTATCACATGAACGAAGGGCACTCGGCACTACTCACGCTGGCGCTTTTGGAAGAGCGACTGGGTGCGCAGCGATCGCAGATCGACGCTGAGACCATCGAGTCTGTTCGCCGTCGCTGCATCTTCACGACTCACACCCCCGTGCCCGCGGGGCACGATCAGTTTCCGCTCGATCTCGTCACCGGGGTGCTCGGCGAGGCTCGGACCCAGGCGCTGAGAGACGGCCAGTGTCTCCTCAACGGCACGCTGAACATGACCTACCTGGGACTTCGGTTGTCCCGATACGTCAATGGCGTCTCGATGCGGCACGGCGAGGTGTCGCTCGACATGTTTCCGGGCTATCCCATTCATGCGATCACCAACGGCGTACATGCCTCTACCTGGACCGCCCAGCCCTTCTGCGAGCTCTTCGACCGACACACGCCCGGCTGGCGGCACGACAACCGCTATCTGCGTTACGCGATACAGATCCCGGTCGAAGAGATCCAGCAGAGCCACCTTCGGGCCAAGCAGGATCTGCTCCGCACAGTTGAGCGTGTGAGCGGCGTGCGCTTGTCCGAGGAGGTCATGACCATTGGCTTCGCTCGGCGAGCGACCCCGTACAAACGAGCCGATCTGCTGTTACGGGATCCCGAGCGGCTGAGAGAGCTGGCCCGGCGCGTCGGGGGCCTGCAGATCATCTACGCCGGCAAGGCCCACCCTCGCGACGAGCCGGGCAAAGACTTGATCCGACGAATCGTCGCCAGGGCGAAAGAGCTGGCGGAGGATGTGCGCGTGGTCTTTATCGAGAACTACGACATGGGGCTGGCGAAGGATCTGTGCTCCGGGGTCGACCTTTGGCTCAACACGCCGCGCCGTCCTCAAGAGGCGTCCGGGACCAGCGGGATGAAGGCCGCCTGCAACGGCGTGCCGAGCCTGAGTGTGCTGGACGGCTGGTGGATCGAGGGACACATCGAGGGCGTGACCGGCTGGTCGGTCCTGCCCAGGGACGGTGCCGCCCATGATGAGTCGGTTGAGATCGCCGGGCTCTACGAGAAGCTGGAGACGGTGATAGCGCCTCTCTTCTACGACCGGCCCGCCGCCTACGCCGAGGTCATGCGCTCGGCGATCGCCCTGAACGCCTCTTTCTTCAACACGCAGCGGGTGGTGTCGCAGTATCTGCGGAACGCTTACGCGGTGCCGGGCAGCTTCGAATCCGAGAGCTGGGCTCCCGCGCTGTAAGGGCAGACGCCGCCGCCGACGCGAGCCCGGCGATCTCAGGTTCCGGGCCGCGGCGACGCGGGGGGCGCGTCGCGGCCGGTGGGAGAGCTACCGGCCGCGGCTGGAGCCTCGCTGCGGCTTCGTGGCTTCGCCGGAATCGATCTTCGACTCCGCCGGGCTCTTCTCCCTCCTGACCAGATCGAAACTCTTTGTCTCGCCGCGCTTGAAGGTGTAAATGCGGCCGTCCACGCCGATCCGTGCATAGGGCGACCAAGCTCCTTCGAACGACACGGTCAGCTTCTCGTGGTTCATGTGAAGCGTGAACCAGTGGCCGCGGTATTGGATGCGCGAGCTTACGCTCTTCAGCTCCTTGGGAAGCGCAGGGTGCAGCCACAGCACCCCCTCCCGCAACGCGATTCCGCTGTAACAGCGCTGGATGATGTCCACGGTGCCGGCCATAGCACCGAGGTGTATTCCCTCCGGCGTGGTGCCGCCCTGCACGTCCTTGAGATCGCTCATCAGAGCGGCCTCGAACCAACGCCAGCTGCGCGCACGGTCCGACCGCGCCTGCACCCAAGAGTTGATCAGCGCGCTCAGGGTGGAACCGTGGGATGTGCGTCGAAGGTAATATTCAATATTCTTGGGAATCCATTCCGGCTCGAACTCGTAGTCGAGCCGCTCGAAGAGCTGGGCGAGTCGCTCAGCCGAAAACAGGTACAAAAGCATGAGCACGTCCGCCTGTTTGCTGACCTTGTACCGGTTGGCCGAGTCGCCCTCGGCTTCCAGGATGCGATCGAGCCGGTGGATATCCCCATACTTCGCCCTGTAGCCTTCCCAGTCGAATTCCTCCAGATCTTCGTAACCCTCGAACTGGCTGATTATGCACTCATCGTGGAATGGCACGAACAAACGCCGGCCGATTCGATCCCACTCGGCGATCTCTTCATCTGTAAGCTGCAGATCCTCGAAGATCTCTTCCCGACAGTCGCCGTCGAGCAGCTCTGCCACGTGACCGGCACACTCCAGCACCCACGCGGCCATCACGTTGGTATAGGCGTTGTTGTCGAGCCCCGGCTGCTTGGCATCAGGTAACGCCGTGTGGTACTCGTCGGGACCTACAACGCCGCGGATCTCGTAGCGGTCGCGGTCGGGGTTGTAGGTAGCGATGCTGGCCCAGAAGCGGGCGATCTCTAAGATGATCCGCGAACCGTAGGTGCAGATGAACTCGCGGCGCCCGGTACTCTGGTAGTGGCGCCAGACGTTGTAGGCGATGGCAGAGTTCACATGCCGCTGTAGATGAGTGTCGTCGGGTATCCAGCGGCCCGACTTGGGATTGAGATGAACCACCTGGCTCTCTTCCCTACCGTCGCTGCCACTCTGCCAGGGGTAAAGTGCCCCGCGAAAGCCGGCCTCACGCGCCAGGCGGCGCGCCTCGGGCAACCGGCGGAATCGATACATCAACAGAGCGCGGGCGATCTCCGGGACGCGCAGCTCGAGGAACGGGAAGATGTAGAGCTCATCCCAGAAGATGTGGCCGCGGTACGCCTCTCCGTGCAGGCCGCGGGCCGGAACACCGACATCGAGCTCGACCGTGTTGGGCGAAACGGTCTGCAGCAGGTGGAAGATGTGAACCCTCAGCGCCAGCTGCGCTTCCGGCACGCCTTCCAGCTCGATATCACAGCGGTGCCAGAGTCGGTGCCAGGCGAGGATGTGGGTTCGCAACAACTCGTCGAACTTTCCCGACCGCTGACTCGCGCGCCCCGCCTCATCAGCTGGAGAGCTGATCGCCCAGTCCCGAGACGTGTAGATCGCCGCTACCTTCTCGATCTTGAAGGGCTCGCCCTCACGACACTGGAAGCTGAGCAGCTGCTCGATGTAGCCCGACTCCTGCTTCGTCGCCCGCTCGACCTCCAGTGGCTCGGCGCCTCGGTAAACCCGGGTACGCGCCGCCTGAGCCATCTCGATCCGCGACTGGCTGGTCTGTACCAGCAGGCCGATACCATCCTCGCCCACCGGCTCCGTCGACAAGTGCTCGAGATGGCGGCCGTCGAAGTCGCGATAACGCGCCACGCCACGGTTCTCGACTCTGCCGTCCAGCGCCGAGCGCACCTGCACCGGCCCGGACCAGTCCTCGGGAGTAAGGATCCATTCCGTCGCCGCCATGTGCATGTCCGCCATGTGCACCAGGCGGCGACTGCGCAGCGAGGTCCTTCGCCCCTCACGGTCTCGAAAGCGGATGGCCCATTCGAGGATGCCGTTCCTGATATCAAGCTCCTGCCGGTAGTCCAGAACATCGACCGATTCCAACGCGAACCAATCGCCGCCCTCCAGCCGAAACGTGAGGAAGGTCCAGTTGGGCCAGTTGACCAGGTCTTCGTTTTCTACGATCCGGCCGGCGATCTCGGTCTTGAGGCGGTTGTAGCCACCGGCGAGATAGGTTCCCGGGTAATGAGCCCCCCCGGCCATCACCATGCTCATGGCACCGCGGGTGGCGAAATAGCCGTTGCCGAGCGTACACAACGCTTCGCGCAGAGGCTCTTCCTTTGGATTCCACCCTTCGTAGATCAGCCTCCACCCATCCATCATCGCCCGTCCTTCAGCAGTGTGACCATTTGCTGCAAAAACTGCCGCACCTCGCCCGTGTCTCGCAAGCCGTAGGTGGCGTGCGTCAGGTACGAGGGGCTGCCCACGAGAACTCCAACCCCGCAGTCCGCCAGCGTCAGAAACGCATCTTCATCGGTCACATCATCGCCGACGTAGAACGGCACGAATCTCGAATCGTCGAGTTCGAGAGCTTCGAGCAGCCAGATCACGGCACGGCCCTTGTCCCAGTCGATGTCCGGCCTCAGCTCGAATACCTTCTTTCCGTGCGATATCCTCAAACTCGGATGTTGGGCTGCCACCTCACGCACCACCTTCTCGACCCTGGGGGCATCCGACTCGGCGACGTTGCGATAGTGGTTGGCGATCGCGAATCGTTTACGCTCTACGCGGGCCCCGCCAATCGCCCCGAGCGCCGACCGCAGTCCGGCCTCGGCCTCCTCGAGTTCGGGCAGACAGGCGCGGCCACCCTCATGTTCCATCCGCAGTCCGTCGGGCCCGCGGATGTCGAAGCCATGGCTCCCGGCGTAGACCAACCCGTCAAGCGCCACCAACGGTTCCACATCCGCCCGATCGCGACCGCTGACGATGGCAACTGTGCAGAGACCGGCCAGCTCGCGCAGCACCCGCCGCATGTCTTCCGACAGCAACGCATCCTCCGGCTGCGACACGATCGGCGTCAACGTGCCATCGTAATCCAGAAACAAGGCCGGCCAGCGCCCCTTGAGCTCCGCGACGATCGCGTCGCCCGACTCCAGCGCCGAGGGAAGCTCGTCGGCTCGTCGCGTGCCCTCGCGATGCCCTTCGATCATGATCTCAACCCTTCCGTCGGCAGCTCACGCAGGTCGCTCACCACCGTGTCGGCGCCGCTCCGCAGCAAAACCTCTTTCGCCCCCACCCGGTCGACCCCGACCACCCAGCCGAAGCCGCCTGCTCTTCCCGCTTCGACGCCCGACACCGCGTCCTCGAAGACGACGGCCCGCGCGGGCTCGACGCCGAGAAGCTCCGCCGCCTTGACGAAGATGTCCGGAGCCGGTTTCCCCTCCAGCCCGAGCCGCGCCGCGACCGATCCGTCCACCCGAACATCGAACAGGTCGGTGAGCCCTGCCGCCTCGAGCACCGCCGCGCAGTTCTTGCTCGAGGAGACGATGGCCGTCTTAAAGCCAAGCTCGCGCCAATGTCGAATCCGCTCGACGGTGTCCTCGAAGACCTCCACACCGCCGGACTCGAGCAGATCGTTGTACAGTTCGTTCTTGCGATTGCCCAGTCCACACACCGTCGCCCGGTCCGGCGCATCTTCCGGCTTACCTTCGGGTAGCGTGATCCCGCGGCTCGCCAGAAAGTCGCGTACCCCATCGTATCTCGGCTTGCCGTCCACGTGCTGTGGATAGTCGGTCTCGATCTCAAAGGGCTCGAACCGCTCGCCGGACCGCTCAGCCCGCCGGCGCAGAAACTCATCGAATACCTGCTTCCAGGCGCTGGCATGGACGCTGGCCGTCCGCGTCACTACTCCGTCCAGGTCGAAGATCACCGCGTCGAAATCGTCCCGGTTTACCGAGGTCTTGCTCATCAGCTTGAAGCTCCCAACCTCCCGACTTCGTGGATGTCGGCTCGCGACTACAACGTAGCATAGCATACGGTCGGCGGAGCCTCGCGCCAAGACCCCACGAACCAACCCGGCACTTCCTCTCCGCCAAGCCGCACAGGGCTTGAAGCTCGCGAGCCCCACGGCTCGAACGCGCGGCGAGAACTCGAAGCGGGGACCCGGGCTGGCCGGTCCGGCTAGTCTGGAGTGAAGCGATCGAGGAACGCCCGTTCGTCGGCGGTCAGGCTCGCGACTCCATTCGCCTTGATCTTGGCGAGAACCCGGTCAAGCTCGTCGCGGTTGACCGGGTGGAGGTCCTCGCGCCGAATCTTCTGCCAGCGCTTGAGATCGGCGCCGTCACCACCGGCGCTGCGGCGGCCGGGCGCACTGACCTTCTCTTTGAACCGCCGTGCGGGCGAGCGTGATTCCATCCACTTCAGGTAGAGGAAACCGCCGACGAAGCCGCCGAGATGCGCGAAATGGGCGACGCCACCGGAACGGCCGATGAAGCCCCCGTACAGCGACAGCGCCGTCATGATCGCCACCAACCAGCGTGCCTCGATCGGGATGACCCCCCAGATATAGATCTGATCGCGAGGCCAGATGCGAGCGAAGCCGAGCAGCACTCCGAACACGGCCCCCGACGCCCCGACGATGGCCACGGTCGGCGTGAACAGCGAGAGCAAGGCTCCGCCGACTCCGCTGGCGAAGTAGAGGCCCAGGAAGTGCCGGCTACCGAGTCGAGCTTCCAGTCGCGGACCGAAGAAGAAGAGCGCGATCATGTTGAACGCCAGGTGCCAGAGCCCGCCGTGAAGAAACATGTAGGTGACCGGCGTCCACGGCCGCACTGGAATCAGCAGCGGCACCAGCCACAAAGCAGGCATGAGGCCCGGCTGCAGTTGCGTGAGCAGGAAGACAGCCGCGTTGGCGTAGATGAGCCTGGAAGCCCAACGGGTCATAGTGCGATGTATTCGATTGTTGCGAGCTGATCCTCGCCCGCGAATATACGGCCCGCTTCACAGCAGTGCGAGGACCCAGCGAGGCAGATAGCGCGCGGTGACGCCGATCGGATCAGGACTCGACCTTGACGCCCTTCCAGAACGCCACGTGGTCCTTGATGTTCTTGGCCGCCTCCGAAGGCTCGGGGTAATACCAGGCGGCGTTGCGATTCGTCTGGCCCTCCACCACGATGTCGTAGTAGCTCGCGGTTCCCTTCCACGGGCACACCGTCTGGTGGTTACTCTCACGCAACAGGTCACGGTTGACCGACTCTGGCGGGAAGTAAACGTTGTTCTCGACGACCTCGTACGTGTCGCTTTCCGCAACCACGACACCGTTCCACGTCGCTTTAGCCATTTCGCCTTTCCTTGATCTCTGTCCGTTCGAATTGATCTAGCTCAAGCCGTTCATCGGACGGCTCATCCAAAACCTCGCGCACGATTCGGAGCAACGACTCGACTCCAAACGGCTTCTGCAAGAACGCCACTTCGCTCTCGAGCATACCCTGTTCATACATAGTATCGTGCATGTAGCCCGACATATATAACACTCGAACACCCGGCCGTGTCTCCCGCACGCGTTGGGCCAGGTCGCGACCGCTCATCTGCGGCAGAACCACGTCCGTCAGCAACAGTGAGATCGAATCGCCATGTCTTTCCAGCAGCTTCAAAGCCTCGCTGGGATCATGCGCTGACAGCACTGTGTAGCCGTGATCCTGGAGGATTTGGCTCGCGAGTGCTCTGACCATCTTCTCGTCTTCCACAAGCAACACGGTCTCCGATCCGCGCCGTGATTGGCTCTGAGGCAGCTTCCGCCTCACGCGCTCAGCCCGTGCCTCGACGCGGGGCAAATAGACGCTGCAGACCGTGCCCTGGCCTACCTCGCTATCCAGCCAAACCTGGCCACCGCTCTGCTGGACGATCCCGTAGACCATAGACAGACCGAGACCCGTGCCTCGTCCCGCTTCTTTCGTCGTGAAAAACGGCTCGAAAGCGTGCCGGCGGGTTTCACCGTCCATGCCGCAGCCGCTGTCCTGAACCGACAAGAGTACGTAGGCGCCCGGGACGATGCCCAAGTGCGTGCGGGCGAAAGCTTCATCCAGTTCGACGTTCTCGGTCTTGATCACCAGCTCGCCGCCGATTGGCATGGCGTCTCTGGCGTTGATCGAGAGATTTAGGATCACCTGCTCCAACTGCACCGGGTCGCCGCGGACGAGTCCCAGATCGCTGGCCGGCAGGATCGAGAGTTCGATGTGCTCGCCGATCAGTCGACGCAGCATGCCCTCGAGACCTGCCACTGCGTCATTCAGATTCAAAGTCCGTGGCACCAACACCTGACGGCGGCTGAAGGCTAGGAGCTGTCGGGTGAGCGCGGCCCCGCGCTCTGCCGCCGCCTGGATCTCCTCGATGTCGCGCCGCATTGATTCGGCAAGCCCCGCATCTCGCAAGACGATCTCACCATGTCCCAGAATCGACGTGAGCAGGTTGTTGAAATCGTGGGCCACACCGCCCGCTAGCTGCCCAACGACCTCCATCTTTTGCGATTGACGAAGCTGCTCGGTCAGCTGTTGGCGCTCTTCCTCCTCTTGCTTGCGTTTCGATATGTCCCGCACGATGCCCTGAAGCCGGCCGTCGGGGAGCAGTTTGGCGCTGACCTCCACGGGAAGCAGCGTCCCATCCTTCCGTTTCACAAGGCGCTCGCGGATGATCGTCTTACCGGTTCGCAGCTGATCGAGTTGCGGCGGATCGTCAGCCCGTTCCTCGTCCGGGATCAGATCGCGAACGTTCATGCTCAGCATCTCTTCGTGGGTGTACCCGAGCAGTTCGCAGCCGGCCGTGTTGACATCGAGGTAATCACCTTTGGCGTCGGTGACGAAGATACCGTCCGACGCCTGCTCGACGAGTGTTCGGTAGCGCGCCTCGCTCTCGCGCACCTTCTCTTCTGTCGCCTTGCGCTCGGTGATGTCTTCGTAGGAGCCGAAGACGCCGATCACCTCACCGCTCTCATCGCGCAGCGGCAGCTTGGTCGTTCGTAGCCAGAGCCGGGTACCATCGGCCCTGACCTGAGGTTCCTCGTAGTTGATCTTCGACACGCCCCGTTCGACCACCGCGATATCGTCCTCGCGGTACAGGTGCGCCGACGCCTTCCAGCTCAGCTCGAAGTCGTGCTTAGCGATGATTTGCTCCGGTGACTGCAGACCCGCGTCCTGCGCAAATACTTTGTTGCAGCCGATGTAATGGTAAGACCTGTCCTTCCAGAAGAGCCGTTGCGGGATCGTGTCCATCACCAGCTTCATGATCCGCTCAGACCGGCGGATGCGGCTCGTAGCCTCCCGCTGTTCCGAGATGATGCGCTCGAGGACGAACACGGCGAGCAGAGCGAAAATGCTCACGAGCAGCCCAGGCAGCTCCTCGGGGTTGCCCATGAGCGAGATCGACCAGGTGGGATCCGCCGCCAGCAGCGTCAAGATCTGGCGCAACGCCATCAGCCCCACCATCACGCAGAGCAGAGCCATGCGCCAATCCCGCAGCAGGCGCGCCAGGGCGATGGCCCAGCCGAGCGTGACGAGACGAATCAAAATGGATAGGACGAGAATCAGGCTCATGGGGCTGCCTCTCCTCGGACGGCGCCGCCGAGCCGACCCCAGGGTCGCCTCGCGCCGCTCCTCCCCCTCGAGCGCCGGGCGGCCTCCTCTCCCGGGCCATCAGCGCCTGCCCCGCCGCGGGGCTCAGCGGGGCCAGCCAGCAAACACAAGTTTAGAAAGACGGCGCTCTCGGTCAAACGCAATACGACACCCCATTGAAGAACTGTCGAGCCGCTGTCCCGACATCGAGCCGGCGATCCACCTAGCTCACCGGCGCCCGCGCCGACCCGGTGGCCTCGCATACCGTACGAGCAGGTCGCGCCATCCGCTCGAGCGTCCTTAGGGCTAGACGCGCAGCTCCTCGAGTACAGCCTCCGCGGCACGGAGGCCAGAGGCCAAGCTGCCCTCGATCGATGCACTGTCTCGATGGTCGCCGCAGACGTACAGCCCGGGCTTGATTCGAACGGTTCGTCGTTCCGCTTCGAAAGCGGGGGGGCGCTGAGCAGGCAACGCCGCCGCGATACGGTAAGTTCGCAGATGGCGCCAGCCACCGACGCGGGCGCCGAACCATTCCTGGAGCTGGGCACGCACTTGCTGCTCCAGCGCCGCATCATCGACTCTCGGGTTTCCGACGATCGACGCCGAGATCAGTGCCGCTCCGGGCGGGGCGTACGAGGGCGCGACCTGACTCGGCACGCAGAGGTTGTTGACCCAACCCTTCCCCTCCCCGTTGAGCACGAGTACCGGCTGGTCGACCGGCGGCTCATCCGCCGCGAAATACAGACAGACGGTGGAGTTGAAAGCGGGCTTCCTCAGTTCGGGGATCAGGCGCGCCGCCGTGACCCCATCCGTGGCCATGACGACAGCACGCCCTTCCACCCGAGCACCCTCCACCGATATCACCGCTCCCAACTCGATCGCCCGCACCCGTGTTCCCAGCCGGAGCGCGCC
>JABAOH010144605.1_pt1 | contig 24547 bp, 23 predicted proteins | sample 7062181 | NCBI WGS metagenome assembly JABAOH01 (sample SAMN14538630, study PRJNA623070) | marine sediment metagenome | biome: marine biome [ENVO:00000428]; feature: marine pelagic biome [ENVO:01000023]; material: deep marine sediment [ENVO:00002113]; isolation source: pool of 5 deep marine... | reverse complement strand
GGGATTTTACGGAGCGAGTCGTTGAGGTCGCTGGTCGGCGTGGCAAGAAAACAGCCCTGATTCGGGACCGCGGTCACGATTCCAAGCTCGGTGAGCAGACGCAACGCGGCGCGCACGGGCGATCGGGAGACATTGAGCTGCTCGGCCAGCCACTGCTCCTTCAGTTGCCAACCGGCAGGACGGTCGGCCTCGCGCACAAGCTCGAGAATTCGCCGTGCCAGATCGGCATGGAACCGGCTCGTCCGCGGTTGCGAACGGCCACCAGATGATATCTGCTCCGTCGTCGTCGCCAATTCCGTTTCCCGCTCCCGTGCGAAAATTCGCAGCAGGTTGCCACAACCCGTGGCAAACGGGAACACATGGCTGACGATGAAAGCACGAATGACGGCGGTGGCGCCGCCATTATTCGCAGGTTTCGCGGTCAGGCAGGATGAGGCTCGTGGGCACAAGTCCCTTGCGCAACCCGGTCACGACGGCATGGGTCCGGTTGTTGACCCCGAGCCGCTGCAGAATGCTCTTCACGTGCACCTTCACCGTGCCTTCCAGCATGTCGAGCTCGGATGCGATGTCCTTGTTCTGCATGCCCTGTGCCATCAACAGCAATATTTCGTGCTGACGCGGCGTGAGAAGACGGCTCGGTTGAGGGTCACCGTGCCGGTTCCGCCGTTTTGCGCCCGACCCGGTCAGCATGGCAATGGCGCTCGAAGGGATGAACGTCTCGCCGGACAGGATCAAGGGCAGGGCGTGCCGCAGCGTGTCCGAACTCGAAGATTTCTCGATATAGCCTTTGGCGCCGGAACGGTAGGCCCGCACAATATCGGTCGGGTCATCCGATTCCGAGATTACGGCCACAGCGGCTGCCGGCAGCATTTTGACCAGGCGTTCGAGGGTATCGAAGCTGGAACGCGTTTCCAATTGCGGATCGCAGAGAACGAGACGGATTTCGCGATGCTGTTTAGCGACATCCATGGCTGCCGCCGCGGTCGGCGCTTCGAGAACCAGAGAGTCGGGGTAAAGCTCCCGAAGGATCATGGCCACGCCCTGACGGAACAGTGCCTGATCATCGACAATCAGCATTTTCATGAACTTGGCGTCCTCGATTGAGGGGCGAACCGGACCTTGGATTGGAAAAGGCCCATTCCGCCTTTGTGGCGTATCCGGTAGCGACATACACACCCGACGGAGACGCCGACGCGTACCGTAAAAGTGATACTCCGATAGCAGTCAATGTTATTTCTATACAAAAAAGAGTGTATAATTGGTATGGTCTAATCCCGCGACATACTGTCTCACCAAGGGTCACCAGCCGCACCAGCCTGCCGGCCGGACCGACCAGGAGTTTGCGATATCGCAAGGCGGGGGACGCGGCCTTGCGCTATAAACGACACGGGCGGACACGCGACGACGGATCACGTCATGGCGGAATCGGCAGACATGGCTGCGGTTGGAAGCGAACCGGCCGCGTTCCGGGTGCGCGGCCTTACGAAGGTCTATCGCACCGGCGACGTCGACGTCCACGCCTTGCGCGGGGTCGATCTCGATCTCTACGAGGGGGAGATTGCGGCGTTACTCGGTCCTTCGGGCAGCGGCAAGTCGACGTTTCTGAACATTCTCGGCGGGCTCGATCACCCGAGTGCCGGCACGGTCTGGTTTCGCGACCACGAACTGACCGCCTATCGCGACGCCGAGCTGACCGCCTATCGCCGCGACCATGTCGGCTTCGTCTTCCAGTTCTACAATCTGATTCCCAGCCTGACGGCGTTGGAGAATGTCGCGCTGGTGACGGAGATCGCGCATGACCCGATGTCTCCCGGCGAGGCCCTCACCCTGGTTGGCCTGGCCAAACGAATGGATCATTTCCCGGCGCAGCTGTCCGGTGGCGAACAGCAGCGCGTCGCCATCGCCCGCGCCATCGCCAAACGGCCCGACGTGCTGCTGTGCGACGAGCCGACCGGGGCCCTCGACAGCAAGACCGGCGTCGTCGTGCTCGAGGCGCTGGAGACCGTAAACCGGGAGCTCGGCACCACCACGGCGCTGATCACCCACAATGCCGGAATGGCCGAGATGGCCGACCGTGTCGTCCGCTTTGCCGACGGCGCCGTGGTCGAGATTCGGGTCAACGAAACGCGGCGGCCGGCCCGAGAATTGGTGTGGTGATCCGATGCGGGCCCTCGATCGCAAACTGCACCGCGACGTGCGCCGGATCTGGCTGCAAGCCCTGGCCATCGCCCTGGTCATCGGTTGCGGCGTTGCGATGTATGTAATGTCGTTGGGCACGTTGCGCTCTCTGGACGAGACCCGCAGCGCGTATTACGAGCGCTATCGCTTCGCGCAGGTCTTTGCCACGGTCAAGCGGGCGCCGGAGCGGCTCGCCCGCAGAATCGCAACCATTCCCGGCGTGGCCCGGGTCGAAACGCGGATCGTGTCCACCGTGATGCTCGATATCGCCGGCATGGCCGAACCGGCGCGCGGTTTGCTCGTTTCGGTTCCAGAGCGACACGCGCCGGAGCTGAACGGCCTGCACATGCGAATTGGGCGATACGTCGAGCCGGGACGCACCGGGGAGGTCGTCCTCAACGAGGCATTTTCGACAGCGCACGGCTTGTTGCCCGGCGATTCCTTCGATGCCGTCATCAATGGACGCAAACGGCGGCTGACCGTCGTCGGCGTGGCCCTGTCGCCCGAATACATCTATTCGCTGGGTCCCGGGACGATCATGCCCGACGACCGCCTGTTCGGCGTCATGTGGGTCGGCCGCGAAACCCTGGCTGCGGCCTACGACCTCGAGGACTCGTTCAACGCGGTTTCGCTGACCCTGATGCGCGGGGCGCTGGAACAGCAGGTGATCGACGACCTGGACCGGCTGCTGGAGCGCTATGGCGGATTTGGCGCTTACGGACGCAAGGACCAAACGTCCCACTGGTATATCTCCAACGAACTCGTGCAGCTGCGGTCGATGGGCACCGTTGCGCCCCTCATCTTCCTCGGCGTCGCCGCCTTCCTCCTCAATATCGTCGTCTCGCGGCTGATCGCGACGGAGCGCGAGCAGATCGGCCTCCTTAAGGCCTTCGGATACACCGGCCGCGCTGTAGCCTGGCACTATGCCAAGCTGATGCTGATCATCGTCTCGGTCGGCGTGGTCCTGGGATTCGCGGGCGGCGCCTGGCTCGGCCGCGGCCCTGACCGAAATCTATACGGAATTCTTCCGGTTTCCGTTCTTGTACTACACGATCGATCCCGGGACCTTCGCCACCGCGGCCCTGATCAGCTTCGGGGCCGGCCTCGTCGGAACACTGGGCGCGGTTCGCCGGGCCGCGCTGCTGGCGCCGGCGGTCGCCATGCAGCCGGCGCCGCCGCCGGTCTACCGCAAGACGCTGCTCGAGCGGCTCGGGCTCGCCAGGTACCTTGCTCAGGCAACGCGGATGATCATCCGCCACATCATGCGGCGACCCCTGCGCGCCGGGCTCACAGTGCTCGGCATTGCCATGTCGGCGGCGATCCTGATCAGCTCGATGTTCATGATGGACTCGATCGAGCTCATCATCGACGTGCAGTTCAACCGCAGCCACCGCCAGGATGTGACGGTATCGCTGGTCGAGGCCAAGCCGGCGCGGATCGTCCACGAGCTCGCGCAGCTGCCCGGTGTCCTCCGGGTCGAGCCGGTGCGGGCGGTCGCCGTACACGTCCGCAATGGCCACGTGTCGCGGCGCACGGCGGTCATCGGACTGGGCGAGGACGGCGATCTTGGCCGTCTGCTCGACCGGGACTTGCAGCCGGTCTCGATGCCAAATTCGGGTCTCGTCCTCTCGGCGAAGCTGGCGGATGTACTGGGTGTCGGCCGCGGCGACCGGATCCAGGTCGAAGCGATGGAAGGCCGGCGGCCGGCAGGTGAGATCCGGGTGTCCGCGATCGTGCAGGAATTCCTCGGCACCTCCGCCTATATGGATCTGGCAGCTCTCAATCGGTTCATGGGCGATCCCCCGATGGTCTCGCTCGCCTATCTGCAGACCGACTCCCGCTTCGAGCACAGGCTCTATTCGGAACTCAAGGATACGCCGGCAGTTGCCGGCGTGACGGTCGAGGCGGCGGCGGTGAAAAGCTTCCGCGAAACGCTGGCCGAGAACATGCTGCTGATGACGACGTTCAACGTCCTGTTCGCCGCAATGATCGCGTTCGGCGTCGTCTACAACAGCGCCCGGATCTCGCTGTCCGAACGGGGGCGCGAATTGGCCAGCCTGCGGGTTCTCGGATTCACAAGGGCGGAGGTTTCGAGGATTCTGCTGGGCGAGTTCGCGTTGCTGACCGTTGTTGCGCTGGCGCCTGGATTCCTGATCGGCTACGGCCTCGCATGGTCGATGTCGCTGAGTTTCGAGACCGAGCTGTTCCGCATTCCACTGGCGGTGTCGCGTGAAACCTTCGGGTTCTCGGCACTGGTGGTTATCGCATCTGCCACCGTCACCGGGCTCATCGTGCGCAGGCGCGTTGACCGCCTGGACCTGGTCGCGGTCCTGAAAACCCGGGAATAGGGAGACGCGCCGATGCCCACAAGACGAAAAATCTGGTCTGCCGCTGTCGCAGCCGCCGTGATTGCGGGCCTGGTCTATGCATTCTGGCCGCAGCCCGTGCCGGTGGATATCGCTGCGATCAAACGGGGTGAGCTGGTCGTTACCATCGACGGTGACGGCCGCACGCGTGTGCGCGAGGTCTACGTCGTATCCGCACCGGTGCCCGGCCGTTTGTTGCGGATCGAACGGCATGTCGGCGATGTCGTCACCGCGGACGAGACGGTGCTCGCCGCCATCCAGCCGACCGATCCGGCATTTCTCGACCGGCGCGCGCGCGCCCAGGCCGAATCGCTCGAAAAGGCTGCGAAGGCTGCCTACGCGCTGGCCGAGGCGGAGCTGGCCCGTGCCATCGCGGAACTCGATTTCGCGCAAGCGGAACTCGTGCGTGCCGAGCGGCTTGCCGAGCGAGGCAACATATCGCAGCGTGATCTCGACCGCGCGAAACTGACCGTTCGGACCGCTAAGGCGGCGGTCGCGACCGCGGAGGCGACGGTCGAAATGCGCCGATTCGAGCTCGAGGTCGCACGAGCCGGCCTGATCGAGCCGGGTCGGTCCGAGGGCGCGTCGGACGGCCAGCTCTGTTGCGTCGATGTTTTCTCCCCTGTGGACGGCCGGGTGCTGCGCGTCATGCACGAGAGCGAAACCGTGGTTGCGGCCGGCACGCCGCTGGTTGAGGTCGGCGATGCCCGGGACCTCGAGGTCGTCGTCGACCTGCTGTCGAGCGATGCGGTGCGAGTTGCTGAAGGCGCGCCGGTGGTGATCGAAGACTGGGGTGGCCGCACGGCGCTTGCCGGTCGCGTCCGCCATGTCGAGCCCACCGGATTCACCAAGGTTTCAGCCCTCGGAATCGAGGAGCAGCGCGTCAACGTACTAATCGATTTTACAGATCCGCCGGAGCAATGGCAAAACCTGGGTCATGGCTACCGCATCGAGGCGCACATCGTGGTGTGGCGCGGGGAGGACATTCTCATACTGCCGTTGGGCGCACTATTCCGGGACGGCGAACGCTGGACGGTTTTTGTAGCCGACGGTGGGCGGGCGCACCTCCGGCACGTCGAGATCGATCACGGGAACGGGCGCGAGGCGCAGATCACTGCGGGGCTGTCCGAGGGCGAGCGGGTCATCCTCCATCCCAGCGACCTGATCGCAGACGGCGTGCGCATCGTGCCGCGAACGGTACAATGACGGGCCGCGGCGGGGGATTTGTGCTAGCCTGTTGCTCGCCTTCATTGACAGGTCGGACGATATCGGTATCAATTGCGACAGCAGTACAATTTTCCGAGCCGGGCGATCTTTTGCGGCTCTTTCGTTCTTGAGTAACAAGCGCAGGGAGAGTGATGAGATGAAAAGGACAGGCAGGGGCCTTCTGCCACGGGTTTCCCGCCGCGCCTTCATGCAGGGCTCGGCGGCGGCCGTCGGCATATCCTTCGTTGGCGGTGCCGAGCGCGCGTGGGGGGCCGAGGAAAAGCGGCTCAACGTATACAACTGGGACACCTACATCGGTGAACAGACGCTCGGGACCTTCAATGCGCGCACGGGCATCGTGGTCCAGTACGACCTGTACGCCGACAACGAGGAGCTGTTCGCCAAGCTGAAGGAGGGCAATCCCGGCTACGACGTCATCGTGCCGAGCGACTACATGGTCGAGGACATGCTGACGCTGAAGATGCTGATGCCGCTCGACCATTCCAAGATCCCCAACATCAAGCATCTCGACGAGGCGTTCACCAACCCGGCCTACGATCCCGGCATGAAGCATTCCATTCCCTACATGTGGGGCACGATCGGGCTGGGCTATCGCAAGTCGAAGGTCGACGGGCCGCTGGTCAGCTGGGCCGACGTGTTCGAGCCGTCGCGGGCCAAACGGTATTCAGGCCGCATCGCCTATCTGGGGGACATGCGGGCGGTCCTCGGGTGTGCCCTGAAGTATCTCGGCTACGGCATGAATACGACGAATCCCGCCGAGATCGCCAAGGCGCGCGACCTGCTGATTGCCACCAAGCCGCATATCAAGACCTTCGCCGAGGACAACGGCCAGGATCTGCTGCTCTCCGGCGAGGTCGACCTCACCATGGAGTGGAACGGCGACATCCTGCAGGTGATGGAGGAGGACGACGACCTGTCCTATGTCGTGCCCAAGGAGGGCTCGAATGTCTGGGTCGACAACCTCTGCATCCCGACCGGCGCGCCGCATCCGGAGAACGCGCACAACTTCATCAACTTCGTGCACGACGTTGACGTCCATATGGAGATCGCCGAGACGATCTACTTCGCGACGCCGAACAAGTCGGCCAAGGACAGGATGCCGGCCGACTACACGGAGAACCCGGCGGTGTTCGCGCCGGCCGACGTGCTGGCGAACTGCGAGGCGCTGCTCAGCGTCGGTGAACACACGCGGCTGTACGACGAGGCGTGGACCGCCATTCAGGCCGCATAGGGCGGCCCGGTCCCATTCGCTGGGGGCGGGAAGCGCCGGTGGCGCTTCCCGCCCCCTTCTTCGCGGTCGCGCGAAATTGACACCGAGATGAATGGCGTTGCTCCGGACAGACTGACCGCCCTGACGGCGCGCGAGGCGACGCGCTTCGTCGAATCGCATCCGCGGTCGCGCGCGTTGTACGAGCGGGCCAACCGATCGCTCGTCGGCGGCGTTCCGATGCAGTGGATGGTCGAGTGGGCCGGTGCCTTTCCGGTCTTTGCCAAGGAAGCGCGCGGCGTGCGAATTGTCGATGTCGACGACAACGCCTATCTCGACTTCTGTCTGGGGGATACCGGCGCGATGTTCGGCCATGCACCGCAACCGGTTGCTGCGGCGGTTGCAGATCAGGCGCGGCGCGGTCTCACCTTCATGCTGCCGACGGAGGACGCGGTGGTCGTCGCGGAGGACCTGGCGAGACGGTTCGGGCTGCCGTACTGGCAGATTGCAATGACCGCGACCGATGCGAACCGCTTCGCGCTGCGCCTTGCGCGGGAAATCACCGGCCGGCCAAAAATCCTGGTCTTTGAGGGCTGCTATCATGGCACCGTGGACGAGACCATCGCGACGTGCCAAGACGGAGTTGTCGTATCGCGGTCGGGCAATATCGGACCGCAGGTCGATCCCGGGCGGACCACGCGGGTCGTCGAGTTCAACGATCTCGATGCGCTGGACAGAGCCCTCGGCGCGGGCGATGTAGCGTGCGTCTTGGCGGAACCGGCGCTGACCAATCATTCCGGGATCGTACTGCCCGAACCCGGTTATCACCGGGACCTGCGCGACGTGACCCGACGCCACGACGTGCTGCTGATCATCGACGAGACCCATACGATTTCGTCCGGCCCGGGCGGCTACACCGCCGCGCACGGGCTGGAGCCCGACATGCTGACGATCGGCAAGCCGCTGGCCGGTGGGGTGCCGGTGGCGGTCTACGGCCTGTCGGCGCGGGTCGCGGAACAGGTGCGTCGGCGGACCGCGCTGCCCGGGTGTGCGGTCGCCGGAATCGGCGGCACCTTGACGGCCAACGCGCTGGCCCTTCGCGCCATGCGAGCCAATCTGGAAACCGTCATGACCGAGGCGAACTATGCGCGCATGATCGCGCTGGCCGAGCGGCTGGCAGTGGGGGTGCGCGAGACCATCGCGACGTGTCGCCTGCCATGGTACGTCACGCAGCTCGGCGCCCGGGTCGAGTACCGGTTCCAGCCGCGGCAGCCGCGCAACGGGACCGAAGCGCTTGCCGGCGTCGACCATGATCTCGACCGGCTGATCCATCTCTATTTCCTGAATCGAGGCGTTCTGGTGACGCCATTCCACAATATGCTATTGATCTCGCCGGACACGACCGCCGACGACGTCGACCGGCACAACGCCGTATTTGCGGCCTGCGCTGGCGAGCTGACCGGGTGCGCAGCATGATTCGGGAGACTTGAAGGACGGCCATGGAAGAGTGGCGCAAAAACAAGGCGGCGTTCGCGATCTTTCTGGGCCCGGCGAGCCTCTGGCTTCTCGTGTTCTTCGTGGTTCCGTTGGCTCTGGTCTGGATCTACAGCTTCGGCGAACGCGGGCCGCAGGGACAGACCTACCTCGCTTTCAGCTTCGAGAACTACCTGCGCGCGATCGAGCCGATCCATCTCGGGATCCTGCTGAAGTCGGTCTGGATCGGAGCGGTCAGCACCGCCATCTGCCTGGTGGTTGGCTTCCCGGTCGCCATGGGGATCGCCTTCGCGCCGAGCCGGTGGAAGAACCCGCTGCTGCTGATCGTTGTCCTGCCGTTCTTCACCAATCTGCTGATCCGGACCTACGCCTGGATCGCGGTCCTGCGGACGCGCGGATTCCTCAATTTCGGGCTCGAATGGGTGCACGAGAAGGTCGATGCGGTGATCACGTTCGTCGGCTTCCCCGAGGCGATTGGCGAGTTCGTTCCCCTGGAGCTGCTCTACAACCAGTACGCGGTGGTCATCGGCCTCGTCTACGTGCACTTGCCGTTCCTCATATTGCCGCTGTACGCGACCCTTGAGAGGCTCGACCGGTCCTATATGGAGGCGAGCCTCGACCTCGGCGCCGGGCAATGGCGCACCTTCCTGTTGGTGCTGGTGCCGCTGGTCATGCCGGGCATCATCTCGGGCTCCTTGCTGGTCTTCATCCTGTCGATGGGCAACTTCCTCGTGCCCGACCTGCTGGGCGGCACCGACAGCCTGATGATCGGCAACCTGATCGCCCGCGAATACGGCGCCGCGCGCGACTGGCCGTTCGGCTCCGCGCTCTCGTTCATGATCATGTACCCGGTGTTTATCTTCTTCGTGATCAACGCGATGGTGGCGCGGTACCGCACGACCAAGAGGGCGGAAGCGTGAGTGAGGTCGCTGCACGGCCGGCACGACGGCGGCGCATCCGTCGCGAGGTCAACCCGCTGGACTACCTCCGGCGGCCGTGGATGCAGCTGACGCTCTTTCTCAGCTTCATCTTCCTCTACTTTCCGATCGTCACCCTGATCGTCTTCAGCTTCAACGACTCGCGGCGCAACATCACCTGGCGGGGATTCACCTGGAAATACTACGAGAAGGCCCTGAACAACGCGTCGCTGCACGACGCGTTCACGAATTCGATGATCGTCGCCGGCACCTCGACCGTCGTCTCGACGGCGCTCGGGGCGATGCTGGGGCTGGCGCTTTATCGCTATCGGTTTCCGTGGAAGGGAACCTATGAGGGGGTGGCACACCTGCCCATCGTGATCCCCGAGATCTGCATGGGCGTGGCGATGCTGGTGTTCTTCAACGCCATCAACATGGACCTGAGCCTGGTGACCATCACGGTCAGCCACATCGCCTTCACCATCCCCTTCGTCGCCGTCGTCATCCGTGCCCGCATGGCCGGTTTCGACGTGTCGCTCGAAGAGGCCAGCCGGGACCTCGGCGCCAGCGAATGGCAAACCTTCTGGCACGTCACCTTCCCGTACATGGTACCCGGGCTGGTTGCCGGAGCTCTGATGGCCTTCGTGTTGTCGCTCGACGATTTCGTCATCACCTTCTTCACCGCGGGGGTCGGCTCCACCACATTCCCGATCAAGATCTATTCGATGTTGCGGTTCAGCGTGACGCCCGAGGTCAATGCGGCGTCGACCGTGCTCATCGTCATCACGCTCTCGTTGACGCTGATCGCCATGATCATGCAGTCGCGCTGGGCCAGGGGACGCAAGGAACAATGACCGACCAGCCACCGATTATCAGCATCCGCAACGTGACCAAGCGATTCGGCACGGTGACCGCGGTCGACAACGTCAGCATCGACATCAGGAGGGGTGAATTCTTCGCGCTGCTGGGACCGTCGGGCTGCGGCAAGACGACGCTGCTGCGCATGCTCGCCGGGTTCGAGACGCCGACCGAGGGCACGATCGAGATCGATGGCCAGCCAATGCGCGGCGTGCCGCCCAACCGGCGGCCGGTCAACATGGTCTTCCAGTCGTACGCGGTGTTCCCGCATATGACGGTGTTCGACAATGTCGCCTACGGTCTGAAGGTGACCGGCGTCGTCAGGTCGGAAATCGGTGACCGGGTCCGGGAGGCGCTGACGCTGGTCCATCTCGAGGATTATGGCCGGCGCAAGCCGGACCAGTTGTCCGGCGGCCAGCGCCAGCGCGTTGCTCTGGCCCGCGCTCTGGTCAAGAAACCAAAGGTGCTGCTGCTCGATGAACCGCTGAGCGCGCTGGATGCCAAGCTGCGCGAGGCGATGCGCCTCGAGCTCGTCCACCTGCAGCACTCGGTCGGCATCACGTTCGTGATCGTCACGCACGACCAGGACGAGGCGCTGTCGATGGCCGACCGCGCCGCCGTGATGGATCGCGGCTTGGTCCGGCAGATCGCGGAGCCCGGGGCTCTCTACGAGCACCCCAACAGTCGTTTCGTCGCCGACTTCATCGGCAAGATAAATCTCCTCGAGGCCCGGGTGGCGGGGGTCTCCGGCGGCCGGCTTGCGGTTGAGATCGACGGCATGGGCCGGATCGACGTACCGCATGACGGCAACGCCGCCGGCGAGATCGGCATCGCCGTGCGACCGGAAAAGACGCTTTTGTCGAAGGAACAGCCGGCCGGCGACCGGATCGGCCTGAAGGGCAAGGTCAGCGACGTTGCCTATTACGGGAACGAAAGCCACATCTTGCTGGATACCGATACCGGCGTTCAGTTCACGACGACGGTGCAGAACGCTGCGCGACGGACCGACACGAACGTTCTGATCGGCGACGATTTGTGGATATCCTGGGCGCCGGAGGACACCCTGGTGCTGGCCGAGTAGGGAGACCCGGATGACAACCGTGCCTGCCAGCGAAAACTTCTATATGCCCGCCGAATGGCGGCAGCATGCCCGTTGCTGGATGGCGTGGCCGTGCCGCGAGGAGGTATGGGACGGCAAGATTGAGGATGCGCGAGAGGCTTACGCGGCGGTGGCGCGGGCAATCGCGGATTTCGAGCCGGTCACCATGATTGCCAATCCGGCTGACGTCGCCGCCGCATCCCTGGCCTGCGGGCGCGGGGTCGACATCCTGCCGATGGACATCGACGATTCGTGGATGCGCGATATCGGGCCTACCTATGTCATCGATGGCAAGGGCGGGATCGCCGGCTGCGATTGGCATTTCAACGCCTGGGGCAAGAAATACGAATTCTACAACAACGATGCGCGACTGGCCGAGCGGCTGCTGGCCCACCAGAACATCCGGCGCCTCGAGGCTCCTTTCGTGCTGGAAGGGGGCGCGGTCCACACCGACGGGCAGGGCACGCTGCTGACCACCGAGTCGGTGCTCCTCAATCCCAACCGCAATCCGGGCATGGATCGCGCCGAAGTCGAGCAGAGCCTGCGCGACTGGCTGGGCGTCGAGAAGATCATCTGGCTGCCCGCCGGCTATCACGAGGACGAGACCGACGGCCATATCGACAATATCGCCTGCTTTGCCCGTCCGGGCGTGGTGCTGGCCGCATCCTGTCCCGACGCTGGCGATCCGAATTACGAGACCTTCGCCGCCAATCTCGAGATCCTGCGATCCAGCACCGATGCGAAGGGGCGTGCTCTGGAGGTGATCACGCTCGACCAGCCGACCCGTATGGAGGAGAACGGCAAGCGCCTTTCGAGCTCCTACGTCAACTTCTACATTGCCAATGGCGGAATCGTGATGCCGGCATTCGAGGACCGCCGCGACAATGCCGCCTACAAGGCGGTTGCCCAAGCGTTTCCCGACAGCAAGGTGGTGCAGGTGCCGTCGACCGATATCATCCGCGGCGGCGGCTGCNNACGCAGATGGCCTGCAGCTGGGACATCGAGAACAATCTCGACACGGCCGAGGCCTTGGTCCGCGAGGCCGCCGGCAAGGGCGCCAACATCGTCCTGCTGCAGGAGCTGTTCGAGACGCCCTATTTCTGCCCTGACCAGAAGCAGGAGCATTTCGCCCTGGCGCGCCCGTTCGAGGGCAGTCCCCTGATCGCGCGGTTCGCAGGCCTTGCAGGCGAACTTGGGGTCGTGCTGCCGGTCAGCTTCTTCGAACGCGCCAACAACGCCTATTACAACGCCCTCGCCATCGTCGACGCCGACGGATCGGTGCTGGGCTGCTACCGCAAGAGCCACATCCCGGAGGGCCCGGGCTACGAGGAGAAGTTCTACTTCAGCCCCGGCGACACCGGCTTCAAGGCGTGGCGGACCCGCTTCGGCACGATCGGCGTCGGCATCTGCTGGGACCAGTGGTTCCCGGAGTGCGCCCGCGCCATGGCCCTGCTCGGCGCCGAGATCCTGCTCTACCCGACGGCCATCGGCTCCGAGCCGCAGAGCCCGCAGCTCGACAGTCGCGATCACTGGCAGCGGGTCATGCAGGGACATGCGGCGGCCAATATGGTGGCGCTTGCCGCCGCCAACCGGATCGGCGTCGAGGACAACGACAGCGCGACCATGACCTTCTATGGCTCGTCGTTCATCGCCGGGCCGACCGGAGAGAAGCTGGCCGAGGCGGGACGCGACGCGCAGGAAGTCGTCACCGCGCAGGTCGACCTCGCGGAGATCCGGGCGATGCGGGCGTCGTGGGGCCTGTTCCGCGACCGCCGGCCGGATCTTTATGATCCGCTGCTGACGCTGGACGGGGAAGCCCGCTGACGGGGCCGCCGCCGAATCCGCGGCGGTGACGGTGTCACGGCGTCACCAGGATGGCGCGGAAATCGTTGACATTCGTGAGGGTCGGGCCGGTCACCACCAGCGACCCGAGCGCCTCGAAGGCACCGTACGCGTCGTTGTCCGCCAGCCGCGCCTTCAGGTCGACGCCCAGAGCCGCGCCGCGTGACCAGGTATCGGGACCGACCAGCGCCCCGGCATTGTCCTCGGTGCCGTCGGTGCCATCGGTATCGCAGGCGATGGCATGGATCCTGTCGGCGCCCTGCAGCGCGATCGCCAGCGCAAGAAGGAATTCCGTGTTGCGACCGCCGCGGCCCGTGCCGCGCACCGTCACCGTCGTCTCGCCGCCCGACAGGACAACCGCCGGCGCCGCGGCCGGCTGATCGTGCGCCACGATCTGCCGGGCGATGGCCGCGTGGACCTTGGCGACCTCCGTCGCCTCCCCTTCGATCCGGTCGCTCAGAATGACCGGCGTGACCCCGGCACGCCTGGCCAAGTCCGCCGCGGCCTCCAGGGATGCTTGCGGCGTCGCCACCAGGGTCGTCGTCGCAGACTTGAACCGGGGATCCCCGGCTTGCGGCGCGTCGTTGCTGGCCGCCTCGAGATGCGCCAATACCGCGGTCGGCTCAGCGATGCCGTACTTGCGCAGGATGGCCAGCGCATCGGCACTTGTCGTCGGGTTCGGGACCGTCGGGCCGGAGGCGATGACCGCCGGGTCGTCGCCCGGCACGTCCGAGATCACCAGCGTGGCAACGCGCGCCGGCCACGCCGCCAGGGCAAGGCGCCCGCCCTTGATGGCGGACAGATGCTTGCGCACGCAGTTCATCTCCGAGATCGTCGCGCCGCAGCGCAGCAGCGCCCTGTTGACCGCCTGCTTGTCGGCCAGCGTCAGCCCTGCCGCCGGCAGGGTCAAGAGGGCCGATCCGCCGCCGGAGATCAGGCAGATCACGAGATCGTCCGCCGTCAGGCCGTGCACCAGCTCCAGCATCCGCGATGCGGCCCGGACACCGTTCTCGTCCGGGACGGGATGCGCCGCTTCGGCGATCTCGATGCGCTCGCACGGCACGGCGTGGCCGTACCGGGTCACCACCAGACCCGAGAGTTCGCCCCGCCAGTTCCGCTCCAGCGTCCGGGCCATGGCGGCCGAGGCCTTGCCGGCGCCGACGACCAGCGTACGCCCCTCCGGTGGGGCGGGGAGGTGCGGCGGCAGGCAGACCTCGGGTGCCGCCGCCGCCACCGCTGCATCGAACATCTTGCGGAGCAGGACCGGTGCATCGAGAGACGTGTTCATGCGCTCCGAATACACCGCAGGACCAGCGACCACAAGGCCGCCATGCTGCCACGGGTGCCTGCTCAGCCGGCGCGTATCGGGGGGATCGGCGGTTCGAACGGACTCGTCGCCGCCGGCCCCTTCGGCCGGCGGACGGTATCCCGCTGTCGCAGGAGTTCATGCACCGCCGCCAGCAGTTTCAGCTTGTCACCGAAGCCGGCCGGTCCGGGGTCGACATGCTGGATGGAGTTGAGCAGGAACACGTCAGCCTGCGGTAGCGCGGTGGCAAGGGCAAGGCTTTCGGTCTCCGGAATGACCGCATCGTCATTGCCATGTATCAGAATGAATCGCATGTCGAGCGGCGCGAAGTCGCGACCCGTAAGGTCCATCCGGGCGATCTCGTCGACGGTTGCCTGCGGCAGGGCCCTGATCAAATCGCTGACCCGTTCGGGATCCCGGTTCTCAAGCACGGCATAAACACGTCCACCCTCGTCGCCGAGGCCGGCGGCGAGGTCGGAGAGATCGGCGCCGCGGTCGGCCAGCCGCCGGTGCGCCATGGCCTCGAGCAACTCGCGGTCGCGCCGATCGGACAGTGCGCAGGCATTGCTGATCGCAAAGATCCATTTGCCGTATTCGTCGGGCGGCCGATGGCACCGGGCGCCGTCGCGGGGCGAGCGGTACCAGCCGGTGGTGACGAACGTAAGTACCGCTTCGATGCTCAGGTACCCGCCGATCGACAGCATGAACTGGGCGGCACCGCGGACATCCTTGTCGAGTACAGCAATCATGGCGGGGCCGATGGAATAGCAGATCGCCGTTACCCCGAGCGTGGCGTTTCCCTGGGCGGCCCTGTGCCGCGACAGGGTCAGGAGTGCATCCGCAACGATGTCGGCGTCTTCGGCGCCAACACGCAAATCCGCCAGTCCCGGAAGGTCGGGAACCAGGACCTCGAACTGCGCCCGCGCCAGCGCCTGGGCGAAAGCGACCAGGCGCGGGTCGTCCTTGCCCAGCCTTGCTGCGCCGGGCACGAGAACCATGCCGGCTGCCGGCTGGCCGATCCGGTACAGATCGCCACCTCGTAACACCCCTCGCGGCCGGTACGAGACGTTCATGCGGGCCGCGGAGGCGAAATCCGCGCCGACGCCGGCCTGTATCCGCCGCAGGAGTCGCGCCGCCTCGAGCAGTCTCGAAGGTTCGGAAATCCCCGAAAGAACGGATGCGAATGCCGCCAGGCCGGAGGTGGGGCTGGGATGTCGTTGGCCGTGCGCAGGATGCATGAAACGCCCGTTTTTTCGATTTTGCACCGCGATCATCCCGCGGAGATATCTCGGAAGCAACGAATTGCGACTCCGAATTGCAATTTGCAGCATGACGAGAACGAAAATTGCGCGGCATATACCTCTTTTGGGCAGAAAGTGGCAGAATCCCAGGATACCGCAAATCGCGCAGTTTGGCACGATTCGTGCTTGTTGAATTGCCGATTATTCTCGCGTGCAGCGCCGATTCGATAATGAACTCAAGAAATACTACGAAAGTATTAAAAACGAACGCAGAACGGATCGCACGGCCTACCATTCTGGAGGTCGTTTCCGATATGGACGCGCGTGCGGATCTGACAGCCGCATCCGACGTTCGTGCCGGACTCGGCGGCCTGTTCGACGCGCATATTGCGAGAATGGGCGACAGCTGCCCGCCTGTGGTCGGCCAGCACGACATGCACTGGATTTCCTCGGGGGACGGCCTGTCGCTGCAGGCGGATCTGGCCGCACTGTTTGCCCGTGTACAGCTCGATATCGTCCACACCCACCGCATGGACGACCTTGCGGTCGTCGGCGCGGCCGCCCGCCAGGCCGGCGTGCCCTGCCTGGTACATTCGATCTGCGGGGAAATCGCACTGGCAGACAAGGAGCAGGTGACCCGGCTCAAGGAGCTCACGGACATGCACGGGGCCCTCCTGATCGCGCCCTCGTTCGAGGTTGCATCCCGCTTCAACGCCGCCGAGGATATTACTGTCGTGCCGCGGAGTATCGACTGCACGCGCTACACCACGGGATCGTCCGCGAAGGCGCGGCAGAAGACGGGACTGCCGGTAGATGCGCGAATAATCGGTTGTGCAAGCCCGGCGACAGGGCTTGAGACGTTTTTCCGGGCCGTGTCCAAGATGGACCCGAACGTTCATGTCGCCCTGTTCGGACCGGCATCGCCAGGCATCGTCGAGCGCAGCATGATCCGCGAACTGAGTCTGGAAGAGCGCGTCCACGTGCTCGGCGGTTGGGCGCTGCCCGAGCTGATACATCAGGCCATCGATGCCTATTATCACGGCCCGTCCGACGACTGCAGTGCGCGCCCGGTCCTGGCCGCGCAGGCGTGTGGCAAGCCGGTCGTCGCGGCCTATCCGACCAAGGCGGAATTCTTGTGTCCGCAGTCCGGGCACCTGCTGCCCGCGCAATTCCTGCCGGCCCTGGTCGGCGCCCTGACCCGGGCACTGTCCGCGTCTCCCGCGTTGACCGCGCGCAGTTTCGTCGAAAAGAACTGGAACCTCGCCTCCTCGATCGGCATGTATGAATCGGTGCTGCGTGCTGCCGTCAAGGAGAGCCTGGGCGAACGCGGCTCGGGCCGGGATGCGGCGGCCGGCGGCGGCGGTTGATTTGAATCATGGCAATCGAGATCGCTAGCGCGCATCTTGCGGTCGCTGGCGGCGCTTCGGCGCGCGCCGTGACCGTGGAGAGGCGAAATGCCGGCAGGCAACGGCAATTGGTCGCATTTCGCCCATGAGGCGGACATCGGTCTCGCCGCATCCGGACCGACCCTTGAAGCCGTGTTCGAACAGATTGCGACGGCGATGACGGGCGTCATTACCGACCCCGCCCAGGTGCTGCCGACGGAACCTACGGCGGTCGCATGCGAGGCGCCCGACATCGAATTGCTGCTGGTTGAATGGCTGAATGCGCTGATTTTCGAAATGGCGACGCAACGCAAGCTGTTCGGACGGTTCGAGGTGCGCATCTCGGAGGGTCGGCTCGACGGGGTGGCATGGGGCGAGACGATCTCGCGCGAACGCCATCAGCCCGCTGTCGAGATAAAGGGTGCGACGTTTACCGGCCTTTCGGTGCGGCAACGGGATGACGGCATGTGGACGGCCCGCTGCGTCGTGGACGTCTGAGGAGCCGGTCGATGGAACTCAGGAATCTTGAACAAACCTCGCGCTACGAATGGCGTGTTGCGCCAAGGGGCGGCATGCGTGTTCCAGCGATCATCTATGGCGACGAGGTCCTGATTCGGGACATGGACGACAAGGTGTACGAGCAGGTCACCAACGTTGCGACCCTGCCGGGCATCGTGACGGCGTCGTACGCCATGCCTGACGCGCACTGGGGGTATGGCTTTCCGATTGGCGGCGTTGCCGCGTTCGATCCCGCGGCCGGTGGGGTGGTCTCCGCCGGCGGCGTCGGCTTCGATATCTCGTGCGGTGTGCGAACCATGTTGACCGGCCTTCGGCGCGCCGACATCGAGCCGCGCAAGGAGGAGCTTGCTGATGCCCTGTTCGCTGCGATCCCGGCCGGGCTGGGCAGCACCGGCGAAATCCGCCTTTCGGATAGCGAGATGACCGACATGCTCGCCGGCGGCGCCCGCTGGGCGGTCGAGCGCGGCTACGGGGTGACGGCAGACCTCGAACGGATCGAGGAGCGCGGATGCATGCGCGGCGCCAGAGCCGAATGCGTCAGCGCCCGGGCCCGGCAACGACAACAGCGGGAAATGGGTACGCTCGGCTCCGGCAACCATTACCTCGAGCTGCAGGAAATCGTCGGCATCGGCGATGCGGCGGCGGCCCGGGCATTCGGGCTCGTCGAGGGCGAGATCGTCATCGGGATTCACTGCGGCTCGCGTGGGCTCGGGCATCAGATCGGCACGGAGTTCCTGCGCGACATGGCGATCGAAGACGCTCGCATCGGCCTGGCGCTGCCCGACAGGGAGCTTGCCTGCAGCCCGATCGACAGCGATCTCGGGCGCCGGTACCTGGGAGCCATGCGCGCCGCCATCAACTGTGCCTTCGCCAATCGCCAGATCATCGGTCATCTCGTGCGCGAGACACTGTCGGCCGTGCTGCCTGGGGCTACGGCGCGCCTTCTGTTCGATGTTTCGCACAACACGTGCAAGGTGGAGGAGCACGATATTGACGGCCGGCCATGCCGGCTGTTCGTGCATCGCAAGGGGGCAACCCGCGCGTTCGGACCGGGTCACCCGGACCTGCCGGGGCCGCTGCGCGACGTCGGCCAGCCCGTGTTCGTCGGCGGCAGTATGGGCACCGCATCGTGGATACTCGCCGGGACGATCGACAGCGAGCGCCGCGCCTTCAGTTCCGCCTGCCACGGCGCCGGACGCAGCATGAGCCGGCACCAGGCGCGCAAGAACTGGCGCGGCGAAGACATCGTGAAGGTGCTAGCCAGCCGCGGAATCGTGATCCGGAGCCCGTCGATGCGCGGCATTGCGGAGGAGGCGCCTGCCGCTTACAAAAACGTGAGCGCGGTCATCGAGGCCACGCACGAGGCCGGCCTTGCCCGCAAAGTGGCCGAGTTGCGGCCGATCTTGTGCATCAAGGGGTAGGGGGCCGGCGGTCCGGCAGCGTCGGCGCGCCTGGTAGCTCGACGAGCAGGCCGCGGTCCGTCAGGTCGGCGATCAGCTGCGCGACGTCGCTTTCGATGAGCGCCGGGTCCGCCGTCGGAAACGCATCCTGCAACACCGAGATCACGTCATCCAGCCCGTGCGAGCCGTCGAGCAGGCGCCATAGGCCGGTGCCGAGCCCGTTGAGGTGGTAGATCGCCTTGCCGTCGGGGTCGACCAGGAACATGTCGCCGTCGATCTCGCGCGCTTCGAGACCAACGACATGGCGAAAGAGACGGCCGGCTGGCCGTCGCGGACCCAGCGAACGGCGGCGCAGCGCCATGACGGGAGGCGCGCTGCGCGCCGCGTCGTCGCCCTCCGGCGGCCGCTGCATGGCAAAACGGGCGCGCAGCGCCCTGACTGCGTCGGACGGGTCCGACCAGGTCAGCCGATAGCAGGCGATATCGGTCACCATCTCGTGCAGCAGGGCTAACGTCGTGCGCGCCGACGGCAAAGCATCGGGGCTGACCAGCAGGAGCCGCTTCAGCAATGTGCCGGGCGCCGCGCGCCGCAGGGTGGTCTCAGTGGCGTCGCTGCGGTCGAGAAGGACGAAGGCGCGGATCGGCGCCCGCTCGCCGAAGCCCGCGATGTCTGACAGGTCGGGATTCAGGTATCCAGCGTGCGCGCCGCAGCGGTCGAGACGCCGCGATATTCGGGTGCGCAGCGCGCCGGAAAAGGTTCGCGGCAGCGGCAGTCTGACACGCGGCGCCAGGCCCAGGCTGAGGCCCTGATGCGTGGCGACCGAGATCGGCAGGATCGAGTCGGCGAAGACGGCAAATCCCGACGCCGACAGGCATGCGACCAGCAGGCTCTTTCCCGACTGCGGGCCGCCGACGAATACCGTGATCTCGTCCCCGAACCGCCCGGCCGCGGCGGAAATGCCGAGGAAATTGAAGTTTTCCTGCATCCAGCACCGCGTCAGTTGGGTTGCGAGCCCGTCGGCGAGACCCGCCGTGGTCGGGTAACGCTGCTCGGATTCCATCCAAGACGCCCGGATGAGCCCGCCGTTGTCCTCATGCACGACGTGGAGCGCCGGCTCGCCAGACCGGTCAGCGGGAACTTCCCGATACGGCCATTTCGCAAACGGTCGGACCAGGGTCGGGATCGCGCGACTGCCCTGTGCCACCAGCACCGGTCGGGATACTGATTCGAATTTCAGATACATCCACCGTCTCTCCAATCAGTGGACGCGCCTTGTGCCGGCGCCCGCGGGCCGCGGACGGTCCACGACAGATCGTATGCTGGACTGCCGGCAGCGTCGTGACCGGCAGCGCAATGGTCAGGCGGCATATATGGCGCGATCGGGCGCATCGGTCGATCGCACCGCCGACCGCAGGGCAAGCAGCGTCGGCGCGGTATACGCGCTAACACTGGCCAGACCGAGCCGGGCCAGGGCGCGCCGCTGCCTGGCCTCGACGCTGCGTGCCGGAGCGTCGCCGGTGCCGCGCTGCGAATTCGGTTTTTCGTCCATTCGTCCGCTCCACGAAGACCGCGGGTGTCGTCCCTTCCGGGATACGGTCCCCCGCGCGGCGTGCGCCGCCGTTGTGGAGCCGGGCTCCCATGCCTGACCTGTCCTGGATGGATGGCTCGACAGTCGACCGGATATGGTCGTCCGATCTGCTCGATCGGCCCGGTCCGCCACCCTGAGCGCCCCGATTCGGCGGTCCCGGCAAGAGCTGTTATTCCGTTACGATAACAGACCTGGCGCCGGACGCTTAGCGCTATCGTTTCCAATTTATTGAGAAAACAGGAAAATTCCCTGCCGGCGAGATAAATTCCGCGGCATTCGATCTAATCTCCGGGCTCCGCCGTCGAATCGGGATCGCGCTGCAGCAAACCGCGACGCAGCAGGTCCGACGTCAGGGCCGCAACGTCGCGCTCGATAAGGCCACGCTCAACGTCGGGAAAGGCCTCCTGCAGGATGGCCGCGGCATCTTCCGGACCGCAGGTGCCGTCCATCAGGCGCCACAGCCCGGCGCCGACGGCGTTCAGGTGATAGATCGTCTGGCCGGTGCCGTCGACCAGAAATATTTCGTCGCCGACCACGCGTTCGCTGATGCCGTCCCGTCGGCAGGCATGCGGACGTTGTGCCGCAGGCGGCGAGGACCGTTCCTGGCTGGGAGCCACCGGTTCACTGGCCTTGCCTGTATCGGGAACCGAAAGCTCCGGTTTTGAGAACCGCTCCATCAGCAGGTCGGCCGCCGCATCGCCGTTCGAATAGGTGAGGCTGTGACAGGCGGCCGCGGCGACGAGATCGTGCAGCCGGTCGAGTGATTGCTCGACAGGGAGGTGGCGCGCAAAGTTGCGCAACACGACCTGTTTCAGGACTTCGCTGTCGCTTGCCGGGTCGAGGCGCGCGCCGCCCGATTCGCGGCGATCGAGCAGCACGAATCCGCCGAATGGCGCGGTCGCGCCGAACGGGGCCTGTTCATCCGGTCCGAGTTCGACATAAAGATACTGCTTGTTGACGGGGCCGCGCCGGCCCTCGATGAAGCGCAGGGTGCGCCTACCCAGCGTGTCCGGCAGCGGCAGCCGGAGCCGCGGCGATACACCCAGGGCCATGCCGGAGCCGTCCGGCAGCAGTGGCAGGATATCGTCACTGAACACACGGGCACCCGCCGCCGCCAGACACACGGTCAAAGCACTCTTTCCTGCGCGATAGTAATTGGGCAGGACAACCAGCCGTCCGCCGATTTCTACACCGGCTCCGTGCAGGCAGAGGTTGGCGCTCCGCTCCTCCAGGAGTGCGCGGTTCACGTTGACCGCAAGCCCGCAGGCCAGGTTGACAGGGTTGGAATAGCGGGGCGGCTCCGCCCGCCATGGGGCGTAGAGCCGATAGCCGGTCGCCTCCCGCTTGACCGCGATCACCGGATCTCCGTCGGTCGAATTCGCGCACTCCGTGAAGGGCCAGAATCGGAACACGCTGCGGAAAGTGTCCAGCAGGTGGGCGCCGTCATCGATCTGTATCGGGCGGGATACGTCGTCGAACTTGAGTCTCATGCGTCCCGTTGCTGTCGTGGTGCCATGACCTGCAGGCAGCCCGCCGCCGGCCCAAAGGGAAACGGGGACGGCACCGTGTGCCGTCCCCGAGTCTTCAGGAAGACGCCGAGTCTAGTCAACCGATTCGGACGGGCTGGTCGCCTCCGTCGGTTCGGTCGGATTGGTGCCGTCATCCGGATCGTCGTCGTGGTCGTCGGACGGCGCTGACGGGTCGGTGCCGTCGGTCGGGCCGGACGGATCGGACCCGTCATCGGCGCCATGCGAGCCGCCGGAGCCGTCGTCGCCGCCGTCGCGGCCCGAGCTCCCGTCCGCTGCGGCAGGGGTCAGCGGAATCAGGGACGGCGCCGCATAGGCGATGGCGGCGGTAAGGCCGAGGCGGGCGAGAGCCCGGCGTCGGCCCGCGTCGACCGGGTCGACGGTATTCTCGGTCGAAGCGTCGGTGTCCTTGGAAATCCTGGTGTCCTTCATGCGGAAATTCTCCGTACGTGTTATTCGAGTTGGCAAGCTTATCGGGCAAGGATATCGCGCGATGCCTGAAGCTTCGCTGAGCGGAGATGTCAGCTTGGATTAAGCTTTGCCACGAAAATGTTAACGACGACGACCGGATGTTCGATGGTTCAGCCGAGGAAACGCTCGATCGTCGAAAGGAAGTCCTTCACCGATATCGGCTTGGCGATATAGGCCTCGCAGCCGCCCTCGCGGATCTTTTCCTCGTCGCCCTTCATGGCGAAGGCCGTCACGGCAACGACCGGGATATGTTTGAGGTTGTCGTCCGCCTTGATCCACTTGGTGACTTCCAGACCGGAGACCTGCGGCAACTGGATATCCATGACGATGAGATCCGGCCGCTCCTTGCGGGCAAGTTCCAGCGCCTGCATGCCGTCGCGTGTCTGCAGAATCCCGTAACCCTGGGCTTCCAGCAGATCGCGGAAGAGCTTCATATTCAGCTCGTTGTCTTCGACGATCAGGATCGTCTTCGGCATGCGTCTCCCCCGTGCCTCGGCGCGGACGGCAATCTGGCTTGCCCGAAGTAAAATCGTCTCATCTTTGGGTGCACAGATGGTTAATTCCGAACGGATTGTTTTGATTCCTATCATAATTCGTTGGATAAGCAATCGGATTAGCGACGCAGGGGACGCGACCGACGGACCGGGAATGGCGTCCCGACGAGGTAGCGCGAGATGCGGATCGGCATCGATCTTGGAGGCAGCAAGATGGAGGTGGCTGTGCTGTCGCCCGACGGCGCCATCGCGTTCCGGCACCGCATCGCCACCCCGCGGAGCTATAGCGAAGTCCTCGCTGCATTGCCGCCGCTGGTGTCCCAGGCGATCGACGCAGCGGGGCATTCCTGCAGCGTCGGGCTCGGCATCCCCGGAACGATTTCTCCTGCGACGGGGCTAGTGAAGAACGCGAACTCCACGTGGCTGAACGGCAAGCCCCTGGCGAAGGATCTGTCGGAATTGCTCGGCCAGGAGGTCCGGATCGCAAATGATGCCAATTGCTTCGCCCTGTCCGAAGCGCTGGATGGTGCCGGTCAAGGCGCCGGATCGGTGTTCGGCGTCATTCTCGGCACGGGTGTCGGCGGCGGTCTCGTGATCGATCACCGCGTTCACGTCGGTGCCAATGCGATCGCCGGCGAATGGGGGCACAACCCGGTGCCGTGGCCGCAATCGGACGAACGGCCCGGGCCGCGGTGCTGGTGCGGCCGGCAGGGATGCATCGAGACCTTCCTGTCCGGGCCGGGACTGGCGCGGGACCACGATGCCCGGACCGGTCACCGGCTCGAGCCGGAAACGCTGGTCGGGCGGGCGGACGCCGACAGCGACTGCAGGGTCAGCCTGGAGCGCTACGAGGAACGGCTCGCCCGGGCCCTGGCGCACGTGATCAACATCGTCGACCCGGACGTCGTGGTGCTCGGCGGCGGCATGTCGAACATCACCCGCCTGTACCGGACCGTGCCTGCGATCTGGGACAGGTGGATCTTCTCGGACCGGGTGGATACCCGTCTTGTGCCGCCCAAGCACGGCGATTCGAGCGGCGTACGCGGCGCCGCATGGCTGTGGCCGGAGGGTGCGGGGACATGACCGACCGGTCCGCCCATCTGTGCCGGGACTGCCTTGCGCAACCGGCGGCATTGGCCGGGCGCCGCTGCCCCGAATGCGGGTCCCCCCGTATGGTCAGCCATCCGGAACTCAACGACCTGGCGATCGCGCATATCGACTGCGATGCCTTCTACGCCTCGGTGGAAAAGCGAGACTGCCCCGAACTCATGAACCGGCCGGTCATCGTCGGCGGCGGCCGGCGCGGCGTCGTCGCGGCGGCCTGCTACGTCGCGCGAGTCTATGGCGTGCGTTCGGCCATGCCGATGTTCAAGGCGCTGGAGGCCTGCCCCGACGCCGTCGTGATCAAGCCCGACATGGCGAAATACGC
>JABAOH010067669.1_pt1 | contig 24561 bp, 29 predicted proteins | sample 7062181 | NCBI WGS metagenome assembly JABAOH01 (sample SAMN14538630, study PRJNA623070) | marine sediment metagenome | biome: marine biome [ENVO:00000428]; feature: marine pelagic biome [ENVO:01000023]; material: deep marine sediment [ENVO:00002113]; isolation source: pool of 5 deep marine... | reverse complement strand
ATAATGCGGCGATGTAAGTGCCAGCTAACGGCGGCGAAGTGAGCGGTGCTCACCGCTCCACCCTTCCATTCTCACGTATCCCGTATTTGGTATCAATCTCAGATCAATCGCTGGACCGTTCACCACATCGACCCTTGACAATCTAGGCCTTCTCATCGAAGACGTTAGGCGTCACAATGATCAAGCCCTTTGCAGCGAGGAGGGGTTCACTGAACTGTGATATGGAATGACTGCTTCGTGATTTGCCCCGGACCATATATGATCCAACCGTCAGACAAGGCCTGGAGTGCGTTGAAAGTAACAGTGACATGGTGGATTCCTGGAGCAAGCTCTGAAAGCACCACCCTGTAATAGATCCAATAGACGCCATCAGCATCATCCTGGCAATTAAGGGGCAAGTCCGGGGCTGGAGTCTGCTGTTGTCCTTCGACCAACAATCCATCGATGGTGAGGTCGACCGTCAATACAGTCGCCCATTGCTGGGCAAGATCGAGGCCTAAGACGCCCCATCCCCCATAGAAGAGCTCAATTGCCTCATCGGCTCTAGCGACGTAGTCACCTCCGCATTTACGGCGGAGAAGCAATGGCTGAGGCACAGGCGTTGGAGTTAGCGTTGAGGTCGCTGTGGCCGTAGGTGGAGGTTCGGTCTTGGTTGGGGCCGGCGTCTGAGTTGGTGTCAGCGTCTGTTCTGGTAACGGAGTCATCGATGGCGGCGGCGCTGTCTCGGTTGACGCTTCGCGAATCCCATTGCATGATGACAATGCTAGCAAGAAAAGCAAGCTAAAGTGAATGAGCTGGCGTTGCATATTCCATTACCTCCCTGCAGAATTCGGCAGCTCTATGCCATCAAACGGCCTCGAGCACATCTGCTGCGGCGGTCCATTACTATTACCTTCTCTCCGTGGCAACATGGCTTTTGAGCATTTATCACAGCCTTGTTTGATAGCCGCTCAACAGCAAAGCACTTGAGCCGCTGTCAGAAAGAGCGAGTTAGGCAGCGGCTCGGCTCCCTTCATAGTCACGCTTGAGCATTGAATACACAATGAAATCTCTAAATTCTCCCTTTTGAAAAAGGTGCTCACGCAATACACCTTCCTGTTGCATCCCTACCTTTTCCATAACCCCCTTTCCAGCTTGGTTATCGACCAAGCACAACCCCTCAATCCGATTAAAGCCTATACCCTCAAACGAGTACTCCAACACCCTTTTCAGTGCCTCCGACATCAATCCCTTATTCCAATACGGCCTTGACAACACAAACCCTATCTCCGCCTTGTTATGTTGAACGCTGACTTTCATCAGGTGGATACTGCCAACCAATCTGCCCGTCTCTCTATATTCAATTCCCCAAGGTCCATCCTTGCCTTCTTCATATTTTCGCAAAACCTCACGAATGTAGCGTTCTGTCTCCTCCAGTGCTCTATGAGGCCCCCAGCGGAGAAAGCGAGTCACCTCTTCATCCGACGAATAGGCAAACATATCTTCGAGATCCCCCATTGTCACCTTTCTCAAAATGAGACGAGGTGTTTCCAATCGAGGGAGATTCCTGAATATTTCACTGTCGTTGATCACATCCCACTCCGTACAGACGATTGTTCTTCCCATCTACGACTACGATAGACTCTGCCGCTGCCTAACATCCGCGAGCTGAGCAGCCAGGGATGAAACCCGTCTTTAGGTTTCGCCACGCTTCCGTGGCCAGCTCAAGCTAGATTTAAATGAGAAGGCCGTCAGGAACCTTGCTTTACATTATGTTTTACTGATGACATATCACCAACGAAGCTCGGGAGACGATCATGCCCAAGTAGCTGACGGATTGCATGTGCTTCACCCATATGAAACCAATAGTGGAAGATATTCCTTAGTAAAGAGATCCCAACATCTTCTGATATATCTTTGCCCTCCCATACCAAGTGTTTATCAACATTGTCTTCATTAACTGAATCTAAGAACTTATCAGCTTCTCTTGTGATGTTTGTCCATTCCTCCCACATGTCATCCAAAGGTGGCGTACTCGCAGGTCGTCGCCATCCTACTAATTCCTCTAAATTTGGAGAAACGTTGCGCCCTTGAGCATGTTCGAGCCAAAGATAATGTTCTTGAGATGCTAAATGACCGATAATCCAGCTAAGGCAGTTCATAGGTTCGAACCGCCTAATTGCATCCTCCGCACTAATGCCTTCAAAGCAGCGCTTGAACTCATTCCTTGTAAAACGAAGTTGAGTAACCAAAGGATGGATCATGGCTTGTCCCTCTGAATACACTCATGGCAGAGTAATTTGGGTGCTTAACGTTGTCCGGCTTCACCTGCGAGCGAATCGAGTCAGGTGGAAGGCGTTGTTAGACAGTAGGCATCATCGGTCCAACCGGCGTCCAAGCCGTCCGATATGTGGTAAGACGCCCTTACGATCCGACATCGTTCACTCTTGGCAGTCCGTCTCCTGAGGGGCATTCATCATGTCGCTGATCTCGGTCACGGCCTGCTCGAGATCCTCGGCCGTCCGCATAAAGGTGGCTGTCGGGACGCTCGTCGTGACGAAGTGCTGCGCGTACGGGAAGCACGCCGCCTCGTATGGCATCGGGTTCAGAATGCCTGCGCCGAACGTGTTGGTGCATAGCGAGATATCATCGAGCGGGAGCTTCAGCGCCTGCGCCATCTCCTTCGGATCGAACACCAGACTAAATGGCTTGGTGCATTGCTGCAGCTCTCCACCGTAGTCGACTGAGAGGTTGCCCTCGACCCACAGGCGCTGATCGAGCTCCGTGAGCACACCGTTCTTCAGATCGGCGACGAGGGTGAGGCTGTTGTCGGACTGCGCGCTCGCGACATCAATGATGATCTCTCCGAGATAAGACGTCGTGACTACCGAATGCGACGTGCTCGGGCCGATGAAGCCCTGGCTCGGGTCGTAACTGTGCGTGTTGCTCTCATACTCAACGATGATCCAAGAGAGAAGTCCGGACTTGCAGTTCTCAGCGATCAGATAGAACTCCACGCGGCTCCCCCAAAACACGCTCGTGTGGACGTTGAAAGCGCCAATAATCGCGCACGGTCGCTTGGAGGTATCGCTGAACATCGCCGAAGGGAACAAGCTGTAGTTCGGCGGCAACAGCCGCTCGGCCGCCTCAGTATCGGCGATCTCAAAGGCGAGGAACACACAGTACGGTTCGACGACGAAGCTCATGTACGGGTTGGTGCGCGCCCCTCTGTTGACGATGTACCGCTGGAGTCTGAGCGGCAGCTTGCGGAGCATGGCGCTGCCCTGGGTCGTGGACGCGACCTTGGCGGGCACGACCATCTTCTCGGTGGTCTTGATGTAGCGTAGAAGGTCCTTGGCATTCATGACTTCTCCTTGCAATATGACTGTGCCGACAGAGTGCAGCACTTCCAAGACGGCATCCGCGCTTCGCGCTCTGTCGGCACGTCACCAGAGTACGGAGACCCGTCTGTCTAACGGCATTGAGCTAAACGGCGCCGATTAGTTCTGCAATTCAATTATCGCACTTCCTCCGACGTCCGCTTCAGCGATTTGTTAGGCAGAAGCCCCGTATATCTTGTTATATTTTTCTGCTTGCTTAACAACCCTATCGGTCCATTTCGAACGATCTAAAGGACCGCATAATTCAATCAAGTTACCATCCGGATCACGGAAATGAGCAGCTCGTATAGTCCAATCGGGGTAGTCTTGTAGGTCACTAACAAGACGAACTCCCTTTGACTTTAGATCCGCCAATGTTTTTTCGAGATCATCTCCCTCAAAAACCAAGGCGACAACGTCCTGACAGTCAGCCTTCGCTGGAAGATCAGCTGTTCCTATAGCCTCTGCCATTAAATCTCGGCGGAAGAGTGCAAAACCTGTTTCATTACTCACCATGAAATAGGCGTATGTGCCTCCCTCCTCACCCCATTGGGGTTTAAAACCCATAATATCTCGGTAGAAACGAAAACAGCTGTCAAAGTCAGAAACCAACATGCGTACCTGATTTACTCGCATTGTTCCTCCTTGTGGAAAGGTGAGGGATTCTCCCGGCTCTATTCACCGCAATTGATAAATTGATTCGCTTCATGCTGATCGACTATCTTGTCTGCCTAACGTTCGCGAAATGAGCGGCGGCGATCAATTACTTTTTACACCTCTTTTGCAGTATACCTTAGCATCCGGAGGTTGCCGTATTCTGCCAAGCTAACTGGCAGAGCCAGTTAGCCGTCCACTCCAGCGAGTTGCTTGTCGAACGATATGTTTCGGCAAACTCTCTCATACCGAGGCACTACTTGAATTGCTTCCAATCAGATAACTTTAGAGAATACTCGCTGGTTGGAATTACATCTTCGCCAAGGCGGTAGCCATCCTGATTATCACCCAGATAATTCATTCGAAGTTTTCGTAGAACCTTCAGACTGGCTGCATTCCAGGTCGCTGCCGCCGCCCAGATCCGGACGGCCGACAGCTGATCGAAAGCGAGATGGATGGCTGCCCCTGCAATCTCAGTCGCAAATCCCTCGCCCCAGCAGTCGGGGTGTGTCCAGAAAGCAAGAGACCAGGTCTCGCCTCCCTCGATTTTGACCAAGGTCACCTGGCCAATGACGAGCTGATCCGACTTTCTTATTGCCGTGAAGGTATATCCGGCCCCAGAAGTCCATCTCTCTCGACTGTCCTCAATCCAATCCTGTACTTGTTCAAGGGAGTCAATCCGACCCAAGGTGACATACTCAGGAAATTCTTTGGAGGTGAACGCGGACAGCAACCGGGAGGCGTCGGCCACCCGGGGCTGGCGCAGGATACATCTTCTGGTTTCCAGGGTCAGCTCAGTGGGAATTAGCACAAGTTGATCCCGTCCATGGATTTTTCATTCCCATTCGCCTAACGTGCACGAAGTGAGCGGCGCTCCCCGCCCCACCTTCCCATTCTCGCGTATCCTGCGCTCATATTCAATCTGAAACCCGAATTACCCTTTGTTGCGGTTACAAGTCTTCGCCTCTTCCACAGAAGAACGGCCAAGCAACCGAAGGTTGCTGCCGTTCTTCCAAGCGATCCGAAGGATCGCCACTCGGCACCCGCTCCGGTCAGATGTTAGGCGGCAAGCCTGTTTATCTCCACTCTACTGAGATCAGCCCTCAAATGCATCAACCTTATCTGCAACATCGCTTAGAACATCTAGCAATGGGAAGTAACCTTCTTTTGACCCTTTCAAAGCAAACCCAGAGATTTCAAAAGAAAGCACTTCTTCATTCAATTGCATAATATTCAAAGGAATTTGATTCAATAGATTACGCAGGTTGTGTTCTTCCATTAATCTCATAACCAATTGATCGGGTTGACTCTGGGCAGTGTAATGACTTTCGATCTCTCCATCTTCACTTGGAACACTCGAAGCTCTAAAGAAATCGCCAATTCTCCTAATCATCCCTTTCCGTCTGATTAGAAAGCTGTAATTGTTGGGATTGCTTATATTCGTGATGAATTGGGTAAAGTAGTCAGGGCCAGAGTAATCAGATCCCCCGACTACTCGCATTCTTATCCAGATCTTTCGTCCACGATAGTCTCCGTACAGGTACCTTTTATCAGACAATCCTCGTTTAGGCACATACACGAATCCGATACGATTCGCTAAACTCTTCCAGCCCGAGGAGGTTCTCTCCTCAATCCAAAAATACAACAGGATGCCAATGGGAATGGCAATGACAAAAAAGATGATTATATCCAAGAGTTCATCATCCCATGAATTTGCCGCCTAACGTCATCGAAATGAGCAACGCCGGATCGCTCCTTCATCTGATTTTGCCGCCGCTGCCAGCGTCTGCTCTATTGAGATGTTAGGCTGAAGATCGCCTACATCTTCCAATTGCTGACTGGACGGGACTGGAGCAGAGTTCCATTGCCTCGGTTGATGGATCACGCGCCACCTTCGTGCGGCTTCTCGACAAATATAAAGCGGGTGCTTGTCTCGTATCCCATCGCCTGATAAAGCGGGAAGCCGGCCTCCGTCGCATGCAAGGCCGACCGATGCAAGCCCAGGCCTTGGGCACACTGCTCGATCGAGTGGCGTATGACCGCTTCAGCGTATCCTTTCCGACGCTTGTTTGGACGGGTTGCTACGAAGGCAACATAGATGGTGTCATTCACGGGGAAGGTGGCCGCACAGGTTACAGGCTGACCGTCTACGTAACCGACATAGCCGTAACTATCTTCTTTCCAGAGATGCAGGTTGCAGATGCACTCTCCCATTTCGGGAGGTAGGTTATAGGCATGCATGTTCAGCTCCGCTAGGTCCCGGGCTGTTACCTCGTCCTGAACGCGTCGGTATTCCATCTTGGGGAGAGACCGTCGAGGCGGTTGTAGATGATCTGTGGCCATGCCAATGGTGGTTGCGACGGACTCCAGAGCGTACTCCCCGGCGACTGCTTCCCACCCCTCGGGGATCCAGTCCACACACAGGCCGAGCAACCACTGAAACGGACAGTGGGCGGCCCGCTCGATAGCCAGACCCAGTCGCCGGCGAACATCGGCAATATCCACTATGGGACTATCGTGAAAGCACAAGTTCAGGAAGCTGATCGCTACGTTGCCGAGGGCTGCGACCACCCCATCAGAGTGCTCCACCGTCCCACTTGGTAGACGCCTGACGAACAATTTCCAGCTTTCAATATACAGTTGTACCGATTCCTTGATTGGATCCATAACCGTCTCCTTTTGGCACCCTGCGGCTGATATTGGTTGGGTGTACTACTCACCCTAGCGGACCTAACCAGTCATTGGTGCTTCAGATCAACAATTCGGCACGATAGAATCCCCTCTAGCTGCGGTCAAATGCTTACCGTAACAGGTGATAGTGATCAGCCTAACAGTTTTGAGCTGAGCAGCCCGCTTGCTCCTTCGATCATACACCAACTCTAGGCAAGCTCACACGAATCTCGGGTCTGCTCCAGCGATTGGTTAGGCGTCTATGGTTTATTACTTCTAGAATGACCAGAGCCTACAAGAAATAGTATTCAAAATTGGTTCAACCCAATAGCTTAATTCGTCCAGTGATTAAGGAATAAATTAATATGATTACACCATTAAAAGAAACAAACGCACCGACAATTGAATTGCCACCAGAAAGAACAACCACCAATATACCTATCACAATCGCAAAACATCCAATTCCGCCCACAATAGTACTGGGCTTTTAGGGAGTTGCTGAAACATTGGCGACAGATTTTGGAGATGCAGGACCTGAAGGCGGTTTCCACATGGGATACAACCCTCAGTGTGGACTTCGATCCTGTCAACATGCGTGGTTTTCTGCGTACGGAGCGGAACCCGTAGATCTACTATCTCGACTTTTCCGCCTTGGATTTTCCTTGCGGTTCCCCGGTAATGATGTTGGACATTCATGCCGGGGATGCAGGCGACCTTGCCGATGATCTACTGAAATACTCCCACCAACTGACTTTCGAACATACAAAAATCATGACTGAAAACACCTGGCTGGTAGATGTTTCTCCCTTATTTGTAGATGCGATTTTGACCGGCTTCGAAGGTTTTCCTGCATGGAAGACACTCCGATTGCGCTTGAAAACCACAGCTTTATCTTAAGGACCACCCACCCATCCTGCCACCGTTGGTGACATGGGCTGCCATGGTGATAATTCAGCGCCGGGAGGGTGTATGGCCTGCCCAAAGCCGCTGCATAGTACAGATTTTTGTTTCAGTTTAGGGCGGTGGGTGGGATTCTAAATTGTTTTGGATTTGTGGAAATAGGATGTGAAATTGGTACTTGACAAACAAACCCAACTAGTGTATTATACACATAATACACTAGTGCACTAATACACCAAGAGGTGGTTTATGGCAGAAGAATTTAACGGAAATCTACCGATTTATATACAGATCATGGACTTGATTAAGAAACGGATGATTTCAAAGGAATTACTGCCCGGTGAGAAGCTTCCCTCAGTGCGCGATATGTCGAAGCAGTTGGAAGTGAATCCAAACACCGTGCAGAGAGCCTACATAGAAATGGAGCGTGAAATGTTAGTTTATACAAAAAGAGGACTGGGCACATTCATTGTCGATGAACCGGAGGTCGTTTTGAAACTTCGCCAGGAAATGGTTCTCGATAGGGTTGCTAAGTTTGTAAGAGAAATGGAGGAGTTCGGCTTTTCACACGATGAACTCCTCAAGATCATTGAAAAGCATTTGTCTGAGTGAGGTTACTATGGAAGCGATATTACAACTACACAATCTGAATAAATCCTACGCCAGTTTTCCGGCTCTGAAGAATGTGGATCTAGAACTTGAACCTGGCAGGATAATGGGGATTTTAGGTCCCAATGGCAGCGGGAAGACGACTCTGATCAAGATCGTGGCTGGTCTTCTGCAACCGTCTGGTGGTGAAGTGCTTGTGTGCGGGATGGCTCCAGGCGTACAGACCAAGGCATTGGTGTCTTATCTACCAGATGTCTATCACCTACCAAACTGGATGACCATTCCTGGGATTATCCAATATTTCAACACCTTCTATGAAGATTTTGATCCTGACCGTGCTTTTACACTGCTGGAACGGTTGGGGATTGACCAAAGGCGTAAGGTGACTGCTCTTTCGAAAGGTACGCGTGAGAAGCTGCAGCTGTCGTTGGCATTGGCCAGGAAGGCACGCTTATATCTGATGGACGAGCTTCTTGAGGGGATCGATCCTGTTGCGCGTATCGTTACCATTGATACGATTTTGGAAAATTACAATACCGAAGGTTCTTTGATCATTACTACGCACCTTATAACCGATGTGGAGAAACTGCTGGACGAGGTGGTCTTTTTAAAGGAAGGCGAGATCATCCTGTCCGGCAATACAGAGGATTTGCGGGTGGAAAAAAAGAGATCTATTGAAGGGATCTATAAGGAGATTTTCTCATGACACTCAAACTGATACTTTACGGATTAAAAGAACGTCTGAAGGTCTATGCAGGGATCGTGCTGCTATATCTGCTATATTCTGTGGTCAGCAATGCCTCCGAACCTACTCCTCAAATGGATAATATCTTGGATTGGTTCCGTTGGAGCTATGAGATTTTTGGGGTGAAAATCTATGCGATGACTTTTGTATTACTAGGAATGGCAGCAGCAGCCCTAATCGTGGCGGAGATTATCCTTTTTGTCCGGGATTTTTACAGCCCCCAGGCCTACCTGTTGTTTTCTCTGCCGGTGAATGGAAAGCAAGTGATCGGCTCGCGCCTTGGTTTGTTCATCCTGGACTTTCTCTTCCTGGTTGCTCTGGATCTTCCGTTCCGGTTGCCCTTTTATCGGACCTTTCTTTCCAGTGTCACAAGCGGTGAAATTGGTAGTTGGACGCCCTGGTTGACAACTTCAGATCTATCGAATATTGGTATTCTAGCTGGTTTAACCGGGATTTTGATCTTCACCATTGTACCTTTGCTTGCCTACCTGCTGATTGCAGTGGCAAAGTGTCTGTTTGACTTGAGCGCAGGATGGCTGACCTCATTTGTTGCCCTGGGGATTGGAGCGTTTATGGGGCTGTGTTATATCCTTGCTTCGGCTATGCCACCGATGTCAACGACGTATGATACATATCCATTTATCGTGGTATTGCTCTTGATCGCGAATGTACTGATCTTCTGGTCAGGGACAATGGTTATCGACAGGAAATTGAACGTATGATTTCCATCCGATGAAAGTGGTCATATAAAATACAAAAACCTTACTTGGCGTGGGTGCTGGGGATAGAAGTGAAACTATATCCAGCACCCCGTCTGTTTTTCCCAATTATGCTTTGTGGCCGCGTATTTCTTTGTTAATCTGATCGATTTTGTTGTGAGGTAGGCAGGTATGCCGGCGGTTGTTAATGCAAAATCAGAACACATTGACCTGCCCCAAAAAAACTGATCCAGATGCTGCGTAGATTGGCAAAACGTGCAGGGGTGGAAGAGCGAGTCAATCCCCATGCTTTCAGACATGGTTTCGCCAGGGAATATCTGAAAAACGGTGGGGATTTAGCTTCGGTTTCAAATCTGTTAGGTCATAGTCAGATCACGTTAACTGCTGCGAATTATGCCGTTTTCCTGGTTAAAGAACATTGGGATAAGCACAAACAATTCAATCTAGTGAATTATCTTTGACGCATTATGAAAAGGGGACGCTTTAGCCCCATGTCATGATAAAAAGCTCATATCATGAGCAAAAATCCCGCAATTTATGCGGGATTTGAACCTTTAGGCCAGGTGCGCCGTACAGGAATCGAATCTGTAACCTTGGGCTTAAAAGCCCTTACCTGAAGGGCTTGGACCTATATAGAAAGGCATCTATTTTTTAAATATAAGTCCTTCTTAGGTAGCATAATGAGGCGCGAGATAAGCTGCATCCCCAAGATGCATTGCGCCAAAGGCTCAAAAGCGCTGCAGTGGGGGGAGCGAATCGTAGTCCGAGCTGTGCGAGGATGACAGCTTCATTGAGCTGTTAGGCGGAGTCGACGTGTGCGAAGCGCCGAGCCGAACGCCTAGCTCAATGATCTCGCCTAACGGCCTCGAGCTGAGGTGCCAGGGATAAGATTACACGAGATCAAGCCTGCGCACATCCCTGGTCAGCTTCAGCGAGTAGTAAGCCCGCTGATAGAGCATGACGGGAGGATTGCGACCGAAGCTTCCTGGTCCTACCGGTGCGCGCAAATATCGTCTCAACCGGATTACCTCGCAAGATCGTTCTGCACGGAAACCAGGATGAAAGCGCGCTTATGAACGGAAGGGCTAGCACTCCAATGACGCCATAGCGCAACGTTGGTAAGGTAGCTTCCCACCCGGCCTTCCACAAGGGGAGATCTGGCAATCCATAGGTCCGGCCCCCGGAGGAAGTAAACCGCAAATCAGATGCACGTAATTCAGTTACTTGATCAAGAGCGCGGAGGCGCGCGAAAGGAACCTGGGGATCATCCCAACTAGAGAGAACGATGTGGAGTTGCTGCGGAAGGTTTTCTAAGAGGAAGTCGATAGAATTGTCGACAGAAGGGGAATCTAATCGTTGGTAGTCGTCCAGAACCAAAATAATTTTGTGGGAAACAGCTGCGAGTTCATTAATGAGAGAGGTAAGGATTGTCTCAATTGGGGGCGGCTGAGGGGACTGAAGCATCGTCATCGAGCTTTTCCCAAAATCAGCACCCAGGCGATTGATTTGTTTCAGAGCGGCGATAACATATGCCAAGAACCGTGTGGGGTCGTTTTCGCCTTCATCCAGCGAGAGCCAAGCAACTTCCAACTTTGGATTCTTCGAAGCCTCGGGATCTGATCGAAGAGCCTGCACCCACTCGCTTAGCAGTGTCGACTTCCCGAATCCGGCGGGCGCAGAGATTAGGGTCAGCTTGCGGTGTAGACCATTGTTCAAACGCTCAATCAGCCGCAGGCGGGGCACCATATCTGGCCTGGTAGGTGGGATGTAGAGTTTTGTATAGAGGATGTCTTGTGTAGGCATGATAAATAGACATCAAAATAATACATGAAGTATAGGATCTGAAGAAGCAATTCTAATATTCGCGCTGGTTAACTCTGAGCTAAGTTGCCTAGACACGATCTCCCAAAAATTCTGATCTTCCTGATGCCCTTTTCAAGCCTGAATTTTCGCCTAGCCTCCAGGTCAGTTTCAGCGAATGGTTAGCGGGCACCTATTGTTATCCTACTATTATTATGGGAAAAATTACTCATGCCTTTTACGATTCTCTCCCATCAACTTATCGAAGATAGCGTATGATATTCCAGCAATTGGAACCTCATATTCCTTTAAATTCAACGAATATATCGATCCAAATTTGTCAAGTCGCCTCAAGAACTGCTGATACAAGTAAGACTATTCACTATTACGAAGTGAGTGACCTCTAGCACAAAGCCAAATCTGCTAAAAACAAGCATCGAATCTAAAATGATGAAGATGTAGAACAAACGACGAATGTCCTTCTCCAGAGAATGGATTAAAGTGGGACAGGAGAAAGGGCAATCTCATACTCAGGTTGAAAGTTATAAGGATTGAGTTATGTTTATCAAATTGCGAATTTCCCTTATTAGAGGATAATATATTCGAAAGAATGAATATGAACAAGATAAGATTTGAATCCAAAGTAAGCGATATATTCTCCGTCCTGGGAAATCCTTTCCGCATCAAGGTGCTCTACGCGATAGGAAAAGGAGAGGCTTGCGTCTGCCACCTGGAGGCGATGCTGAAAAAAAGGCAGGCCTATATTTCCCAACACCTGATGGTCATGCGGGACGCCGGCCTGTTAAAAACCCGCCGCGAGGGAAAATACATCTTCTATAGAATCGCTGACCTGACCGTCCTCGAAATGGTAGGACAGGTTGCAGAAATGCTGGGTTTACCCCCCAGGGAGATCCCTGAAATCGCAACGCCAGCCACACAGGCAAGCTGCCCTTGTCCAAACTGCGAAAAAGAACTGCAAGCACAGGTTGTTTCCAAATAAACGTGGAGGAATGCAGATGTTGAACATCAAAATACTTGGTTCAGGTTGTCCGAATTGCAAACGCCTCGAAGAGGAGACCAGAAAGGCCGTAAGCAATCTAGCGATTGAGGCCGAGTTCGAGAAAGTGACCGATTATCAGAAGATCATGGAATACAACATTCTCAGCACGCCTGGGCTGGTCATCAATGGGGAACTTGTGTCATCGGGAAAAATTCCCTCCCAATCGGAGATTATTACACTACTAGCCAGTGCCCTGGACCGTAGCTGACCCACCCTGCCTGAAGAAGCCCTGCGCCTGCAGGGTATTTTTTGGGCAGAACATATTCGGGAAATCGAATGCAACGAAGAGGTAAACCATCATTATGAGTGAAGTCCTTGAATTTATTTCGCGCTTGTTCTACAGCGGTTTAGGAAGCCTGGCTGCCTACCTCGCAGCGCATGTGCTGCTTTGCCTGTTGCCGGCTTTTTACATCGCAGGCGCAATGACGGCACTGATCCCGAAGGAGACTGTCACAAGGTATCTCGGGCGGAATACGCCAAAATTCATCTCCTACCCTGCAGCGGCGGCGGCAGGGTTCCTCCTGGCCGTTTGCTCTTGCACCGTCATCCCGTTGTTCGCGGGCATCTACAAGAAAGGGGCGGGGCTGGGTCCGGCGATCACCTTCCTCTTTGTGGCCCCAGCTGTGAACATCCTGGCCCTAAGCTATACTGGCACGGTCATCGGCATGGACCTGGCCATCGCACGGCTGGTGCTTTCGATCGCTTTTGGCATCGGGGTGGGGATCATCATGGCGATCATCTTCCGAAAGGAAGACGCTGAACACGATAAAGCCACCGATGCCATGTTCGCTGGGCAGGCCTCCATGCGAAAAGCGAGCCTCATCTTTTTGCTGACACTTGTAGTTCTCCTGGTGGTGGGAACCTTCCAGATCGCGCTGCTCAAAACCACCTATTTCCAGGTCGATCTCCCAATCCCGGCTGTGAACGATCTCCAGGAAATCTTATTCACGCTTGTGCCCTTTGATTCCGCCAGAGGCGAAGAGGGGGTTACCGCCCAGGGCGCCTTGCTGATCGGAATGTTGGTTTTGATTGGCCTGACCGCCTGGAAGGGCATTGAGCGCATCCATGATGGTTTCAACCGGTGGACGTGGATTTCCACTGGTCTAGTGGGGCTTACGCTGTTGATCGCATCATTAAGCATCCAGCCCTATCCCGGGGGTGTTGTCCTGCAGTTTACCGGAAAATTCTTCGGGGTGCTCCTAAGCATCCTCCTGCTGGCGTGGATGATCGGCAGGCAATTATCCGAGGAGGAAACCCGCGACTTTCTGTGGGAAACATGGCGCTTCATCAAGCAGATCTTCCCCCTTCTGATCGTGGGTATCTTTGCAGTGGGTGTGATCCGTGAGTTGATCAAGCCGGAGTGGATTCAGGCCATCGCTGGCGAAAACACATTACTCGGCAACTTCGTCGGCGTGGTCTTTGGCGTGTTCATGTACTTCCCAACGCTGGTGGAGGTGCCCATCGCCCAGATGTTCCTCGACTTGGGGATGCATCGCGGCCCGCTCCTGGCATACCTGATCTCAGATCCTGAGCTGAGCCTGCAGAGCATCCTGATCACGGCAAGCATTATCGGGCGTTTCAAAGCCTGGATCTATGTGGCCTGGGTTTCCCTGTTCAGCACCATTGCCGGGCTTCTGTATGGTGCTTGGGTGAACGGGACCGGCATCGGCCTTGTCGCACTGTACCTGGTTGCGTTTTTAGCGCTGCTGGCAGGTTTGTTTTGGCTGCTGAAACGACGCAATGAAAAACAGGCCACCGCTGCCTACGAGGCGGTTGAAAAAATCTGAAGGTTGACCGAGGGATGACTTGTGGGAAAACATGAAATCAGGAAGGTGCTGATTCTCTGCACCGGGAACTCCTGTCGTTCACAAATGGCAGAGGCTCTTATCAATGAAAGGCTTTCGGATGCCTGGCTCGCATTCAGCGCAGGGACTGAACCCTCTGGCTATGTCCATCCGAAAGCGATCCAGGTGCTGGAAGAAATTGGCATCCATCACCACGGGATGTCGAAAGCCATCGACGACCTGCCCCTGAAGGAGTTTGATTTGGTCATCACCGTATGTGATGATGCCTCTGAAATCTGTCCAATGTGGCTTCGTGGGGGAGACCTTGTCCACATCGGCTTCCCCGATCCAGCCAAGGCCGAAGGCACAGAAGAGCAGATTCTGAAGGTTTTCCGCGAGGTTCGTGACAACATGGAGCAGAGAGTGCTCGGGTTTTTGAGCGAGGGAAAGGACACATCCTGAAGGAAAGGACCTGGTCAACACGTTACCTGGATTGGCGTGATGGTGAAAGGAAAGCATTGAAGAGAACGGAGAGAGCCCCCTTCGTATCCATGTCGTCCAACGGACAAAGCCTGCTAAAGCCGGCAGAACCATGCTGGAAGCTATTCCTGTGCGGGATAAGCTGAGAATCAAAGGAACAAGGGGTATGACGATAATAAAATGAAGGTGGAAATGTAAGTCAAGGTTGGCAAGGACGGGCGTGTGGTCTTCCCGAAGGAGGCCTTCAATGGCTTCCATGTGCCGCCAAAGGGAACGATACAGTTCGAGAGCGATCAGGAGGGTTTGCATTTGCGCCTACCAGCTGCACAGCCTTCCAAAATCTACCTCGAGCCCACCAACGTCTGTAATTTATCCTGCCGCACCAGCTGTCGCAACCCTTCCATGTTTTGTGCATAAGGGTGCTGTCCTTCAATAATCAAAGACCGGAAACGTTCAGGAGCGTATCGCGCCACTCCGAAACCGATCCACCCGCCCATCGAGTATCCAAAGAAATGGGCTTGGGCAATACCCAGGTCGTCCAGAACTGCGACGATGTCCTCTACCTGCTTCTTGAGTTCATAGTCTTCTGGTCTGTGGGCCTTATCACTGGCTCCATGCCCTCGCGCATCCAGTGGGATCAGTCGGTAATCGTCTTTCAATGCCGATACATAGCCATGTTCATACCAACTGTCCATAGTAGCCAGAGACCAATGATGAAGCACCAATGGAGGCCCTTCACCTTCCGTTTGGTAATGGATACGAATGCCGTGGTTGTCAGCATACGGCATAGGCTGTTACCTCCCTAATCAATATATAGTCATAATGACGACGCTCACATCAGTACGCATGGAAACGCGGCCTAACGGCCTCGAGCTAAGGTGCCGGGGTTCGCCCCACTCTCAAATTTTCCAACATCTCCATCATACAACATCGCATGTAAATCGCACCGCATCCCCGGTCGCCTCCAGCGAGGGTTAGGCTGCATCGTCTTTCGAGATCGAGCCATCTCGAGAACTTTCAAGAGGAAGAGAAACTACATGTATCATTTCTTGCGTGTTGTAAGGATGCACACGTCATATTGAATAATCAACATCAAAGATCTGCGAAACCATCAATGATTCGAGCTATGTGTCGTGCTCCATTCAGGAGGTCCACTATTCTAATATGCTCGTTGGGCGCATGTATGCGGTTTTCCCAATATCCCACTCCCGCGGATACTACTGGAATATCACCCAATGGCTTTGAGAAGGCATAAACCGGTGTGCTTCCCCCAGACATCGGCCATCGGATTGCCTCCTGCTCATATACCTCCTCAGCGGTCCGTGCGGTCAGCAGGACTAGCGGGTCGTCTCCATCTAGCTTAACGGGTAACGATCCCCCCATACGCTCAATCTCCACATCTGTAAAACCTAGGTGATCGAGATGTGCTCGCAGTTTCTCTGCGATATCCGAGGGCTGTTGATCTGGGACCAGACGAAAATCGATCTTGGCGGAAGCTTTTGCAGGGATGATGGTCTTATTCCCCTCCCCTTGATAGCCCGTTGTGATCCCCTGGATATTGCATGTAGGCAGGAAAACCCTGAGTTCAAGTTCAACCCCAGTCAACCCATGCAGAAACTCGTCCAGCCCGAATTGTTCTTTGTAATTCGCCTGGAGTCCATCAAGATCTGGATACGCCCCTATCAACGTGCGGTCCAGCTCTGTCGGCGGTCTTACGTCATCATAAAAGCCTGGAATAAGTATTCGCTCGTCGGGGGATTTCAGTGTGCTCAATGCCCAAGTTAAGCGCCATGCAGCGCTCGGTAACACGTGCGCCCAACCAGAATGAGCATCTATCTTCATTGTTCTCACAGAAAGTTCCACAGACAAGACACCCCGGAAACCCAATACGTTCATGGGGCCTTCTCGCTCAATGCCACCCCCTTCCCAAATTGCTCCATGGCATGTCAATAAGTCCTTATGTTGCTGAACGAAATCAGCGATGTTCGGGCTGCCAATCTCTTCTTCGCCTTCAACAACCATAATCACTCGGCACGGAAGTCTGCCACCAAGGGCATTGCGCACAGCATCGATGGCTGCCAATCGAGCTACTATCTCACCCTTGTCGTCACATGCACCACGCGCATAAATCGCACCGTCGCGGAGGGACGGTTGGAAGGGTGGCGTGGTCCACTCCTCTAGCGGATCAGCAGGTTGCACATCGTAGTGGTTGTAAAGCAACAAGGTGCGTTCGGATTCACCCTCAGCCGTTGCAACAATGATCGGATTGCCAGGTGTTTCAAATCGCTGGACTGCAAAGTTGTGGCTTTCAAGCATTTGCGAGATCAAATCCGAACACTCAGCTACGCCCTCGCCCGTCGCAGAGATACTTGGCTGCGCACATAGACGTATTGTTTCCTCGATATATCGGTCTAACTCAGCTTCCAGGAACTTATCAATCTGCTCAACCTTCAATCCCAAAGCAACCTCCTTACACGCGGCCAAAGCCAATCGGGTGCAATTTTCATCTCAAGTTGCTGTTTTCTTGAACAACGCTCCATGCGCTGACTCTATCCTACTTCGTCGAGGGCAAATCTTTGGACGAGGATTGATTGAGCTGATCAGCCCCGAAATACAAAGCACTCGAATTGCAGTCTAACAGTTTGCGTTAGCGGCGGACGGGGAGCGGGGATGGACAAAAGCCTGAGAGCAGAAAAATGTTCGGGCGTAGGAAACTGCTTTTCTGGCGGGAGAATCCCCGCCGTCCGCTAGTATGATAGGGAGGGTGTAGCAGATCGACCGTCCGCTGGTCCGATGAGGCTGTCGTGCAGCAAGGATCGCCACACCCTACAAACTATGAACCCAAAGAGCTGTATGGTCGTCAGAGGCCGAATACAAGCGCGGGCAACTTGAATATATAGATAGGACGGAGCAATGTCAACCAATTCAGGGAAATATGTTGGCATCGATGTGTCGAAAGAGCAGCTAGATGTGGCCGTGATTGGTCAGAAGCGAGTGGTCCATTTCGAAAATGAATGTAAAGGCATTGCGATTTTAGTGGCTGACATGCAGCAACTCCAGCAAGTTGTGATCGTGGTAGAAGCAACGGGTGTTTACGAAGAAGAATTGGTCTTGGCCTTGTATGAGACATTCTTGCCTGTTGCATTGGTCAGTCCACAGCGAGTACGGCAGTACGCTCGCGCCTGAGGGGTTCTTGCCAAAACCGATGGGATTGATGCTCAAAACCTGGCAGATTTCGGCAAGAACATCCAACCACGCCTGTTTGTAGCCAAATCCGAGGAAAAGAAGCGGCTTTCCTCGCTGCTCACCCCTCGTAGGCAGCTTGCAGAGATGTTGACCTCCGAGAAAAACCGCCGCAGGAACGTTTATCCAGAGCTGTTAGCCTCCATTGAAACCATTATCAACTGTCTTAAAGAAGAAATCGTTCGTCCACGGATGGACTGCCTGCCTCACGATGTAGCCTTTGGAATCCGACTGGAAATGGATATTCCATTGCAGATCTCCAATTACGGAAGCTTCTTCGCATCGTACGTTACGCCGCCTACCACACCCACTCCTCGGTCTACCTCGCCGCGGTCATTCCTGTAGAACGTAATCTCGAGATCAGATACTGGCAGGTAAAAGTGGCTTTCAGAGCTTGCGAATAGTTCATATTCCGGTTCACTGGTCAACTGGATGAAAATACGTGTGCCATCGACGCGGATTGTCACGATATTGCCATCTGAAATTTGATATCTACCGGCATATGAAGCCAAGACCTTCGTATCAACTTGGACCAGCGTGAATGGCAATCTGCCGATGAGTAGGCGAACAACATAATCAATATCGACCGCTGCATTTGCCAGCACCACGACGCCAAACTTGCGCTCAGGATCCCAGGCCAGATAGGAATGGGAACCATTCGTTTGCCCATTATGCCAGTGAAACCCGGTGTTTGCAGCCACTTGCCAGCCCAGTCCAATGGTATCTTTTCCAATGGACGGGCGCTGAGGTGTGTTTGTCAGTTGCAGAGCGGGCTGCAGTTCCGTTTCGGTCAGCCCCATATTGGCTGCGAGGAAGGTCAGCAGATTATTTGCTGTGGACCGGATCATGCCCGCGCCGGCCAAGGTGGTATTGTCCCAGAGGTGAGTCTGAGCGAGACTGGCGGTATGCGGTACGGCCAAGCGAGAACGCATATCTGCCGTCAACTGAACGCGGGTGCTGTCCATGCCCAGAGGGCGGCAGATTCGTTCCAGCAGTAATGCTTCGTAATCCGCCTGGCCGGCCCTCTGGACGAGGATGTTTCCCAGAAGGCCCATGCCGTAATTGGAATATTCATAGCTACTGCCGGGTTCATGGGTCAGGCGATACCCGGAAAGGAAGGCATACATCTGTTCGAAGGTGTAAATAGAGTAAAGGTTTCCCGGCAGCCCAGAGGTATGCGTAGCCAAGTCAAGCAACGTGATGGATTTGCCTTCATACTCTGGCGCTGTAACCCCTTCAGGGAGATACATCGAAATCGGATCATCCAGCTTGACCTCACCATTCACCACGGCTTGCGCCAGCAGGATCCCCGTGAACACCTTGGTGATGGAACCGATCTCGAACACGGTATCGCCATCCAGGACGCGCTCTTCGGTAGCGCTCAGCCTGCCATAACCGACCACCCAGCGTTCCTGTGGGTCATCGGCGATCATCCCCACCACGATCCCGGGGGCCCGTTTATCAACGTCCACCAGTTGTACCAGCAACGTCTTCACTTCATTTGGGTCCGGCAGCCGGGAGGGCCTGGGTGTTGGGGTGGGCGGCTGAAATATCGAACCTATTGCGCAGCCCGCCAGTAGCAAGGCCAGAATGGCTGACAAAATACATTTACCATCAGATTCTCGAGTTGACACTGGCAACTCCTTTTGTAATTTCCTTGTAGAGAAGCCTTCTCGTACTAAAACTCCTCGCGGCTGAACCGCCACAGACCGATCCCGATGAACAGGAGTCTCTCCAGTGCAATGACCACGATCAGGGTGGGCGAGTAGTTGTGCGACCCTAACGCTCCGCATCACCCGCCCGCGCGGTGTCCAATGGAACCCCGCTGAATTACCGACAAGCCCGCGAAACCAACCACGCTCGTACCAAAAGCGCTCAGCGTGAGTTGGGTGCATGCGGTTGTTGGACGCCGTGCCTATTGATTTACCTTACCGAATATCTATGGGACGTAATCCCACTTTACTCCAATGCAGTTGCTTCTGCCAATCCCGAACCAATACTGGCACGCCGACCGTTTCCCAATTCCTAATTTCAAATAACACATTCCGCACATGCACATCTTTATAATGTACTTGATAAGAATGAAGGTCCGACGTCAAAAATAATTGTAACCAAGCAGTCAGTAACTCATCCAGCCAACTCTGCCAATGAGGCGTATACTGAAAGCGGCACCACTCATATCCAAATACAAACTCGCGCAATCTCACTTTGCCAGTGAACATCTTATTAGCAGACGATGAGACCGAATATCAACTCTCCTTTCATGATCATTCATTCTGGATAACCAGAAGCTTTGGTTATGGTTTTGCTTCAGCATAACGCTACTGCTGCCCTTTTGGTTTCAGCCGCTTAGAACGACGTCCAAAATAGAACACCAGAGTCATAAGCAGGCAAAAGATTAACACGAGAGGAAGAGAGCATTTAAGCAGAAGGGGCAATGCCCATTTCCCAACTTCCCATTCAGAAATCAATTCAATGGTTTCCGGTTTAATTACGCCGCGGGTAATTTGCGCATCGGGAGACTGATACAAGCGTTCCTGTCCATTCATGGGTTTGGGGTTTAGATACAATTTGCCATCGATGGTCGATTGACTATCCAGGGTAGCATTCCCCTCGGTCACGAACACATTACCCTTGATTTGGGCACCTGAGTAAAGGTGTATATTCCCTGAAAATAGAACGACGTTGCCACTCAGAACGGACTTAGGAGCCAGGTCTGCTTCGCCAGAAAACAAAATTGATTTCCCGTACACAGCAGCCTCTTCTCCAATGTTCATACCACCACCAACCAACACTGCATCTACCTGCAGAACGGACTTGGAAGCCAGGTTTATTCCGCCACCGACCAAAATTGCTTTCCCATGCACAGTAGCCTCTTCTCCAATGTTCATACCACCGCCAAACAACACTGCATCTCCCTGCAGAACGGACTTGGGAGTCAGGTTTATTCCGGCACCAAACAAAATTGCTTTCCCATGCACAGTAGCCTCTTCTCCAAGGTTCATACCACCGCCAAACAACACTGCATCTCCCCGTAGCGAGGCTTTATCTTGAAGGTCCGCATCAGCACCAACCAAAATTATGCTATTGTGGGTACTTGCCCCCCGCTCAAGAAACAAACTGTCAGTTAACAAAACAGCAGAATGGCGAACACTGGCTCCGGGTTTGAGCCGCAGAGAACCTCTGAAGAGATAAATGTCGCCGTTCAGGCTGGCATTTTCTCCAAGCGCCAGGCTATTACTGAATAGGAAAACGGGTCCGGTGATGGTCACATCTTTCTCGACGGTCAGTTCACCTTGCTTGGAAATGATAGGTCCGATCCAATGAGACTTTTCCTGAAGGGTTGCTGATGCATCTTCTTCGATGATCAGGATGCCCAGTTGAGTGTGATTGGCTTCCAAGACATACGACCTACCTTCCCCTGAGACCGAGATCACTCTGAAATTGAGCGCTAGAAAACCACACATTACCACCAATAAGAGCAGGACCACGATGGGGAGTGACCTATAAATTGGCGCACCGGAATCTGAATACAATACTTTTTTTTCATCCATCTATCACCTTCCTCACTAATTTGCCCAACGGTCTGGAGTTGAGCAGCCCGCTTTCACCATCGATACTTTGCCCTTTCTAGACATATCCGATTGAATCTCGGGTCTGCTCCAGCGAATGGTTGGGCGGCTCTGACGAAGTTGTTGTAGATCTCCCGCCGATAACTCCTCTGTTATTCTGCAAGCGACAAGCGTGCTACAACCTCACCATCTTCCCATTCATTCATTTCTACAAAGCCCAATTTACTGTAAAGATGTTTTGCTACAAGATTGGTAGGTTGATAGGACAACGCAAAGTTACTATAACCGTACTCCCCGCTTAACATTGTGATTGCAGCTTGAACTGCTTGTCTGCCATAGCCGTGTCTCTGCATGCCCTGGTCGACTAAGATTCCTCCCAGCCAACAGCTTCCATCAGCTGGGTCTGTGGTCCACATCATAAATCCGATTACTTGCTCATCTAAGCAAATCGTAAGAGGTTGCCAATCGTTTCCATAACAACAGAGAGCCAAGTAGTAACAGGGCTCGGCCACAAATTCACGCTGGGTCTCAGAAACCTTAAGCTTAGCAATGTCTCGCCAGTTATCATGATTAACCGGGCGTAATGAAATTTGTGCATCATTTCTTTCTGAGACATTTGAATCCATAAGGTCTATCTTCCTCTCTCGTTTTGAAATTGAACCTTTTATCCAAGAAATCTGCCGCCCAACGGTCTCGAGCTGAGCGGCCCCGCATTGATCTTACAATGAAAAAGCCCGGTACCGAAGCACCAGACTCAATTAAAAATCGCGCCACGCGCAGGGTCCGCTCCAGCGAGTGGTTATACGGCTAAGAATAAGTTCCTAGTAAACAAGCAGGAAGACGACCTTACGGACCAAGAATTCTATGCAGAAATTCAACCTAGAACGGGCGGTCTTCACACCTAATAACTTGCTGAAGCCAGAAGATCCAGTTGAGGATGTATGCGCGCGTAGCCGGTTTCTAGCACCGGCACACAAGTTGCTTCGGTCAATTGATTCCACCACCCTAAGCGTGTATTCTGAAATCTGACCGTCGGGCCGCAAAGAGACCCATATGCAGACATCAGCCCGACAAGCCTATGTCGGGCTTTCTGATTATGAGAGGAGATTGAACATGAAGAAACTGCATATTACTGTTGGCTTAGGGTGATGCTTGCTGTTATTACATCAGTTTCCGCGGCCGCTAAGGCGAAGCAAACCGTCCTTGTGCTGGACGGGGATGTGACCCATAGCAACTGCCCATCAGGGACAGGCTCTATTTTCTATGTGGAGGGAGATATCTATGCCAAAGGCCAGATAGAAACCGGACCAATTATCGGCAAATTCCATGATGCCTATGCGCCCAATGAGCTAGGCAGCTTCATGAGTCAGTCTGTCTGGCGAATATCTGGTTCAGGAGACATTTGGATAGTCTACTTCTTCGATGATGACCAGACACCAAAAGCCCAGGGGATTATTATTGGAGGCGCTGGTAAATATCAGGGAGCAAGTGGACAAATTTCTGAAGAGATCATAAGCGAGAACCCATTTATTGTTCGAGCCACCTTTGTGTTTGAAAAAGCTATAAAGCCCTGAAACCAGAAACTCTGGACAAAGGAACCCCCCGCTTCGACGGGGGGCTCCCCTTTGGACACAGTGGCTGACGGTCTATATGCTCATTCAGATTGGTTGGGAGAATAGCCCAACTAGTTGACGCCCGCTGTTGTGATTTACAAACACCTATATGCTGGCTAGATAAAGGGCGGATCTGATGCCAGGCGCCGCTACTTACAGCAACAAGGATTGTGGGATATTTAACTTTGCATGAAAGCCGGATAACGTCCGCGAGGTGAGCGGCGCTCCACGCCCCACCCTTTCATTCTCGCGTATCCCACGGTTATATTCAATCTGAAACTCGTGCCACCCTCGGTGCCCGCTCCTGTGAGGTGTTAGGCAGACCGATTTTTGAGTACACGTTGAGAACCTATGGCTCTACAAGGGTATACACCCAAGTATTTTCGGAACCTGCAGGAAACCACAGGTTAATCCCACGCATTGGCATTGTGCCTTGTGGTGACACCATCATGTCCTTCGGCACTCCTAATGCCAACAAAATGCCTTCATCATTCATCATAATCGATTCATTCTTACAGAAATCATACCCGCTTCCCCCTGGACGATCACAGTCCAGATCAGAATTGATTCCACACAATCGCATTCCTTGCAGGTGGAGGTATGGAATACCGTTCTCTGTGTATTCCAACCACCACGGCATCCAGTCGCTTTCATAATCCACATCAGGTAGCTCGCTGTACTCGATGTGAACAATCTGTTTATACGTGCTGTCTTCTCGAATGATTAGCGTGTCTTTCTTGGATGGCACCCCAGCCACCCATTTGCCTACAAGATCTTCTTGTGAGAATCCTTCAGGTGGAAGAGTACAGTCATAGGTCTTTATTCGCTGCACCAAATCGATCAATCTTAATGAATTTGCGAATAAACATACACTACAGAGCATCACAATAACGACAATTGAAAGAAGTAAAAATGGTATCTTCACCATCTCGCGTATATTCATATTTCTCACTAGCATAAAGCTCTACCTAACGGCTGCGAGCTGAGCGGCGCCGCTGATCTACTCCCACCATACACCCTCCCCAGGCGGCGTCCGCTCCAGCGAGTTGATTGTATGAAAACGCTGCACCCCCAGCTACACTAGTTGTATCCCAACAACGCGTAGCGAAGGAGGCGCAGCATGACTAATTATAAGATCGGTTGTGATGCTCATCGTATGTTTTCCCAGTTTGCTATACTCGATGCTGATGGGCAATTCCTAGAACAAGTCCGGGTCAATCATGAACCTGGAGCAATCCGTAGGTTTCTTTCCGAATTCCCACCAGGAACTCCAGTTGCCCTCGAAAGCGTTGGCAATGGGTACTGGATCGTTAACGCTGCGCAGCAGCGCCGGGATACGAAGCCGCCGGATGT
>JABAOH010015660.1_pt1 | contig 24567 bp, 25 predicted proteins | sample 7062181 | NCBI WGS metagenome assembly JABAOH01 (sample SAMN14538630, study PRJNA623070) | marine sediment metagenome | biome: marine biome [ENVO:00000428]; feature: marine pelagic biome [ENVO:01000023]; material: deep marine sediment [ENVO:00002113]; isolation source: pool of 5 deep marine... | reverse complement strand
TTCCGAAGAAGACGGATGTCGTCTTAACTGGAAGACACGCTCCCAAAGAATTGATGGATAGAGCTGATTTTGTCAACGAGGTCAGAGACATAAAGCATCCAAAGGAAATACCGACAACAAAGGGAATTCAATACTGATATTCGCCATCTTATGTTAGATTTCTAAGTCTGCTCCCTATTCTCAACCTTTTGTCTGAAGAAGAAGTATCGCCTTCGCGAGATCACCCTCAGTCTCTTCTAAAGCCCTTTCCGCTTCTTCCATGCTTTTCCCTGTCTGATCTGCCACGAGCCTGACATCCTCCTCAGGAATTGTCACCTTCTTTTCAGGTTTCTCAAGTTCTTTCTCTGTAATCCTCTCTCCACTCACCTGAAAGATCTTCTGTCCCTGCATATCAAGCACCGCAACCTCTGGATTTTCCACTGTGATCTCCTTTCTGCTCGTTCTGAGGATTACCTCTTGAACATCGGGCATCGGATTCATGCTTAGGCCCATGCGTTGCATCATTCTTTTGGCTTGTCTTGGGTTTATTCTCCGCCTCAACTTTTCTTCCCACCTACAATAACCTGACTGCTCTCTTAACTCTCTTCCGCCACCCCTCTTCGCACCTTCACCGCCACCCCTCTCTTGAAGGCCTTCATCTCTCTTCCCGTGAGTATCGACTTTCCCACAGCCAAGACCTCATTCTCCTCATTTAATACAATAACCTCTTCCTTAGGGCGTATCTCCTCATCAGCATCTACCACATGCTTCGCGAAGACGCTTCTGCCCCTGATGATGAATGGCTCGGCCTCTTTCTCAACTCTAACCCACATTCGCAGAGGTTCTACACCGTCAACTATTCTTCTTGCACCTTCGAGGCTCAAAGAAAATAAACCATCCGTCGGGCGTAGAGTCACAAGCCGCTTTCCATCCAGATACACATACCTTATTCTTCCAGTTCCCTTTGAGCGAGCGATTTCAACGTTCTCTGGAAAAAGAATCTTGCCAAAGCCCTTTCCGAACTGATAATCCGCTACGCTCCTGATTTTCCGCAGAGCCGCGGTTTGATTCATGCTTCCACCGTCAAATTCGACAAATATAAAGAACAGATTGTGATAAAACAGTTTAGGGTGAAGGCTTTGGTGACGTGCGAGGTCTGCGGCCGCGAAATCGTTGGTAAACCTCTCAAGGCTATGATAGGAGGAGCCAAGATGGTTGTCTGCAGGGACTGTGCCAAGCTGGGCTCAGTTTATTGGGAAGTTAAGCCCAAGCGTCAACGTAGTATTGGAAAAACCGTCAAGTCTCTGCCTAGGGTTTCCATCAGAAAGGCGCCTGCTCCTACTTTGTCTGAAGATTTGGAGCTCATAGAGAACTTTGGTGCACGGATCAGAGAGGCGAGACGAGAAGCAGGCCTAAGTCACGAGGATCTGGGAAGGAAGATTAGAGAGAGGGTTTCGGTTTTGAGAAAAATCGAGACTGGGAAGATGACTCCGGATCACTTACTGACGCAGAAGTTGGAACATACGCTCAAGGTGACATTGCTTGTCCCACCGTCTGAACCCAAGGCTTCGCGAGGATTTTTATCTAAGCCTCGTGGGGTCACTTTAGGTGACATCGTTAATCTGAAAAAGGGAAAAGCGGAGGAAACTGAGAAACGAAAGCGGTCATAGTTCAACGCAGGCTACATTCCCAACCGTCAAGTCTAGATGAACTCCAGAGTCTTGCTGAATCCGCAGGTTACACCGTTGTGAATTCTGTTGAACAAATCAGAGAGCCAGATCCGCGGTATCAGATCGGCAGCGGCAAAGTGAAAGAGCTGGCTGAGTTGGTTGCTGACAATGGTGTGGAAATAGCGATATTTGATAACGAGCTGAAGCCCGCTCAGGCCTACAATCTTGCCAAAGCGACCGGTGTAGAGACCATAGATCGTTTCCAACTTATCCTCCAAATCTTCGCCCGAAGAGCGTCCACATCAGAAGCCAAACTCCAGATTCAGCTTGCTATGTTGCAATATGAGCTCCCACGTGCAAAAGATAGAGTGAAGTTGGCGAGGCTAAGTGAACAGCCAGGTTTTATGGGGTTGGGCAAGTATGAGGTCGACCTCTACTATGAGAACATAAAGCAGCGAATCCACAACATACAGGAGAAACTGAAGAAGAAGAGGAAGAAGAGACGCCTACACCGCACTGGCAGAGCTGAGTTAGGCTTCCCATCTATCTCTCTGGCCGGATACACCAACGCAGGCAAGAGTTCGCTCTTTAACGCTCTCGCCGCGGAGGATGTCCCTGTGGATTCAAGCCTATTTACAACTCTCTCAACAACAACGCGGATGGTTGACCTCTTCGGGAAAAGGGTTCTTTTGACAGACACTGTCGGGTTCATTGACCGTCTACCCCTGACACTCATAGAGGCCTTCCACTCGACGCTTGAGGAGACGATCTTCGCAGATTTGATCCTGCTAGTTCTTGATATGAGTGAATCTCGCGGGGAGGTCGAGAAAAAGCTGTCCTGTTGCCTCGACACGATTAGAAAGATAGGTGCAACAGGTATCCCTATTGTAGTAGTACTCAACAAGATCGACATTCTACCAGAAGGCGACATACAATCAAAGCCTGATTTCCTGGAAGGTATGGCAACCGATTCCGTGGCAATATCCGCTCTGTATGAAACTAACGTCGACAAGCTCAAGCAAGCAATAGCTGACCATCTCAAGAACTACGTTGAAGCGTCTTTCTCGGTCCCGGTAACAGACGAATCGATGTCCTTTCTCTCTTGGCTTTTTGAACGTGCTGAGGTACTTCATGTGAAGTATAAGGATGAGAGCATGAACGTTGTTTTCGAAGCAATTCCCTGGTTTGCAGACAAAGTCAGAGGACGTGTAGAAAAACTAGAGGGCACCTTCAACAGTTGAGTAGACGAGAATCTGCGCGCGAGAAGTTATGGCTCTATTTCTTACTCACTAGTTCAGTTAAGACATCATCGAACCTACACTGATTACAGAGCCCGTCTGAATCTGCCGCTGGTCTCTCACCACATTTGCTGCAGTTTGTCTGTGGCTCCTCGTCTTCTAGCGCGTCCTTCTCTTTTGGCGACTTTAGCAAGTGAATAAACCTGGACACCAGTATCCCCAGTTTCTAAAGTACCAACAAGATATTTCAAAATTGTGAAGCAAAGTTTCATACTTCTGATTCTAATCAGCACATGAAAAGCCTGTTGTGTTCGAAGAATCAATAGAGATAAGATAAATAAGAGTCTGCCTAGCCTATTTACTTTCCAACTTAGCTACAATCCTATGATTCGGTAAATGAGGGAACTAGGGTGCCCATGAAGCGGCTGAAGACGGAGACAGACAATGAACTAACGATAGAAAGGGTTCTGCACGCAAAGCGCTACGCTCTGATTCTCAATAAGGGACTCTGTACAGGCTGTGGAATATGTGTGGAAATCTGTCCACGAGAAGCTATTGTAATCAAGAAGTTTGCCAAGGTAGATGGAGATGAACTGAAGCCTCCCGCCATAGACGTAGACGAAGAGAAATGCCACTACTGTGGAATGTGCGATCCTATCTGTCCATTCGGAGCGATCAAGGTGAAGTTCGACGGCGAACACCTAGTATCCGTGGTTGAGACAGAGAGCTTTCCTCGACTCATCCGTGATATAGACGTGGACACGACGAGGTGTGATTTGAATTGCGTAGAATGTGAAGAAGCGTGTCCATTAGAGCTAATCAAGGTCAGCGTACAGACTCAAGATGGGAAAACAGTAAATGACATCGAATCATGGCCTGACAAAGAAAATCTCAAAGTCATAGTGGATGTCAAGAAGGACCTTTGTCCCTGTTGCCGACTTTGCGAATTCAGGTGCCCTGAGGATGCGATTCGGGTGCGCAAGATGTTTCATGGAGCTATCAAAATAAATCATGAGATATGTCCAGAAGGTTGCCAAGACTGCCTTGATGTTTGTCCGATAACTGGAGCCTTATATCTTTCAGAAGATGGCAAGGTACGTGTTAGCGAGTCGTATTGCGTCTACTGTGGCGTCTGCAAGATCGTTTGTCCCGAAGAAGACGCTCTTGAGCTTCAAAGAACCCTTATACGTCACACACCAATCCGCTCTGGAGCCTGGAACAAGGCTCTAGAAAAGCTGACATCAACCAAAGAGATGACAAAAGAGCTGCAGGCCAAGAGCACTATGAAGACCAAGGAGACTGTAAAGAAGAGGCTTGCATGGAGGGCCTAGAATGTCTGAAGAACCACGAATCGGAGTCTTCGTCTGCCACTGCGGCCTCAACATCGCTGGAGTAATCGATGTAGAAGAACTTACCGAGTATGCACGCACACTCCCAAACGTATTCTTCGCAAAGCGTAACCGTTACACCTGTGCCGATCCTGGACAGGATGAGATAAGAAAGGCGATAAAGGAACACAACCTAAACCGAGTTGTTGTCGCCGCATGTTCTCCGCGTTTGCATGAGCCAACCTTTCGAAGATGCGTGGCCGAAGCTGGACTGAATCCATTCTTGTTCGAGATGGCGAATATTAGGGAATTCTCCTCTTGGTGCCACCCCAGCACCCCGAAGGAAGCCACCGAAAAGGCGAAAGAGATCGTCAAGATGGCCGTGGCAAAGGCGCGGCTCCTCAGAGAGCTTGAGACGATGGAGGTTCCTGTGACAAACAAGGCTCTGATAGTGGGCGGGGGAATCGCGGGTATAAGCGCAGCCCTGGATCTCGCAGACATGGGGTTCAAGGTGTACCTTCTCGAGAGAGGTGAAAGTATCGGTGGACACATGGCCCAACTTGACAAGACTTTCCCAACCTTAGACTGCAGCATATGCATCGAAGGACCAAAGATGGTCGACGTCTCCCGTCATCCAAACATCGAGATAATATCCTATGCCGACCTCCTCAGCGTAGAAGGCTTCGTGGGCAACTTCAAGGTCAGAATTAGAAAGAATCCGCGGTATGTGATTGCTGATGACTGTACTGGCTGCGGTGAGTGTCGCGATGTCTGCCCCATAGAGATTCCCAACGAGTGGGACGTGAACATGGGTGTCAGGAAGTCAATCTCAGTTCCATTCGATCAGGCTGTTCCACTTGTCTACACGATTCTCAAGGACTACTGTATCGAGTGTTACAAGTGTGTAGACATCTGTGGTGACCGTCAAGCCATTAACTTCGAGCAGAAGCCTGAAGAGATAGAACTCGAGGTTGGAGCCATCATAGTTTCGACTGGATACGATATATACGAACCATACGATGACAGCCTCTATGGATATGGAAGGTATGACAACGTAATCACGGCACTGGAACTTGAGAGACTTATTCTGGCGGCTGGTCCAACAGGTGGGAAGGTAGTGCGAGCCTCTGACGGGAAGAAGCCACATAGAGTAGCCATAATCCAATGTGTAGGTTCAAGAGACGTGAACAAGTATGAGTACTGCTCAGGATTCTGCTGCATGTATTCCGTAAAACACGCGGTTCAACTCAAAGAGAAGTATGGGGATGATGTGGAAATCTACATCCTCTACATGGACATGCGAACAAACTTCAAGGGATACGAGGAATTCTATCAGAGAGCCCGCAATGCAGGTGTAACTTTCATTCGCGGAAGAGTCTCCAAGATAATTGAGGAGCCTGAGACAAAGAATCTAATCATACGCGCTGAGGACATGACCTTAGGTGAGCCCATCGAGGTGGAGGCTGACTTGGTGGTGTTATCTACCGCGTCTATCGCTAGCAAAGGAACCGACGAGATGTCAAGAATCCTGAACATCACACGAGGAGCCGACGGATTCTTCATGGAGAGCCACCCCAAACTCAAACCAATCGACACGCCCACAGATGGTATCTTTATCGCCGGTGCCTGTCAAGGGCTGAAAGATATACCCTACAGCGTCTCTCAGGGAAGCGGAGCAGCGTCAAGAGCTGCAACAATCCTCTCCAAGAAGACCTGGGAAATAGAACCAATCATAGCCTTCGTCGATCAGGACAAGTGTAGAAATACAAAGGTGAAATGTGGCATCTGCGCCACAAAATGCCCCTACGGGGCCATAAAGGCTCCAGAGGGAGAGCCCGCTGAGGTGACCGCAGCCATGTGCCACGGATGCGGAACATGCGTTGCAGAGTGCCCGGCTGATGCCATCACTCAGATGCATTTCACTGATGCACAGATTATGGCGCAGATTCGAGCCGCTCTGGCAGAGGACCCCGATGGTAAGATACTGGCTTTTCTCTGCAATTGGTGCAGTTATGCGGGTGCTGATCTCGCTGGAACTAGCCGTTTCGAGTATCCACCCACCATAAGGGCTATAAGGGTGATGTGTTCGGGGCGTGTAGACAGAGATTTCATCATGGAGGCTTTCAGATTGGGCGCTGGCATGGTGCTGGTCGGTGCTTGTCACCTACCCTACGACTGCCACTACATCTCTGGGAATGAGAAGATGAAAGTTAGAATGGAGGCATTGGCGAGAATATTTGAGAAGCTGGGGTTGAGTCCGGAACGGTTTAGGGTTGAATACGTGTCCGCGGCGGAAGGGGTGAAGTTCGCCGAAATCATCAGGGAGATGACCGAACAGATGGAAACTCTCGGCGAGACTAGGATCAAAGCGGAAAACGCGAAGTTGAGACCGACCCTTGAACGGATGCTTTCACGAAAGAAACAATAGCTTCGGTTATCGATTCTCAGAGTACGATTTTCAATTGCCTCTTAATGGGGGCTCTCCTTGAATCGTGATGGTTGTTGTAGAGGATTCTTGTTGCCTCATCTTGGAATCACCGTTACAAATGGTTCAGGTTCGCGTTTCATGGCGGCGGTTATGGCCATGGCGATGGCCCAGAATTTGTCGTCGTGTGAGCCTTCTGGATGAGAGAAGGTGTAGAGTTCGCTGCCCTTGGTCTGCTCCCACCGTTCAACATTCAGCTCAGCCTGTACATCGCGGTCGTAGGGCAGCTCGAATCGGCGGCGTGCATCCTGGGGTGCCAGATCTTCATCCGCCTATTGTATCTTGGAACTGCGAGCATAAATGGGATCCAGCATGCATGATAGGGTTAGACCGGGAAAGCGAGAAACTGCGCTTGGAAGATTTAATTATTCAGCCTTAGCTTCTGTAGTCGTATGGACCTACTGACCTTCATCGCAACTGTCGTGCTCGTCACCGCCTCCGGAGCCTTGGCACCAGGACCCCTCTTCTTTGCCGCCGTCTCCCACGGCACCAGATCAGGAGCTAGAGGCGGTCTGGCCTTTTCAATCGGGCACATGTTGGTTGAGTTCCCACTCGTCCTCCTGCTAGCCCTCGTCTTCGGCGAGGTTGCAACCGAGATCGCGGGCGAACCAATTGTAAGGTTATCAACCGGAATCGCGGGAGGTCTGTTTCTCCTCATTTTCGGCGCTATGCAAATCCGCCACTTCCTCACGTCTAAATCCGCCACTCCAGATTCCCGTGGGATAAGCTCTCGAAACCCGCTGCTCTTAGGTTTGGTTTTGACAGGGTTGAATCCATATTTTATCGTTTGGTGGCTTGCTGTAGGAAGCAAGCTCGTTGTGGACGCGCTGGCTTTTGCGTCGCTGCTGGGTGTTCTCTTGATGTATATCAGTCACGTGTGGATGGACTACGCTTGGCTCACAGCGGTAGCTCACCTTGCCCATGTAGGAACGAAGATTGCGGGCACGAGATGGTACAGAGCGGCCATGACGGTGTTTGGAGCAGTCCTGATTTACTTCGGCGTTACCTTTCTACTATCGATTCTTTGAGCGCCTATTCTCAGTAACTTTGATATTCCTAATTGCCGCTTAACTTTCTAGCAACTTAGATTCAATTAACAGTAGAACCCTCTGAGTGGACGAAAATGGGCGACTGGCGACTGCTCAAACTAGAGACTAGGAATGCCTTCATGAACATGGCTATTGATGAGGCTGTTCTGACAGCTCGGATAGGTGGAATGGTCCCGAATACGCTAGGCTTCTACCGATGGAAGCCCTCAACCGTCTCAATTGGACGGTTTCAGAAGGTTTCTGAGGAGGTCCATGTTGAAAACTGTAGAAGACATGGAGTAGACATTGTAAGGAGGATCACAGGCGGCGGCGCGGTCTATCATGATTACGAAGGTGAAATAACCTATAGCGTGGTGGTGAGCGAGAAGGATGTGGGATCAAAGGATGTGATCTCCGCCTACAACATGATCTGTGGGGGACTTATTGCGGCGGCTAAGATTCTAGGAGTAACAGCGGATTTTGTACCTGGAAATCCCGAGCAGTGTCCTAACATCACTATAGGCCGAAGAAAGTTCTCTGGAAGCGCCCAACTCCATAGAAGAGGTGTACTTCTCCAGCATGGAACGTTCTTGGTGCAGACAGACTTAAAGAAAATGTTTACATTTCTTAAAGTTCCATGGGCAAAATCCTTAGAAGATGTGTTGAGAGTCGCGCAGAAAAAGCTAACATCAATCGAGGGGGAGCTTCAATCAAATATATCTAACGAAGAGGCACACAAAGCGTTAACTAAGGGCTTTCAGACGGCGCTTAATGCAAAGCTTGTCGAGGGAGACCTTACAGATCGTGAAGAGGGTCTCGCTGAAGGCCTGTGCAAGGAGAAGTATGCTGCTGATGTCTGGAACTTCAAAGGAAGCAATTCGAGATGAAAAGCCATGTGCATCAGCAAGCCCAAGACTTATTAAAGAAGTCTACGTGTTATGACGGCTAAGAGTTCGCATGGGATGAAAATATGGATATACTGATGATCGCTCCGATTTCTGGAATCGCTTCAATCATCGTTGCATTCTATTTGTACTTTCATGTAAAGAGGCAAGACATAGGCACTCCCAAAATGAAAGAAATCTCAGACGCTATTAGAGAGGGTGCGGTTGCCTATCTGAAGAGGCAATACATGACACTCGCAGTGTTCAGTGCCATAGTCACAGTGTTCATAGCTGTTCTCCTTGACTATAATCAAGCCATAGCTTACGTTGTTGGGTCCATCTGCTCTGCTCTGGCAGGTTTTCTTGGAATGGATGTGGCACTACATGCGAATGTTCGAACTGCACAGGCTGCTAGGAAGGATCTGAAAAACGCCTTCTCAATCGGATTCTATGGTGGCGCAGTAATGGGTTTAGCTGTTGTAGGATTAGCCTTGTTAGGAGTCAGCGCTCTCTACTACATTTACTACAATCCTCTTGATGCTTCTTACGCTCCAGATATTATTCTCGGCTTCAGCTTTGGTGCAAGTTCAATCGCACTTTTTGCCAAAGCAGGTGGCGGCATATACACAAAGACAGCTGACATAGGAGCTGATCTCGTTGGGAAAGTTGAAATGAACATCCCTGAGGATGATCCTCGAAATCCCGCAGTGATTGCTGATAACGTTGGTGACAATGTTGGCGATGTAGCTGGCATGGGAGCCGACCTGTATGACTCGTATGTTGCCGGCATATTAGCAGCGATGATCATCGGAGGGTTGACTCTGGGAGTGACAGGTGTAATCTTACCTCTACTAATCAAGGCACTTGGAATCTTCGCGTCCATCATTGGTTTGCTCTTCGTTAGAGTCAGAGGAAAAGGTAGTCCCGGTTCTGCCCTCAATAGGGGAACATACATAACCTGTGTTATCTTTGCTATTTTTGCTGTTCTGCTAATACATTTTATGGGAATTGACGTTAACATACTCTATGCTACTCTGGCTGGATTGGTTGTTGGGATCATTCTTGGTCTCACGTCAGATTATTTCACGTCTATAGATAGACCGCCTGCAAGAAAGACTGCTGAATCGTCAAAAACAGGAGTCGCGATAAACATCTTAACTGGTTTCTCCTACGGTTCGATAAGTATAGTGCCTCCCCTCTTCGGCATAGCTATCGCAACGATAATCGCATATCAATTAGCAGGAATATACGGAATCACCATGTCTGCTGTTGGAATCATGGCTACGGCCGGTATGATAGTATCTGCAGACGCCTATGGTCCTATCGTTGACAATGCCAAAGGCGTAGCTGAGCAATCGGGACTTGGAGAAGAAGTCATAGCCAGAGCCGACAGACTGGACGCCGCAGGTAACACTGCCAAAGCAATAACGAAGGGCTTTGCAGTTTCTTCCGCAGGTTTGACCGTAATTGCTTTGCTAGTTGCTTACGCTGAGATAGTTGGGCTTGAAATGGTTGATTTCATGGATCCATTCGTTATGGCAGGCACTATCATTGGAATCTCTATTCCGCCTTTTCTGTCTGCTTTGATGATATTGGGCGTGGGCAAAAATGCTTTTAGGATGATTGAAGAGGTTAGGAGACAATTTAAAGAGATCCCCGGCTTGATAGAAGGAAAAGCAAAACCAGATTATGCCAGATGTGTTGATATCGCGACAAAAGGTGCCCTGCGGGAACTAATTCTTCCTTGTGTCTTAACAATTGTGTCTCCTTTGGCAGTGGGGTTCATACTCGGTAAAGACGCCTTGGGCGGATTTCTGGCAGGCAGCATCCTGTCAGGGATGGTCTTCGCCTTCTTGATGTCCAATGCGGGTGGTCTATGGGATAATGCCAAAAAATATATAGAAGATGGCAACCTCGGAGGAAAGGGTTCTGAGGCTCATAAGGCTGCGGTCGCTGGTGACACAGTTGGCGACCCCTTTAAGGACACCGCCGGTCCATCCATTAACACGTTACTTGTCGTTATGTCTCTGACGGCATCGCTCTTTGCCGAACTCATCGCGTTATATGCTCTAATAGGATAAATTCCTGGACTACTCCGCATGTTCAAGCTGCGGTACTACATATGCGTTCTAGTTGCATGCTCCCTCTCTGATTCAGCCCATCAAGATACCTACTATGTCAACCTCTAGGAGTATCATGATAAAGTTTACAATCAGAGTTATCAGTGTAAGGTAAATCAATGTTCTCTCAACTCTATGTATCATCCCTAAATCTTGAAGTCTGAGAATGCTATCTAGCGCTGCATCGTTTGAACTGATGAAAGATAACTCTCGGGAAATGTTGCTGACTGCATGGCTCAGAGTTTGCTTATCCATTTCAGAAGACTGAACAACTGGCACTATCCCTTCTTCTATGCTAAGCATTAACTCTCTCTGGGTCCACAAAATCCTCTCGAGACTAGAAACCTCCCGTTTCAGGGCAAAAACCGCTTTGTTAATCTGCTTATCTCCTGGATTTGCAAGGGCTTTCTCCTCAATGTCATCAGTACTCGCCCTCAATGCCATCACCGCATCCAGATTTTCATTGCTCACCTCATGAAACAATCTGTTAACAATAAAAGACGAAGCATTGCCGTGCTCACAAACTTTCAAAATACAATCCCTAAAGGTATCCAAAGTGTGATCTATTGCCTTAGACGAATGTCTAGTCCTCACAGTTATAACATTCTTCTCTTTTGCAAACACGTAGATAGGGTGGGTCTCAAGTTTCTCCCTGAAAACAACAAGTGGAATGGAAATCAGAACATGATCATTAACTTTCCTATATGGCGAAAAAACCTGGCGCTCTCTAATAGCCCTCGTAATTCCGGTGTCCTTCACAAATTCTGCAATTATCTTTAACTCTTTATCATCAGGCTCCATGCAATCTATCCAAAGCCATTTCATTTTCTTGTTGGGGCTCTGCAATTCAGCGAAGGAATGAGCATCTCTCGCCTGCAACTTATTCGATTCTGTAAGCATATACTTCCATATCATCCTAAACTCACTTCACCGTATACTGCCATTGATAGAAACTCAAACAGCTTATAAAATTGTTTTACTTGTCATAGGTGTACCTATAATAGCAAAAAATCTTCTACTTCTGACTAAACCAGTCTGAAAGTTCCATATCCTTTTTTGTCTCGAATTTTATACTCATAGGACCAAATGTCTGATCTAACGCTGTCTTCAAATTCCTGATGTAGTCTTCCATGTTGATCTCCGAGAGGCTCTCCATATGCTCGGCGGGCTTCACTGTGAAGCGCTTACCCTTGTACATGAATGGCTTTACCTTGATGAAGGAGACAGTGTCCCTTTTGTTCACCTCCTTTCCAGAGTCTATCAGTTGAACTGCACACTGATACGGTTGATGTAAAGCCTCATCCATAACCTTCTCCCTTGGATCAAACCACAACTTCACGGAATACTCCAAGTTTTCAAGCAGAACTCTCCTCTGCCTCAGGTCATCTATCGACCTATTAACAACAGCAACTATCCGTCTCTTCGCTGATTCGTATTCCGGTTCGTTTCTTACGTGGCGTAGCTCCTTGACGCATTGTTGAAAGGTCTTCTGGAAAAACCTCGGCGAGTTCGATTTGACTACGGTCAGCCCTTTGATGTCGGGTGTGCCATCCTCCAGAATGCCGAAATAAGCCTTTTTCGCTTCAGATAGCACGCACAAAGAATACCGTTTTTCGACAGCTAGATCAAGGTGTAGCTTCTCTTTCACAGTTCTAATAAGCCATTCCACCTTTTTCTTTGGAGGGTTGTCCAAGAAGATCGAGTCGGTGTCGCCATATATTGGGTGCAAACCGTTCTCCTCAGCCAGATCCCAAGTCGTTTGAAGCGCGTAGCGACCGTAAGCGGTTATCGATTCAGCCAACGGTGTAGATGCAAGTCCATGGATTCTGACCGTGACGCCATAGCTCGACACGGTTATCAGCTTCAGCAGCTTGGCTAGAACTTTGGCCAAAAGCCTCTCTTCATCTGAGATAGAAGGGTCTTTTTGGAGAAGTTTAAACCAGTGAATCCTCAGATCTTTCAGTGCTCCAACCAGTACCGAGTAGAAACCTCTCCTCCTCGTGCAAACATGATGATCTACTTCGGGAACCGCATTTTTCTTGCACTCTTCATGTTCACAGTCGATGGTTTCGTAGGAGAGATTATAGCTGTCGATGCAGCTTGGATAGAGGCTTTCAAAGTCGGTTACGACAGTGTTGAAGTATGTTCCGCTCTTTGGAGTGATCGTGAGGGCTCCTGGAACTGACCTCCTCAGCTCACTACCCTTTCTCAACTCTTTTGACGTGGGAATCAGAATGTTATTTCTCCGCAGATACGTGTAGATCATGGACTTTATCCACTCGCTGACACGCCTATTAGAATAAGCCTCAGGAACAGACAGATTGGCTATCCTCGCAATCATAAACATTAGATGATATCTCTCAGGATCAACTGGCGTGTTGATGCCTAGTTTCTCGGGTTCTATCTCAGGTATTGGCTGATAGCAAAGATCAAAGAATTCTCCTAAGAGCCTGTATTTCAGCTGATCACTCTTCTCTATCTCGGTAAATCTCCTCTGAAAAGCAGTTTTCTTCTCCTTCGCCGCGCTGGAAACAGCCACAAAATCCCTCTTTTTTGGCTGGTATTGTGAGCCGAAGACCATGCCATGATCATAGACATACCCACGGCTAAACTCTATTTCACTCTCCCAAGAATTCTCAAACATCTTGCTGAAGCTTTGGATATTGTTTGGGTTCTTGATCTCGACTTTGTTTAGGGTTCTCATTTCGTTACTGAACAGATCACGCTTTTTGATCTTCGAGACTTTTGCGAATATTCTGTTGACTGTGTATTCGTCTCTCTTGCTGAGGGGATAAGGAACCAGAAAGTATGGCTTGTATCTATCATCTCTAATTTCTCTAAACTCTTTTGCTGACGCATCATAAAATCTGAGTATTATGTTAGAATCACTATTCATAAAACTGTCAATCAAATACCAAACCATGACATTCCACACATTTTGTCTATAACTTATGGTAACAGTAGGTAATGTAGTATTCCTCTACATATCATCTCAAACAGAAATAACATCTTTGGAACGCTCAACATCGCGCGCAAATTGTTTGATATATCGGATTTCGATATGTTCCGAGAACGAAATAAGCGGTATATTAAGATACACGATACAAGTTCTTATTGGTGATTATTGAAATGAAAAAGAAGCCTAAACTAGACACTCCGAAAATGAGGTTGCTTCTTGATCGCCCTCTGTTCCTCTCGTTGAGGTAGCGTCAATATCGATTTTTGAGAAGTAACAAGGAACGCTCTATACAAATTGCTTCCAATGATCACAACCATCTAGAATCGAATTTGCTTCTCTATCTCAACTATTTCATCAGGAAAAGGCTGTCTGGGATAGTTGTAGAGTGGTCCACCGGGGCGTTCGTTGTAGTAGGGTCTGTTGCAACCTGAACAACCAGATGTCAAGAACGGTTTCCCTGTTCCGATCACTTGCCACAGCCGCTCTCTAGGGATGCCGAAGTCGTTGATTGTGTCTTCCTCGCTAAACAGCATCTCGTCACATCGTGTCCTTCCGTTAGTTATGAGATAGTGAGCTATCTGAATCCTTCTATAACGGCCTATTGACGGTTGAGGATGGCTTTCCAAGGCAGTCCCCGGGATAGGGGTGAAGGCGAACAATCCCGGGCAAACCCCCAGATCGACACACCACTGGATTGTCTTGACAAGCTCCTCCTCCGTTTCTCCGAGTCCGACAATGAGATGAGTGCTAACAGAATTTCTGCCAAAGATGTGCACCGCATCTTGTAACGCCTTGCGCTGTTTCTCCCACATGTATGGTCCATCGGCGAGTCGCCCCTTAACTTTATCGAACAACTCCTCCGTGGCGGCGTCGAGAGAAACACACATCCGTTCAACTCCCGCCTCATAGAGTTCTTTCATTTTTTCACGGTTCATAGGCTGGCAAGACACTGAGATCGGTATGCTCACGCGCGAGAGAATCTCTTCTGCGATATTCAAGATGTCTTTGAAGACTGTGGGGTAGTTCAATGCTTGAATGCAAGTCCTCTTTATCATATCTTTTTTCACGGCGTGCTCGATCCCTGAAAATACGCGTTCAGTTGAAAATGTGGGCCATGTCACCCTAGAAAGCATGTCTGCTCTTCCTCTGCTCATTCTTGCTTGGGGGCAGAAACCGCAGTTTGCCGAGCACTTGCCTGAATGAAACGTGAGCAAATAAATTGTCGTGGGCTTGGCGTCCAGCATAGCCCTAGTCAGCCCCAGCACAACAGCAGAACCAAACGAAGCACGAATCTTCCTAGGCAAGTCTCTCCTTCGCATCGTCCAGCGCCAACATGTTTCAGACCTGTAAACTAAATCGCCAGAACTTAATACTTATTCCTCTCTTACCCAAAGCATAATTAGATATTGGAGCAGACGCACTTGACGAGCTGGAAAGACAACTACGAAAGCCTGCTGCATGTAGATGACACAGAACTCGAAGGAGCGCTAACCAGCGCTCGAAAAATCAGCTGGAAGAACTTCGGCAAACAGATTAGATTCTACGCCCCAGGCTTCGCCTACTACAAGACCGAATACTTCCATTCATCACCAACAACCTTCCCAACAATTTCAGTAACAGGAAACTCCTGCACTTTAAATTGCAAGCACTGCAATGGAAAAGTTCTGGAAACCATGCTATCCGCTCCAACTCCCAAACGACTCATTGAAACCTGTACAGATTTAAAGAACAAAGGTTGTGTTGGCTGTCTGATAAGCGGCGGATGCCTGCCAGACGGCTCTGTGCCACTCGACAGGTTTGTAGATGCCATCGCCGAGATTAGGCGTGACCTAGGACTGACGGTTCTCGTACATACTGGCATCATCGAGTCCTCAACTGCAAAGGCGTTAAAGAAGGCTGGAGTCGACGCTGCTTTAATCGATGTCATCGGCTCAAATGAGACGATACAGGAGATTTATCAGCTGAACGCTAGAGTCAACGACTACGACAGGTCTCTAGGCGCTCTGCACGAATCTGATATTCCAACAGTACCTCATGTGCTCGTGGGGCTTCATTATGGCAAGCTTAAGGGCGAGCTCAAGGCGCTAAAGATGATTTCTAAATATTCTCCGTCTGCAGTTGTCATAATCGCGTTTTTGCCTGTACACGGCACTCCTATGGAGAATGTAGTTCCGCCAGCGCCAAATGATATCGTAAAGGTGTTGGTAACCGCCAGACTTATGCTTCCTAAGACTCCGATAGCGCTGGGCTGTATGAGACCGAAGGGTGAGCACAGAATTAAGACTGATATGTTGGCGGTGAGAGCTGGAGTGAACGCGATCGCATTTCCGGTTGAGGAGGCTATCCAGCTTGCAGAGTCTATGGGCTTGCAGGCCACATTTTCGTCCTTCTGTTGCTCGCAGGTTTTCCGCGAGATTTGAGTAGGCGTTTAGAAACTTCTTATGAGCAAATCTTTAATCCTTCTACTTCGAGTTAGTTTGTTCTTGGTGTTGCTCATGTTGGTTGAGAAAGAGTATGCCCTTGATTGGATTGAACAGAACAAGGATAAAATTGTTGAAATCAGCGATGAGGTGTGGGAGCTCGCCGAACTAGGTCTAATTGAGTCTAAGTCTTCAGCGCTTCTGGCAGATGAACTGGAAAAGCACGGTTTCAAAGTCGAGCGTGGAATCGCAGACATGCCCACAGCCTTCGTAGCGACTTGGGGCGAGGGAAAACCAGTCATAGGAATAATGGGCGAATACGACGCACTACCTGGGCTATCACAGAAAAAGGTTCCATTGAAGGAGCCCTTAAAATCCGAAGCCCCAGGACACGGATGTGGACACAACATTCACGGGACAAGCGGCATGGCAGCGGCGATAGCAGCGAAAAAAGCCATGGAAAAGCACAAAATCAAGGGCACGATCAAATTCTTTGGATGTCCCGCTGAGGAGAACTTCTCCGGCAAGGTGTACATGGTTAGAGAGGGCTATTTCAGCGATGTTAATGCGGTCATTAGTCATCATCCAAGCACTATGAACGCTGCTGACTTAATGAGTAGCTTAGCCGTTAACTCAGTTAGGTTTCATTTCTATGGAAAGGCTTCCCATGCAGGTGGCTCCCCCGAGCAGGGTAGAAGCGCATTAGACGCAGTGGAATTGATGAATATTGGTGTAAACTATCTAAGGGAACATGTGATTCAGGATGCAAGAATACATTATGTAATTGAAAAGGGCGGAGACCAACCGAATATTGTGCCAGCATACGCCAGAAGCTGGTACTACGTAAGAGCACCCGAGCGAGATCAATTGGATTTCATATACAACTGGATTCTTGACATAGCAAAAGGCGCAGCAACAATGACAAGAACTGAGCTAAAGACAGAATTCCTTGAGGGAAGCCACAACGTAATTCCTAACAGGACAATCGCGGAGCTGATTGTTAAGAACATGCGTGAAATCGGGCTTCCCAAATATGATGATGAAGATTGGAAGTTTGCTGAAAAAATCGCCAAGACGATTACCCCCGAAATGAAGATCGCTCAGCTAAAGAAGTCCAAGCGTCCAGAATGGGAAAGGCTTGTGAATAAAGTAGTGGATGATGAAATTCCTGATCCTTGGGGTGAAGGTGAAACTAGTCATGGCAGCACGGACGTAGCTGACGTGAGTTGGCAGGCACCCACAGTAGAATTTGACACTGCAACTTGGGTTTTAGGGACGCCTGGGCATTCGTGGCAGAACGTGGCACAAAGCGGCGTTGGACTTGGACATGAGTCTCTCATCTTTTCCGCTAAAGTAATGACTGCTACATCGCTGGATCTCTTAACAAAAGAAGAGATTCTTAAGAAGGCGAATGAGGAATACCGGCGAAGGATAGGAGATAAAAAGTATAGATCACCCATTCCTGCTAAACAGAAACCGCCTCTTGATGCATGGGAGAGATGATCTCATCGCTTCTTCGCCCGCCGTTATATAATACTGAATACTTGAGTCTGGTATTTTTTGACAGCTATAACTCTCTGAAAGAATGTATAACTGTACTGATGATTTGGCCTTTGAGAATCTTGTAATGAGCGCTCAGCCTCTTTGCATCTTCCTTCGACATTCCTTCCTTGGTCAACTCCTTTTCAAAGGCCTTTCTGGCTCTTCGCACTTTCCAGCCCAAACCCAGCCATAGTATGAACAGATGGCTCAATAGGTTGATGATGGAAAATGCGGCACCGAGTATGGCTCTTGCTTTCGCCATATTCGTTCACTAGGAGTCTAGCTTTCTTCCCACCTTCTACCGGTTTTCTTGAGCGATCTTCTCTTTAATCTTCTTGGCCACTTCCTCTTCGATTTCCTTCTCCGAGAGTTTACTCTTTTTTCCTTCGCTCACGGCGCCCTTAAGAACGTCTCCGAGGCTCGTGAAAACACCGATGTAGTTTTCTGTCATTTTGACTGCAGTTTCCTCCGGCATTCCACCTTCCTTTAATTCTTTGTAGAATGCTGCGGCTGCTCGTCCCATGTCTTTTCCTGCTTCCTCTGAAAAGATAGAGCCTATGATTCCTTTTATCAATGCTGGGATTTCTTTGGAGACTACTCCAAGGAGCTCTTTGACCTCTTCTGCTGATTCCTCGTTCCTTTCTTTTTTCTCTTCAATCATCTTTCCACCTCCTTTCTTTATGACTCAGCTTTCTGTTAACCGTTGTGGATAGGGGTTCTATCTCATCGGCGTCTGGCGGATTAGTGTGATAGCTTTAGCTTTGCGATATTCCGCTTCTAGTACTGAGGTCAGTGCTAGTTTTCTCGCTCTGTAATTCAAGGGAATTTGAGGGTCTTTTATGGTTTTCTTCCTGAGAATTGGAGGTATGACCTTGTCTATTACGCCAAATAGCCCCGAGTCTTGAGGACTAGAATTTTCTTTCTTTAATCCGCTTTTCTTCAAGCCCATCTTTTTCACCGTTAAATAATAGGTCTGGGCACTCTAGTTTAGGGTTCTGGGAAAAAGTGATCAGCAGAGTGGTCACTCAACCAGTTCGTAGATGGTGCCAAAACCTTCCACTCGACGTACGATACCTTCCTTCTCCAAGCTTTTCAGTCTCGCCCTCACTATTCTTCGGGATGCCTTATCTCTCATGGCTTGGACTTGGCGCGTGATGGCGGAGATGTTCAAGGGGCCTTTTAATGCTAGGGCTTGGAGTATGCATCGAGAGATTTCGTCACGGGAGATGTGTCTTCGTTTCAGATAGCGTTCGGCGGTCCTGAGACGTGAGAGTGCTTTTATGGGTTCTCCGTAGAGTCCTATCCCCATTTTGGTCATTCTGAGGGGTGCAGCCAAGCCAGCGTATTCAGGCTTATCGACGATAAACGCCTCTAAAGCGTCTAGCCTCTTCATAATCGTATCAAGCTTTCCACTTAGCTCCTCAAGACGCTTAGAAACGCTTCGGTCACTCATTTGTAAGCCCTTTGAGCCTCTGCAGAGTAATTGCTTGGCTGCATTTAAAACGCTCTACCTACGCTGAACCTACTCACTCGGTTGAAGTTGTAAAAGAGATTCAGATTACAGGAAATATCTATCTTTTCTGTAGCCAACCAAACAACAGCAACTGCATGGAAATAACTTAAATGAACCTATAATTAAGAATCTAGGTTGATTTAGAGGGGCTGTCGGCTAGCATGGTCTAGGCTAGGAGACTTGGGCTCTCTTGACCCCGGTTCGAATCCGGGCAGCCCCACCAAATCGATAGCAACTATACGAGGCTTCATGAATGATCATTAAGCAGATAGAGACCTACTTGGTTACGCTTCGTTACCACGAGCCCTTCAGAATTGCCCCGACGACAAGCTCAGCAAGCCATAACGTCATAGTAAAGTTAATCACCGAATCTGGAATCGTTGGAATAGGCGAGTCATCTCCCTCTGAAAGGGTTACACACGAAACTCCAAAGACCGTTATAGCAGCTCTAGACAAGATCGCCCCCCAACAGATTGGGATGTCGCCATTAAAGATTGAGCGAATCATTGAAGAGATGGATCAGGTAGTCCCTGAGAATCCAAGCGCGAAAGCCGCTATAGATATAGCATTACACGACACAATGGGAAAAACTGCGCAAACACCTCTATACAAATTGCTCGGCGGCTTCCGTGACACTGTCCTAACCGATCTTACTCTCGGCATCAAGAAACCAGAGGAGATGGCTGAGGATGCGGTTAGGGCTGTTAGACGAGGCTTCAAAGCTTTGAAGGTGAAAGTGGGAGTTGATCCAGAAGAAGATTTTGAGAGAGTGCGGAGGATACGAGAAGCTGTCGGCCCTGATATTGCTCTTAGAATCGATGCCAACCAAGGTTGGACCGTGACCCAAGCCATTGAGGTTCTAAACAGACTTGAGCGTTTTGATATAGAGTTCGCCGAGCAACCCGTCGCTGCCAACGAAATCAAAGGCTTAGCTGAGATAAGGAGGCGCTCTTCAATCCCTGTGATGGCTGACGAGAGCGTCCAAAGCCCCGAAGACGCCTTAAGCCTCGTAAGACAAGGCGCCGTAGACCTCATCAACATCAAGCTGATGAAAAGTGGAGGAATCCACAAAGCAAGGAAAATCGCAGCCGTTGCAGAGGCTGCCAAAGTGCCTTGTATGATTGGCTGCATGGGAGAGTCAACGGTGGGCATCACCGCCGGGGTGCAGTTGGCCGCTGCGATCAAAAATATCCAATACGCAGACCTAGACTCTGACATCCTCATCAAGGACAAACTGGTTTTGGACGGTGGGGCAAAATTAGAAGATTCCAAACGCCTCCCCCCAGAAAAACCTGGACTGGGCATCACTGGAGTCGATGAAGATCTCCTTGGAAGCCCGGTGAAGGTCTACACGTAGAAGCTAGGCACAATCTTTTAGTGATGATTCGATAGTTATTATCTGGAGATGTCTGTGTTGGAGTTTGATTTTGAACTCCTTCGAAAAAGAGATGCTGATGCCTGTGTGAAGATGATCATCTCGACTTTGGGGAACGATGCGAAGATGTATGCAGACAAGAGCAGAGTGAAGAGAATGATTTACGGCGATCAGGTCATGACATTGGTAGCTAAAAAGAAAGGGAAGATTTCAGGTTTGATAAATGGTACCTTATTGGGGTTTCCAAGAATTATGTTTCTGACGGTCGCAGACGAACAAAGCGCTCGTGAAGGCTTAGGAGCCATTCTAATCGATCAATTCGAAAAAGAAATCAAGAAGAGTTCACCGCATGCAAAACGTATCTTGCACAATGAATTCGCTGATAATTTTCACGCAATCGGACTATATTCAGTCAAAGGTTTCAAGGTAACTGGATACATTAAAGACCCCATCACAAACAGGGACGTGGTTTTCATGGAAAAAGCAGTCTAATCTTGCCGCAAATCACGCAATTCTTCTTTTCCTGTTGAAAGGCGTTTACAGAGAAACGCTCCGGCAAGTCCTCCGGTAATGAAAATTCCAAGAATCAACAAGTGGTCAAACAAATGTAGTATTCTTTCTCCCGTAATCAGCTCAATTGCACCCATGAACACATAGATATGGAAGACAAATGCGCCCAATCCCGTTTTCAAACCTACCTTTATGTGATTTTGAAACGTCTTCCGAGCGACCAAGTATCCTGCCACAATAACTCCGGCTACGTATGTTAGGATTAAGAGTTGCATAAGAGTCAGTGGATTAGTTTCGAAAAAGGGTGTAACACCCAATGTCAACCAAGCTAGTGAATTGGCTAGTACAGCGCCTGCAACGTAGTCTTTAAGTGTAGGCGTCTTTTTGACTTCCATACTTAAGACCTCAGTTCGATAGATTATTATTTGGATCGTCACTTTAAATCTTGAGGAAAAAGCCAGAATCATAGGTTGAAAAAGGGTTGACCGTATCAAGGAAGCCATCGAAGCCAGAAATTAATCCAGAGAAGATAAAGGTCATTCTAGCAACTGATTGTGGAAGCACAACCAGCAAAGCCCGTTTCTTCAAGAAGCTTGGAAATGAATATCGTTTCGTGGCAAGTGGAGAAGCGCCCACAACTGTAGAGGCCCCTTTTGAAGACGTAACGCTAGGCGTTCGTAATGCTGTACGAGAAGTAGAGGAACTGACTGGGCACAAGATGTTGGCTCCACACGGAATCATCACCCCTTCTAGGGGGGAAAAGGAAGGCGTGGATCTTTATGTTACCACGAGTAGCGCTGGAGGAGGGCTCCAAATGATGGTTGCAGGAGTCGTAAAAACTATGACTGCGGAAAGTGCCGAAAGGGCAGCCCTAGGTGCAGGAGCCATAGTCATGGATCTCATGGCCGTGAACGACGGCAGACGCCCTTATCAAAAAATAGAAAGGATACGTCATCTGAGACCGGACATGATCCTAATGGCAGGTGGGACAGATGGGGGGAATGTCACTCACGTAGTCGAGACTGCTGAATTGATTGACGCAGCAAAGCCCAAGCCACGGTTGGGCATAGATTTCGAACTACCCATCGTTTTTGCAGGGAACAAAGAGGCTCGTCCCCCTGTTGAAGCGATTTTAGATAAGACGTATGCTTTGAAGATCGTCGACAACATCCGACCTATTCTTGAATTTGAGAACACGGATCCCGCTAGAAACGTGATTCATGAGCTATTTATGGAGCATGTGATGTCCCACGCGCCTGGGTATGACAAATTGATGAAGTGGACACCGATTCCCATAATGCCAACCCCTGCTGGCGAAGGAAGAATGTTTCAGGCAATTGCCAAAACATACAACGCAAACGTCATTGGAGTGGGTCTAGGTGGAGCAACGACCAACGTATACTCGATGTATGAAAATAAATTTGTCAGAACAGTGAGTGCCAACTTGGGCATGAGCTACAGTATATGTAACGTTATGAAAGAGGCTGGAACAGAAAACATACAGCGTTGGTTGCCCTTTGAATGTTTGCAAGAAGATCTCCGTAATCGGCTTTACAACAAGATGATTCGGCCGACAACAATTCCGCAAACTGTGGAAGACTTAATGGTTGAACATGCAGTGGCGAGAGAAGCATTGCGTCTAGGCTTTGAACATCACAAACTATTAGCCAGACCTCTACGAGGCGTGCAAAGACTGCGAACAATAGCCGACATCTTTGAACAAGAAGCCTTTGAGGAGACCTACATAGACATGTTGAATGTCAATTGGTTGGCTGGCACTGGTGGCCTTCTATCTCATGCGCCGAGGAGAGCGCAGTCAGCTTTGATGTTGATTGATGGTTTCCAACCTGAAGGTGTAACCAACCTAGCGCAGGACAGCGTTTTCATGATGCCTCATCTTGGAGTTTTATCCACTTTGCATCCCAAAGCTGCTATGGAAATATTTGAAAAGGACTGCCTTGTCAGGATCGGAACCTGCATTGCACCACGGGGAGTGGGGAAGGAGGGAGAAGTTATGAAAGTCGTAGTCCGCATGCCTGATAATTCACTCTTGGAGGAACAAGTAGGCTTTGGATCGGTAAAAAAGATAGCTCTCAAGGAAGGAGAAAAAGCCGAAATGGAGATCTTCCCGTTTCGAGGAGGAGATGTAGGTCGAGGATCAGGAAAGGCAAGAAAGGTTGTTGTGGAGGGCGGAGTCGTTGGAACAATCTTGGATGCACGAGGAAGACCTTTAGTTCTGCCTGATGATGACAATGAAAGAAAGCAGAAGCTGATTGAATGGTTCAAGGCTCTCGACGCCTATCCTGAAAGATTATATGAACTATGCGGTAGGTAATCATCTTTGTCTTCACAGGCCTACACACCGGGATTGAAGAGAAAATCTTCAACGATAGTGAGGAAAACAAGAATACTGCCAATTCCCGGCGACGTTCTAGTCAAGAAAGGAGACGACGTCAAAGCCGACACGATAGTTGCAAGAACCTTTGTCCCAGGAGATGTTCAAGTAATTAACCTTGCAGGACTGCTCGGAATAGACTTATGGGAAACATCACAATACATGCTTAAAAAGGAAGGCGAAGCAGTCGAAAAAGAAGAGCCCATGGCCATGGTAAAAAGCTTTTTTGGACTTTTCAAAAGGTATGCGTTTGCTCCGGTTTCAGGAACTATCGAGCGTGTATCTGACATCACGGGTCAAGTGCTCATTAGAGAGTCACAAATTCCCCTGGAGATTGATGCTTACATTCGAGGCAAGGTGGTCGAAACGTTGCCAAGCGAGGGAGCAATCATTGAAACACCTGCCGCTTTCATTCAGGGAATCTTCGGTGTAGGCGGAGAGAGGAAAGGTGAGTTGATGATGATCGCTAATACCTCGAGCGAAGTCCTGACCGCTAAGGAAATTGGCTCGAAATGTAAAGGAAGAATTTTGGTTGGAGGTTCTCTGGTTACAAATGATGCGTTGCAAAAGGCCGTCAAAGTAGGAATCAAAGGAGTCGTAGTCGGAGGAATAGATGATCAAGATCTCACCGATTTCTTAGGCTACAAGATTGGCGTTGCGATCACAGGACAAGAGGACATTCCCTTAACCCTTATTATCACTGAGGGCTTCGGTGAGATGGCGATGTCAGAAAAAACCTTTTCCTTGTTAAAAGAATTTGATGGTATGCCTGCTTCCATAAATGGCGCAACACAAATTCGAGCAGGGGTCATGAGACCTGAGATTATTATTCCAAGACCAGAACTTACGACAAAAGAACCTGGTGATCTTCAAGAGAAAAAAGAGTTCCTTGAACAAGGGTTATTGCCAGGGACACCCATAAGGATCATAAGGGAACCATACTTTGGGGCATTAGGTGTTGTTTCCAAGCTGCCGGTACCGCTTAAGAAAATAGAAACAGAATCAGATGTACGAGTTCTAGAAGCCGAACTTGAAGATGGACGGCAAGTGATCATTCCCAGAGCAAATGTAGAAATAATAGAAGAATGAAGCCGATCAGCGATAATGGGGCAGATTTTTGT
>JABAOH010124645.1_pt1 | contig 24582 bp, 19 predicted proteins | sample 7062181 | NCBI WGS metagenome assembly JABAOH01 (sample SAMN14538630, study PRJNA623070) | marine sediment metagenome | biome: marine biome [ENVO:00000428]; feature: marine pelagic biome [ENVO:01000023]; material: deep marine sediment [ENVO:00002113]; isolation source: pool of 5 deep marine... | reverse complement strand
GGTACAGGAGCAGAATGATGCGTGAGATTACATACGCTGACGCGATCAGTGAGGCGATGAAGGAGGAAATGCATCGCGATCCGCGGGTCTTCACCTTTGGCGTTCAAATAGCCTTGATGGAGGGTCTAACCAAGGCGTATCGTGGGCTCCACAAGGAGTTTGGTGACGAGCGGGTCCTTGATATGCCTATTTCCGAGGAAGCGTATGTGGGCATGGCTGTTGGTGCTGCTATCAGTGGAATGCGCCCAGTAGTTGAAATCATGTATATAGACTTTGCCACCCTGTGCATGCAGGAGATCGTCAATAACGCGGCAAAATCCCGATATAGGACGAATGGCCAGTTGAGCGTGCCGTTGGTGATTCGAACCCAAGGTGGGGCGGGCATCGGGCGTGGCATGAACCACTCACAAAGCTTGGAGGCTTGGTTCACGCATGTGCCGGGCTTGAAGGTCGTCATGCCGGCGACTCCCTATGATGTGAAGGGACTTTTGAAATCCGCCATTCGTGATCCCGACCCCGTGGTATTCATTGAAAACAAAGAGCTCTATCGCCTTAAGGGACCTGTTCCGGAGGAAGAATACCTAATTCCTTTAGGAGAAGCTGTTGTCAAGCGTCGAGGAAAAGACCTCACGATTGTTGCTTATTCGTTCATGGTACCTCTTGTGTTAGAGGCCGCTGATATTCTCGCCGAAGATGGGATTGATGTAGAAGTAGTGGATCCTAGGACGCTGGTTCCATTGGATGAGGCAACTATCTTCCATTCAGTTAAGAAAACGGGGCGAGCGATTGTAGTACATGAATCCTGCCAGCGTGGAGGCTATGGCGCGGAAATTGGGATGCGCATCACCGAGGAAGTGTTCGATTGGTTGGATGGGCCGGTCAAGCGAGTGGCCGGAAAGGATCTGCCCATTCCCTATTCTCCAGCAATTGGCACAAAGGTCATCCCGCGTGTCGAGGATATCGTCAATGCAGCTCGCGAATTTTAAACCTAACAGACTCTTTTACTTGCTCAAGGAGGTGAGAATAGAAAAACAATCACTGGAATCCGTCTGATAATCCTAATGGAGGAGCAAGAACATGTCTTCAAGAGTATGGAAGCTAACAATATTCATCTTGCTGTTATTGTCCATGGTTTTTCTCGCCTCTTGCGCAGAAGAGACAGAAACAGCACCCGCCGTTGAGCCTACAACGCCACCAGAACCGACAGAGGTCCCTGAAGAAGTTCAACTCGAGGTATGGGTACTCTCCCAGAGCCCGGAGGAGATCGAGAACTTTGAAACGATGTCGGAGGTATTTGCCGAATCCCACCCGGGCGTCTCTGTCGTGGTCAGCCCATACTCATGGGAGGCCTTCAACAACACCATCAAACTTGCTCTTGACAGCGGCACTGGTCCCGACTTAGCATACGGGCAGCCCGGTCCTCTAGGGCACGTAGCGTTGGCTGAAGCGGGGCATCTCGTCGACCTAACTCCGTACGTCACCGAATTAGGTTGGGATACGACTCACCCAGAAGGAGCCAGAACCTATTGGGCCAAAGACCCTGCGGACCCAGTCTACGCCATGCCATTCGACATCACCAATGTTGGCGTCTTCTATAATGTTGAATTGTTCGAAGCCAATGGATGGGAACCCCCTACAACATGGGAGGAGTTCCAGACGCTTCTGGCCGACATCAAAGCCGCCGGCATCACACCATTCTCCTGCGGTGCAACCTCTGGCTGGACCTTTGACCATTACTTCCAGGCACTCGTGCACGTCACCGTGCCCATCGATGACATCGCTAAGGTTTATAAGTTGGAGGCAGGTCCCAGCTATACAGATGATGTTTGGGTTCAAGCGGCAACCATCGTCAATGACTGGGTTGAAGCTGGCTACTTCAACGAGGGTTTCATGGGAATGGCCTACGAAGATCAGAACAACCTCTTTATCACCGAACAGGTGGCCATGAACCTGGGTGGCACGTGGAACAACAGCACCTTCATCGCTCAGCCGGAGTTCACAGCCGGCTTCTTCCGCCTGCCTAAGATCAACCCCGACATCGACCACCACTCGATGGTGACGCCCAACAACGCGTGGTACATCTCAACCTACACCGAGCACCTTGATCTCTCCGTCGCCTACGTAGATTTCATGCTTGGTCTTGAGATGGCCGAGGCAAAGTGGGCTGCAGGAGATATCCCAGATTACATCTTTGATGTAGTTCCGGATCCTGTGGCCCGGCTGCAGGCCGACGTGTATGCTGCTGCGCAGGGTGTAGGAATCGGCTACTATTTCACCGACAATCCTGAGTTGATGGAAGCGGAATGGGCGGCAATTCAAGCGATGGGCGTGGGCGATCTCACTCCCGAGGAAGCAATGGCTCAGATCGACGAGGTCTTCCAGAGGCTCGTTGAAGAGAGTCAGTAACAGCAAGGTAGGGAAGCCTCGCAATTTGCGAGGTTTCCCTCACCCACATCATTCTAGTGGTATGATGACCAATTTGCCTACGAAACGTAACAGTATCTCAGAATTGTTTGGCGCTATGGGAGCCTATGCATATATTCTCCCCGCTTTTATCCTCTATGCCATTTTCTTTATCCGCCCGCTCTTCCAACTTATCAGTCTGAGCCTCGTGAAATGGGATGGATTGCAGCCCAAGCTCTTTGTTGGGTTGAGCAATTATGAATTTATCTTTACCGGTGATGATGTCTTCTGGCTTGCGCTTAAACACAACATTCAATGGCTCCTGGCAGCGATCGTTGTGCCGACTATCATTGGCTTATTCTTGGCAATGTTCCTGGTGCGTGGCTCGCTGTATGGTAGGCTGGCCTACCGCACCATCTTCTTTCTCCCCCAGGTCCTGTCCTCGGTTGTGATCGCCATCGCATGGCGTGGCATGTACAACCCACAATATGGTGCCATCAACAGCCTGCTGCGTCTCATTGGCCTCGATAGCCTGACCCAGGTTTGGTTGGGGGACACCACGCTGGCGATGCCCGCGCTATTTATCGCATGGAGTTGGATTCATTACGGATTTTGCATGGTGATCTTCATCGCCGCGCTGCAGGGCATCGACGAAACGTACTATGACGCGGCCAAGGTCGATGGCGCCAACGCCCTCCAGCAGCAATGGTATGTGACGATACCATTCATCCGAGGACCGTTGGCAACCGTGGTGTTGATCACTGCAATTGCTGCATTCCAGGTCTTCGACCTCGTCTTCATCATCACCAAGGGTGGTCCGGCGAACTCGACAGTCGTACTACCCATGCACATGTACAATAACGCGTTCCGCTATGCAAAAATCGGAACCGGAGCGGCGATCGCAGTCCTTCTGGGGATTGTCATTTTTGTATTTTCGGTGATCTTCATGCGTGTTCGTAGGCGCATGGAACTCGGGTAAAGGGATGGATTAATGGCATCTTATTCAGAAAGGAAGGTCTCAAGGCGGGCGATTATTTCCCTAGAACTGCGCAGGTTGCGTCGACGCGCTTCAAGGATTTCCTGGACCGTGGTAGGGACGCTATTATCGTTGGGTATTTTCATCCCATTCTCGTTTGTCGTCTTCACTTCATTGAAGTCGCGCAATGAACTCCCTTGGAATCCTCTGGGTTTTCCATGGTCGATTGAGTGGGGAAATTATGTGGAAGCCTGGCAGCGTGGGCACTTCGACCGCTATTTCATGAACAGCGTCTATGTTGCCGTTCCTACAGTTATTCTGGTGATCGTCCTATCCACGTTAGCAGCTTATGCCTTTTCAACCATGAAATTTCGCGGCAAGGACATCCTTTTCGGCATCATCCTCGTTGGTTTGGCCATTCCGCTCGACATCTTGATCATTCCATTGTTCTATCAATTATTGGACATGAAGCTTCTCAATACCCACTGGGCGATAATCCTGCCCACCGCGGCAAAGATCATTCCATTTGGAGTCTTACTGGTGCGCAGCTTTATGGAGGAGCTTCCCTCCGAGATCCTCGATGCGGGGAAGATCGATGGCTGCTCTACCTGGCAACTTCTTCGACATGTCGTTGTTCCTTTGAGCGGTCCATGTCTGACTTCGCTGCTGGTTTTCACATTCATGTGGACGTGGAACATGTTCTTCCTACCTGTGGTCATGATTCAGGAAGACAGCCTGCGTACGCTGCCAATCGGTCTGAATTACTTCCAGGGTAAGCATACGCAGCACATCCCCCTCCTAATGGCGGGAGCGACGATCTCTTCTGTGCCCATCGTGGTAATCTACATGATCTTCCAACGGCAGTTCATCAAGGGCATTGTGGCTGGAGCGGTCAAGTCCTAGGACCAGAAACGGGAGCCTTCCTGCTTGCGCAGGGCGTGGAGTCCTGAAGTGGAAATGGCCTCAATACTGCGGAACCGAGCAAGGAGCAGGAGAAAGGCTTAGGATGGAACAGGTTTGGAAGTCCTTCATGAAGCATGGGAGTTAGCGTTAACAATGCTGATGACGGCGCATAGCATCCTCCTCAGCTTGCATCTCATCCCAATAGGCATCCTTACCTCGCTAGCTGAATTCTGCGCACTACCATCCAGGGATCCAATTGACACAGGAGGGTTGTGACCATGGCTAAATTTACCTTAGGGTTTCTGTCCGACGAAGAGATAAGTGAAATGCATGACACATCGATGCGCATCCTGGAGCGCATCGGCCTGAAAGTGATGAGCGAAGAGGTCCTGGCAGCGATGGGTGGCGTGGCAGGTGTATCAGTGGACAGCGACAGCCAGGTCATGACCTTTAGCGAAGAGGTTGTTATGCAGTGTGTGGATCTTGCGCCGAAGATCTTCTCCGTCTATGGAAGTGATCGATCACAGAAGATCACGTATGGCGAAGAGGGCTTTGTCTGCCAAGCCATACCAGGCGAGGCACATTGGGTGGAACCCAAACCCAGGACACGAAGGGAGGGGACGTGGGCGGATTTTGAGAAAAGCGTTGTCGTCGCCGACTATCTTCCCAACATCGACATCGTTGGAGCTATGATCCAACCCTCAGAAGTTCCAGTCGAAGTGAGGGATGTTCATCTGTATGCCGAGTTGTTTAAACGAACGAAGAAGACCGTCCGCAGCTGGGTTTATGACCGCGCTTCTGCACGCTTCATCATTGAAATGGCCAGGGTCCTGTCAGGGGGAGCTGACGAATTACGTACATATCCAATCATCGAGTTTGGTTTTGAACCCGTGAGTCCATTACAACTCCCGGGCAACGCGTTGGAAACGGCTATCGAGTTTGCGAAGGCAGGCATTCCTATCACACTGGGTCCAATGCCACAAGCCATGGCTACAGGGCCTGTGACATTGGCCGGGTCCGTAACGCAGGGTAATGCTGAAGCGCTAGGCACACTGGTCATCCTTCAATCGATCGCTCCCGGGACGCCGGTGATCTATTACAGTGCGCCGCACATCATGGATCCTCGCACAGCGGGATTGGTTTTCAGTTCTCCTGAGCAGGGGTTGATGGGAGTCGCAGTAACTCAAATTGGAAAACATTATGGTTTGCCGGTTGGAATTAACGTTGGGTTGACAGATGCGAAGGTGCCCGATGCGCAAGCAGGCATCGAGAAAGGCACCACGATGATCATGGGGGCTTTGGCCGGGGCCGATATTTTCGGCGCGATGGGTATCGCAGGAATGGATCAAGGTCTTAGTATCCCACAGCTCATCATTGACGATGAGATTATCGGATTTGTTAAACGAATTCTCAGAGGGATGCGTGTCGATGAGGAGGCCCTCGCTTATGATGTGGTTGAGCAGGTTGGGATCGGTGGCACCTTCTTAACAGAGGATCACACCTTGACCCACTGGAGGGAAGAGTTCTGGATTCCCCAACTGTGTGATCGCTATCTGTGGGAGCCTTGGGTGGAAGCGGGTGGGACCACAATGCTTGACCGCGCTGTTGATCGTCAAGATAAGATCCTTAGTGAGCATACACTCGAGTGGCTCGATGAGGATTTGCAGATAGAGCTCGACAGAATTGTCAAAGCGGCAGAAGAGGAGATCCTAGGTTCATGAAGGTCGACGTACTCGTAGTCGGCGACTATTGCTTTGATTTGATCTTGATGGATTTACCTGAGGAACCAATCAAAGGTCGTGAGATCTATGCGCGAAACTTGGACGTATCCATAGGTGGAGGCACATTCCCTACCGCCGTTGCTCTTCGCAGATTAGGGCTTGATGCTGCAATCCATATGCAATTAGGTACTGATTTCTTCAGCCTTTATGTTCGCGAAGCGATTGAGCGAATGGGATTCAATACTGCTCTCCTTGATATTCGTGATCAACGCTTCCGCCGCTTGACGATTGCGTTATCCTACCCTGACGATCGAGCTTTTCTCTCTTATGCTGATAAACCACCAATGGAGGACGATGAAGTACGTTATCGGGGAAAGCTTCTACAGGATCATCAGGTGGCTCATGTGCATTTTGCTCATCTGTCAGCGGCTTTAGCCGCACAGGAGCTGATCGCTGACGCAAAAAAATTGGGGATCACGCTCTCAACAGATTGTGGTTGGAATCCCTGGGCTTTAGACCATCCTCGTCGTGATGAGACGATCGCTCAGATGAATGTCTTCCTCCCAAACGAGATCGAGTTGACCTACATTACCAATACTGAGGATCTTACGGATGCCAGTGATGCGATTGCAGCAAAGGTTCCGGTAACTGTTGTCAAGCTTGGGTCTAAGGGATCATACGTTGCATCAAAAACGGAGCAGATGACTGTGCCGGCAATACCAGTCGACGTTGTCGACACGACGGCAGCGGGAGACTGCTTCAACGCTGGTTTTTTATACGGATGGGTTCAGGGATTTCCGCTCGAAAAGGCGTTGCGGTGTGGCAACATCTGCGGTGGTCTCTCGACAACGGCAAGTGGGTGGGAAGCAACCCCTACGCGAGAACAGCTTGAGGATTGGTTGGAGAGGTAGGTATGTCAAGTGTGAAGATCGCGGTTATTGGCGGAGGGAGTGCTTACCTTCCGGTCTTTTTATCCGCCATTATTGAGCATGCCGATTCTTTTCAGGGAAGTCAGCTTGTTCTTATGGATCTTGATGATAGATATCTCGATATCATCTATCGACTTGGTAATCAGATGGCCAGATCGACTGGTGCAAAGATTTATATCCACAAGACACAAAACCGTCGAGAAGCGATTGATTGCGCAGATTTTGTATTCACGACCTTCCGTCCCGGAAGTTTTGAAGCGCGCGCTTTGGATGAGAAGATTCCTTTGAAGTATGGTGTCATCGGCCAGGAAACCATTGGTCCAGGTGGATTCTTCATGGCGTTGCGGAGCGCTGTGGTGATCCGAGAGATTGTGGAGGAAATGGAAGCCCTGGCTCCAAAGGCTTTCCTGATCAATTACACCAATCCAACGAACATCATTACAGAAGCCGTTGTTCGGTTCAGCTCGATCAAAGTTATCGGACTTTGCGATCAATCACAAGGGGATAAAAGACGGATCGCCCATGCGCTCGATTTCGATGTTAATCGTTTGAACTACGAAGTCTGTGGATTGAATCATGCGACATGGAGCACTTTGTTCACGATTGATGGGGAGGATGGCATCCCCATATTGCTTGAACATGCACAGAACGTGCTTGAAGATCCTGAGATACCTCTCCCAGTAAAGCGCATGTTCAAGCTCCTCAAGTGGTTCCATCGAGTTCCTAACCGATATTGGCAATACTATTATTTCCATGATGAGTTAGTCCAAGAGATGCAAGCAGCAGAACGCTGTCGGGCAGAAGAAATCATGCTTCAATTGCCAGCGTATTATGCACATTACGACGAAGAGAGTCGCAAATCACAACCTAATGTTGTGAAAATGCGTGGTGGATCTAAAGCCTTTGGTGACTTTGCGGTAGAGGTGATTCGAGCGATTGTAGAAAATTCCAATGTCACACTCATTCTAAATATGCCCAATCAAGGTGCAATCCCTGGCTTTGATGAGGATCGTGTTGTCGAGGTTCCTTGCTTGGTGAACAAGGATGGAGCCAAACCCATTTCACAGGATCCCTTACCACGTCAGGGCTTGGGTTTGATCAAGATGCTGGCGGAATACCAGGCATTAGCTTCGCGTACGGCATGGAATGGGACACGCGAGGATGCCATCCGAGCACTGGTTGCCAATCCCCTTGTGCTAACGCTGCCCAAGGCGGAGGCGCTCTTTGATGAATTAGCTGCTGCCCATGCGAGATATCTGCCAAATAGACTGATCACGAAATGAGTATCAAGGGTGCATCATGAAAGATTATGGATACCAGCCTGATTTTGAGCGATTTCGGCAACATATTAAAAGACAGTCTGTACCAGGACCTGTGCCCATCGCCGAGTACTTGGTTGATGGCCCCACCATTGAAAAAATCACAGGTGAAAAATTCCCGTCGGAATTAACGGACGGTATCCTCGACTGGACGAAGCTGAGCAGAACTGAAGTGAAGGAGATTAATGCAAAAGTCGCAGATCTGATTACGAAAGCGTGCCTTCAAATTGGCCTAGATTATTCCTACGTGGAGTTGGATTCTGGTTTGAACCTGGTTGATAGCATTCCATTTCGTGATGATAAGAGTACTGAAAGAGAGGTATGGTGGTATATAGATTCCCATGGTCCTATTCAAAATTGGCAGGATTTTGAGCGTTTTCCCTGGCCTGAACCTCAGACGCTCGATTTCACGACCTTAGATATTATGAATCAGGACCTTCCAGAGGGAATGCAAATATTCATTCTGACATGCGGTGCATTTGATCTGACTTCCTGGTCCATGGGTTTTGAGAACTTGGCCGTGGCCCTGCATGACCAGTTGGAATTGGTGGAGGCGATCGTCGATCGAGTGAGCGATATCCTCGCTTATCAAATCGAAACATCTCTTCAATATGATCGCGTTGGTGGGATCTGGTTTGGTGATGACTTAGGTTTTCATTCGGGTACCTTGATCCACCCTGATATGATCCGCAAGATCATCCTCCCTCACCATAAACGTTTCGTTAAGCTAGCACATGACAGGGATAAGCTCTTCTTCTTGCATGCTTGTGGGAACGTGGGAGAGATCATGCCTGATATCATCGCAATGGGTGTTGATGCCAAGCACTCATTCGAAGATAAGATCTTGCCAGTTGAGGATGCCTATCAACGTTGGGGAGGAAAAATAGGCATCGTCGGGGGATTAGACATGGACCTGATCACCCGCGGGAGTGAGGAAGAAATTCGCCGCCGCACACGGGAGATCTTAGACGTGTGCGGTCCTAAGGGGGGTTATGCACTTGGGACTGGCAACAGCGTTGCCGATTATGTCCCTATAAACAATTTCCTTGTGATGTTGGACGAAGGGAGGAGATGGAACCAGGAAAACTTCCCCTCATAGTTCCTTCATGGAACAAGACCAATGCATCTCTTACTCATTGGTGCAAAATTGACTTGCCAATTTGCAGAATGCAGATTGTCTCGTGAGCATAAGGATTCCAAGATGAGTGAAGAAAGCGAGAGAGGAACATCACCAATGCAATTGAATCCGCGTGACATTGAGTCACAGCGCGTCCAAGAGGGGATTGCCATATGGTTTCTTGGTGGACCAAGTCTGGCGATCCGTTCGGAGAGATCACTTCTCTATCTGGACTTATTTACGGGGCCATCTCCGGCACCGGATGTTGTTACCAAAGCGATCCCGGAGATCATTGATCCGGACCTGATCCAAAAGGTGGATATTGCAATTTCAACCCATCATGATGAGGATCATTGCAACCATCATGCCTTATCCAGGCTTCATGAAAACACCTCCTGCCTTTTCTTTGGTCCAGTTTCCTGCAATAAGCTGTATCAAGATTGGGATTTCGACCTTGCGAGGAGACGTCAGATCGCACCTTATGAGAGTTTTACCAAAGGTGATGCAGCGATTCATGCATTCCCCTCGAAGGACGTTTTCGATCCAGATGCCGTCACATATGTGATCGAGGTAGGGGGAGTAACGCTATTTGATGGGGGGGATACACTCCATTTTCCCGACTTGGCTGAAATTGGTGAGGCATGGGACCTCGATATCGCATTATTAAGCTATGCCAAGAGTCCCCCAGGAGAAGTCTATTACATGGACGAGGAGGCAGTCCTTGTTGCAGCTCGAGATTTGGACGCGAAGATCCTCATCCTCAAGCATTTTGATCTTTGGAAAGAATTCGAAATCGATCCATCACCACTCGTTGAACAACTGAGATCAGTTGGGCATGATGCTAGAACCTTTGAGCTGGGTGAGTGCTTCGAATATCGGGGGCGAGCATGAGACTAAAAGAGAAGAGGGCTATCGTCACGGGCGGTGGGCGCGGTATAGGACGCGCAATCGCACTCGCATTTGCCCGAGAAGGTGCGAATGTTGCCGTTTCCGCTCGAAGTAGCAACGAAATTGAAACCGTTCGCAAAGAGATTCTCGAGCTTGGCCCTTCAGCTTTAGCATTTCCTGGTGACGTCTCCATCGAGAGAGATGTAAGGGACATGGTGTCTCAAGTCGCGGAAAAATTCGGGGGTATTGACATCTTGGTCAACAACGCAGGTGTCCACATCCGATCACCAGTCGTCGATATGAAACTGGAAGATTGGGAATTGACCATGGCCGTCAACCTGCGCGGTCCTTTTCTCTGCACGAAGGCAGTGCTCCCCTATATGATGGAACAGCGCAGTGGAAAGATCATCAACATTTCCTCCGACTCGGGGAAGAAGGGATGGGCAACGGGATCCGCCTATTGTGCCTCAAAATTTGGACTTCTTGGCTTTACGGAGGCGGTTTCCGAAGAAGTCGCGGATGAGTACGGTATCAACGTGAATGCGCTTTGCGTTGGAGGCGTTGACACCAAGATGGCGAGAGAAGCGATTGCCTACGCTGGTTACGACCTGGATTGGGAAAAGGTTATGCAGCCGGAGGATATTGCCGATGCGTGCATCTTTCTTGCCTCGGAGGAGTCGCGCGCAATTCATGGAGCATTTATCGACATTTTTGGGCTGCCCTCTTTGCGATACGGAGATATGGAGAATCGATAAGCGGTGAGATCCTATGCAGTACCCAATTTCCTCGCAGTAGGGATGCTTGTTGATTTGAGGAGAGGATCGATATGGTGAAAATCGCTCTCATTGGCGCCGGTAGCCTCGTCTTTGCAAGAAAGCTGTGCAATGACGTCCTGCTTACACCTGCGCTCCAAGATTGCACCCTCTCGCTCATGGACATTGACGCCAAGCGGCTCGCACAGAGTCAAGAAATGGTGCAGAGCATAATCGACTATAGGGGAGTGAGCGCCACTTTAAGCGCAACGATCGACCGTAAAGAGGCGGTGACAGGAGCAGACTACGTGATCACCACTTTTCAAGTAGGTGGTCTTGAAGCATATGCATTCGATATCGAAATCCCATTTCGTTATGGTGTAGATCAATGTGTTGGGGACACTCTTGGACCTGGGGGTGTGTTCCGGGGTTTGCGATCCATACCAGTGTTGATTGACCTTTGTCATGAACTCGACAAAGTAGCGCCAGATGCGCTCCTGCTCAATTATGTGAATCCAATGGCTGCGAATTGTAGTGCTGCGACGAAGGCAACGGGGCGACCTGTTGTGGGGCTCTGCAACAGCGTGCAAGGAACGGGTGCAATGCTCGCGCGATGGATTGGCATCCATTATGAGGAGGTCACCTTCCTTTGCGCCGGGATTAATCATCAGGCTTTTTTCCTGCAGTTTCGTAAGGGTGACGAAGACCTTTACCCCCAGATTAGGGAAGCATCGAAGAAGGCTGAAGTTTACGCAGAAGAACCTCTTGGGATCCAGTTCATGAATCATTTCGGATACTTCCCAACAGAGGACAGCGCGCATCTTGGGGAATACCTGCCCTATTTCCGCAAGAACCCGCAGATGGTAACGGACCAAGTAGTTCCTCTGCTTCTGAACCATCCGCATCATTTACCATTCGACTATGGACGTACTGGTGGTTATCTGCGTTACTGCCGTGGTGAACTGGGGACTTCCACCCATGAAGAGAGGATCGCGCTTGCGCCAACCAACGACTTGCCCGCCGAGCGTTCTGAGCATTATGTGGCTTCGATTATGGAGGCCATAGAGACCAATCAGTCGACAGTCATTAACGGCAACGTCCTTAACTATGGCCTAATTGAAAATCTGCCACACGGGTGTTGTGTAGAGGTACCATGCCTTGTGAATGGGAATGGTATTCAGCCAATACCTGTTGGTAATCTGCCGCCTCAATTAGCTGCCATCAACCGTACCAACATCAATGTACAGGAACTCATTGTTGAAGCAGCATTGACGGGTAATAAGGAAGCTGTATATCAAGCAGTCATGCTCGATCCTCTGGCGGGTGCAGTCTGTACGCTCTCTGAGATTCGAGAGATGGTGGACGAATTGTTCGAAACTCAGGCACAGTGGCTGCCGCAGTTCAATGGGCAGCCTATCTAGTCACTGACATTAGAAGTGGTGCAAGTTAGGCCAACTTGAAGGGAGTAATCAATGACGGGAAAGCGAATCGTCGTCGTTGGCGCCGGTTCTCACTTCTGCGTGGGCTTGAATGAGAGCTACATCGATTACGCGCGGGATATTCTGCCCGGCACAACGATCGTCCTCCTGGATATCAACGAGGATCACCTCAAAGTCGTGTATGACTATTCAAATCGTCTCGCCTCTGCTGTCGGCGCGGATATCGCATTCGAAATGACAACGGACCGGAGAGAAGCATTTGAAGGTGCGGATTTTATTCTCACCACATTCAGGCCAGGATCCTTCGAACAGCAGGAACAGGATGAATCCGTCCCGCCGAAGTATGGACTTCAAGGGAACGAGACAGTGAGCATTGGCGGCATGTTTATGTGTTGCCGAGTCGTCCCAATCTTACGAGAGATATGCGCAGATGCACAGCAACTATGTCCAGATGCCTGGATCATTAATTACACGAATCCCACGAACTATGTCGCTGACGCCGTACGGAGAATCAGCGATTTGAAGTGCATTAGCCTTTGCGACAGCTATGTAAAAGTACCACTGGATCTTGCTCCGCTCCTGGAGGTTGAACCAGAGGATATCCAAATTTATCTTGGTGGAACAAACCACGCGACGTGGGTCATGCGGTTCACGATCAATGGTGAGGATGGCTATCCGGTTCTGAAGAAACGGTTGGAACAACTCGCGTGGGAGGAAGTCGTCGCGCTCTATGACCATCCTCGTGAGAGAAAGGTGAACTTCCTCGATGATGAGTATGGCTTTGATGAAATTTACGAACAATTCGTCGCTCACTATCGCTTTGATTTCAGCCTTCGTCTCTTTCAGATCTATGGCCTGCTTCCCCAGCCTCGATACTACTGGCGCTACCATTTAGACCAAGATGCCCTTATTGATGAACAGAGAAGCGGAAACTACGTGACAATGGCTGCTTTCTATTTGAAGCATCGTGTGCCGCGAGTTTTTGATGGATTGGAAACTAGGTTTGAGAAGACTTCCCAGAATCTGCAGACCCCAAGGAGAGAAGGTGGTGGTGGGCATGGTGATTTAGCTGTGCGCGTGATGAATGCCATTATCAATGACGTTGGGGAGGTATTTGCAGTAAACGTTCCCAATCAGGGTGCGATTTCCAATCTTCCCGACGGTGCCATTGTCGACGTAACAGGGATCGTCGATCGAATGGGCGCACATCCCTTTGCGATGGGTCCTCTGCCAAAAGAAATTTTGGGGTATCAATATTCCCTTGTTCTCGCCCAAGAATTGGCAGTGGATGCAGCACTCAGTGGTTCAAGAAATGACCTGCTAAAGGCCATCATTGCACATCCATTGATTAATTCCGTGGATGCTGCCGAGAAAGCTATGGATGAATTATTAGCACAACAAGCGGAATGGTTGCCTCAGTTCCATGCGTAATCCGTTACGTGGACAGCTACATCTGGAATGCAGTGGGAAGTGTTAGGAGATGCAATGAAACTAGGCGTGATTACGAGCCTTTGGGCTTATGCAGAAAGCTTATCTATCGTTGAGACGTTCGATCGAATTGCGAACTTGGGATTACGGCATGTAGACATTCTTGGTTTTCTGCATGGAGATCCACTAAAGCTCTCTGATATCGAGAAGAATCAAATCCGCGAGCAGGTAAATTCGTTGAGTCTTACTCTCGGCAGCTTGATCATGTTGCCTCCAGGGAATATCGCAAGTATTGACGAGAATGAAAATAAGGCTTGTTGGGAATATGTTCGAGCGGGTATAGATCTGATTGCCCATCTAGGTGGAAAGCAGGTGCTTTTCAATGGGGGAAAGAGAGCCTTTGGCGTGCCTCATTCAAGATCGTGGGAGAACGCAGTATCATTTATTCGACGAGCCTCATCTTATGCACAGGAGAAGGATGTGTTTGTAACCGTCGAGGCTGAGCCTTATGTCTATTTCCTAGTCAACGATTTGGATACAACGGTTCGAATGGTCAGGGACGTTGATCACCCTCATTGCATGACCGCATTGGATATTGGCCACATGAACTTGAGTAGAGATGCTCCTGAGACACTTGAAGTCGTTAAAGCATGGACGATGCGTATTCATCTCAGTGAAAATGATGGTTTACTTCACGCAAATGACATTCATGGGACAGGAAACGTGGATACAGGCACCTACTTGAAGGTTCTTGAAAGTACAAATTTCGATGATACATGTAAGAAACATAACATGGACCTTGTTGCTGTGATGGAGCTGGGTGTGCTAGGGGATGCCATTCCTGATCCAGATGATTTTGCTCGACAGAGTATGAGACATCTGCTTGAAGTAGCTCCATTCTTGGAAATCTGACAGGAGGATCATGATGATTGTTGTTCACGCCGACCAGGTTGAAGGGTGGTGGTCTCCACCCCCTCACCAACGTGAGTTAAAAATCTTACTCTCCCCAGGAATACAAGATGTGTCAGACATGTTGTCAATAGGCATGGTCATCCTCCCGCCAGGCGAGTCTGGAGATCCGCATATGCATGATGATGCTCAAGAGACCTGGTATATCATCTCCGGGCGAGGGAAGTTGAAAATAGGTGAAGAAACCGCCGAGTTGATCCCTGATAGTGTTGTTGTTGCGCCGATGGGGGTTGAACATCAGATACTCAATGATGGGGATGAGCCTTTGAAGGCCTTATTCCTGTTTTCACCCGCGGGTCCCGAGGAGAAGTATTTGCCAAAATAGATTTAACGGATCAGATCGGACTGAGGATCGAAGTTTGGAGGTAAAAAAGATGCATCCTGTGATCATGCCGAAATTGGGATTGACTATGGATGAAGGTACTATCATCCGGTGGATGAAGAAAGAGGGCGAAACTGTTGAGAAGGGTGAGATTCTCTTTGAAGTCGAGACGGATAAGGCGGTAAACGAAGTCGAATCTTCATTCACCGGAACCTTGGGGAAAATCCTCTATGAAGAAGGGGATACGCTGGATGTTCTCACGGTGATTGGTTATATCTTGGAACCCGACGAGGATGCCCCTGACGAATGGCCACTGCCAGCTCCACCGACTCCAGCGGTTGAACCGGTAGCTGCACTACAAGCACAGGGAACTTCTGTACGTATTACTCCGATCGCAAGCAAGCTCGCTAGTGAACATGGCGTCGATGTCACGGAAATTCGAGGTACTGGTCAGCAAGGAACCATTACGAAAGAAGATGTGCTTCGTTATACGGAAGGGCAACAGATTTCCCCCATCCGCCATCAACGAGGCATTGTAGCAAGCCCCAGAGCCAAGAAGCTCGCACGCGAGAAAGGGATCGCGCTTGATGGCATTCGAGGTTCTGGACAAGGAGGGCGGATTACAGAACAGGACGTCCTCTCATTCATTGAAACTCAAGACCTCGTTTCACCCTCACGATTTCAACAGATTACGGCAAAGCGACTCACTGAGAGCTTTACAACGGTGCCGCACTTCTACTTAAGGGTGGAGGTGGATGCCAGCAAATTGGTTGATTGGAGAGAGAATTTACTTGCAAGCATTGAAAAAGCCACAAGTGCACGTCTGACATACACTGACATGCTCATTTTGTTGGTCGCCAATATACTAAGCCGCCACCCGCGCGTGAACGCCTCATGGGTTCAAGGATTCATCCGTTTAGAGAAAGACATCAACCTGGGCCTTGCCATGGCCGTCGAGGATGGATTGGTCGTTCCAGTGATCAAGAATGCAGATCAACTGACGCTTGACCAGATCGTTGTCAAGAGAGAGCGACTTGCTGCAGATGCCTCTGCGGGGAAACTTGGGTTCTCAGACCTTGAAGGCGGCACGTTTACATTGACTAATTTGGGCATGTATGGCATTGACGATTTCGATGCGATTATCAACCCACCGCAAAGCGCTGTTCTGGCAGTAGGTCGGATCGCTGATCGCGTCATCGCCGAGAATGGAACGCCGGTTGTCAAACCCACCATTCGGTTCAGCCTATCCATGGATCATCGTGTGTTGGACGGAGCTCTGGCAGCCCGTTTCTTGGATGACTTGAGGCAATTGATCGAAACACCAGATGAGATTCTTGAGCGAAGCATTTCCGAAGCTGATCGATCTTGATACAAGGTCGTGAGATGAATCATGGATGAACCTGTGACTGGTTTGTATGCTGAGGAGGATGGGAATGGAATTGGACCACGAGATGTATATTGAGATGTATCGAACTATGAAGAAGATCCGGGTCTTTGAGGAGCGTGTAGGGGAGCTCTATCTGCAAGGGCATATTTGGGGTGCAGTTCACTTGTGTAGCGGTGAAGAGGCGATGGCAGTGGGTGCATGCATGGCGTTGCGTTCAGATGATTACATCACGAGTACCCATCGCGGACACGGACACTGTATCGCAAAGGGGGGTGATGTAAAGCGCATGATGGCGGAAATCTTCGGCCGCACCACAGGTTATTGCGGTGGTAAAGGCGGTTCGATGCACATCGCCAACGTGGAAGCTGGCAATCTTGGGGCAAACGCCATTGTTGGAGATGGCATTGGAATAGCTGTGGGAGCGGGGTTAGCAAGCCGCATTAAGGGGACGGACCAAGTGGCGCTTACATTCTTTGGAGATGGAGCAACAGGAACCGGCATCTTTCATGAATCGATGAACCTGGCAGCCGCTCTGAACTTGCCAGTCATTTTCGCATGCGAGAACAATCAATACGCCGTCAGTACCTCGGTGACATACTCATGTCCAGTACAGAATATTGCCGATCGCGCGGCAGCCTATGGGATTCCTTCTTTCACGGTGGACGGGAATGATGTTCTTGCCGTTTATGAAACTGTGCTAAAAGCCGTGGATCTTGCGCGTGATGGGGGAGGTCCTTCTCTCATTGAGGGGCAAACATATCGCTGGGAAGGACATTACAAGGGTGATCCGGAGGTATACCGTTCTAAAGAAGAAGTCGCTGAGTGGCGAGAAAAGCGTGACCCACTCGCGTTGTTTGAGGAAAAAATATTATCTGAGCAGCTTCTCTCACAGGATGAAGTGAATGCTATAGATAATGAACTCTCCGCAGAAATCGAGGAGGCTGTCAAGTACGCTATGGAAAGCCCTGAGCCCTCTGAGGAAACGCTTGCAGAGCATCTTTACGCAGATTGAGAGGTAGTCTCAACATGACTGAAGTTACTTATTCTGAGGCAATTAACACAGCTTTGAGGGAAGAATTACGGCGGGACTCCACTGTCTTCCTAATTGGGGAGGATATCGCGAAACACGGTGGGGCATTTGGAGTTACCCGGGGTATCTTTGATGAGTTTGGACCTCAACGAGTGATCAATACACCAATCTCAGAGGCTGCCATTGCTGGTGCAGCGGTTGGAGCGGCACTGGCCGGGACGCGCCCCGTGATGGAAATTATGTACATGGATTTCATCGCATTAGCGATGAGCCAGATCGTAAATCAAATGGCCAAGGTGCGGTATATGTTTGGCGGGAAAGCACAAGTCCCGGTTGTGGTACGCACCCCAGGCGGTGGGGGACGAGGAAACGCCGCACAGCATATGCAAAGCCTCGAAGCTTGGTTTATGCACGTTCCTGGCTTGATCGTTGTGATGCCATCTACACCCTACGATGCTAAAGGTCTTTTGAAATCATCTATTCGAAATGACGATCCAGTGATATTTATTGAGAATAAACTTCTTTACGCGACAAAGGGTGAGATTCCCGAGGATGAATACCTGCTTCCGATAGGGGTGGCCGATGTCAAGAGGGAAGGCAATGATTTGACCATTGTGGCGACATCAAGGATGGTGCTTTTCGCTTTAACCGCAGCTGAACGTCTATCAAAAGAAGGTGTTGATGTGGAAGTCATAGACCCTCGGACATTAGTCCCCCTTGATATCGATAGGATCCTCGCATCCGTTGAGAAGACCGGACATGTTGTTGTAGTTCATGAGGCTTGTGAGCGTTGCGGTGTCGGAGCGGAGATCGCAGCGCAAATTCAGGAGAAAGCCTTTGATTACCTAGACGGTCCTATTTTACGTGTTGCCAATCCAAATGTGCCAATACCGTTCTCTCGTAATTTAGAGGCGGCAGCCATTCCTGATGAGGATCGCATCGTAAAGGCAGTCAAGCGGTCTCTAGGACAAGAATAGATCAGAAATGCCGTGCACAAGATCACCTATTCTTCGAAAACCGAACATATGAATCAAGTGACCTGATTTGATGCGAGTTATTCATAAGACCCGAAGGAGGTTATTTCAGTGACTGAAAAAATCGGCTTCATTGGTTTGGGGATCATGGGTGAGCCTATGGCGACCAATTTGCTCAATGCCGGCTATTCACTCTCAGTTTATGACATTCGCTCCGAGGCAATCAGTGCGCTTGTCGATCTCGGCGCTACAGGTTGTGACTCCGCTGCTCAAGCAAGTGCCGATGTCGACGTGGTGATCACTATGCTTCCCGATTCACCCGATGTTGAGATCGCGTATCTTGGATCGGAAGGAGTGTTGGCTGGAGCTAAGACCGGCACCATTTTGATCGATATGAGCACCATCGCTCCAGAGGTGGCCATCAAGGTTGCCGAAGAGGCTGCGAAAAAGGGATGTCCAATGTTAGACGCACCCGTTAGCGGTGGGGATGTAGGTGCTCAAAAGGGAACGCTCTCCATTATGGTGGGAGGGGATGAAGAGGTCTTTCAACTTGTGCAGCCGATCTTTGAAGTAATGGGCAGGGCGATTCTATGTGGGCGAACCGGTGCTGGTCAAACCGTGAAGGCGTGCAATCAGATCCTTGTTGCTGTGACCCTTGTGGGTATGGCAGAGGCCTTGGTGTTGGGAACCAAGGCCGGCGTGGATCCTGCCATCATTGTTGAAGTCCTTAGCGGCGGATTGGCAAGGTGTGGAGTTTTGGAAAATCGCGGCATGCGCGTTACAGAACGGGATTTTAAACCGGGTTTCAAGAGTAAGTTCCACTATAAGGATTTAAACATCATCCGTGAGACAGGACGTGCTTATCAAACACCACTGCCAGCTGCTGCATTAGCGCACGAATTATTTGGCGCGATGGTTGCAAAGGGGAGAGGCGAGTTAGATCACTCGGGCGTCGTGACCGTCCTGGAAGATCTGGCCGAGATTGAAGTTTGGAAAATGGAGTGAAATCCATACTTAAAAGAAATCTACCAACTAGTAAAACCACGCGGATATATGGTTTCAAGAAGGTGCGAGGTCTAGGACTTGAAGCTCAAACGCTTGCGTGGACCATTTCACCTGTCTGTAGAAGTAAAAGATTTCATTTATTTCCCTCCTAAGGGATTTGCAAGTGTGTACCCGAATCCATCGCCTGTAATAGCCCTGCCATTCAATGATCTAGGTGGTTTCCATCAGACCCTTCAACTATGGATGAGTGGTTTTCCTATTATGGAGTGAATGGTAAGAGGGATTGCGACTAACTATCAATTCGTTCCAGGAGATGATCATGCAAGAGTATGAACCGATCGATCTTAGACCTTGGTGCAATGTGGGTCCGGAATGGGTAAGTCATGTGCAAAACGTGCCAGTGCCAGACTGGCCTCCCTCTGCTGGAGAATTTCCTGTGGGGGACGTTGAATTTCATGGTTTGCCATTCCGCATCGGGCAGGAAGGTACCAAGACCCCATTTGTTGGATTTGGCGAATCAGGTATCAAAAACGCAATGAGAGTACCTCTTGATCGCAACGCTCGTTGGATCATTTTTGCACACCGTCTTTTAGAGACCCGCCTCCTTGAAGGGGAACCAGTCGGGACCGAGATCGCTCGCTACCATTTTTACTTCGAGAACGATGAGAAGATTACGGTTCCTGTTCGGGAACGATTTGAGATTTCAGCGGTTCCGATGCATTGGGGACAATCGCCATTCCTCGCAGTACCAGATATATCCGATCGGTTGCTCTCGCGTTATGAGGGTCGCTGGGATCAGATCGGGTTCCGACTCATGGATGTAGAGATGGTTTGGCCCTATTGGTTTGTCCTTTGGGCATGGAAAAATCCGTACCCAGATACCATGCTATTGTCCTTAGGGGTTGAACCATCGGATCGACCTTTTCTCATTGCAGCAATAACAGCAAGTTCTCTAGAGGAAGATCCTTTTGGACGCGGGCCGAGGTTGCCTGTGATCATCGCAATGAACGAGCAGGAAGGACATTCAGAGGGTTTTGATATTTCTGTCTTGGTGGATAGGGGGGTCGCAACTTATCCCTATCCTCTTCCCGCTGAGTCGAAAACCCAGTTCTTAGATGATCCGTTAAAGGGTTGGGGGCAGCCGTATAACAATCGGAATGATCATGCCTATGTGGAGATTGATGCCAGACATTCTGCGACTGTGAAGGTGAAGAAAGGTGAGGAGGAAAAGCTGAATGTTCGATGGCGTGAGGTTTTATCGAATGGATTTGCTGAAAACCATGAAGCTAGAATTTCAGTTGTCAATGGTGAAAAGAATTGGGTCCACGTTCAGGTGCTGGACGATGAGACTGAGGAGCCGATTCCGTGTCGTATTCACTTTCGAACAGCGGAGGGAATCCCATATCAGCCTCATGGGCATCACAATCATCTGATGTCAGACAAAATAACCTGGAATATTGATATTGGGGGTGATTTGAGGTTAGGGCACGTCACATATGCCTACATCGATGGCAAATGCCAAGGTTGGCTGCCAGTGGGTGAAGTGCTGGTGGATATCGCGAGGGGTTATGAGTACGAGCCATTGCGAACGACTGTGAATATCGATCAAGGCCAGCGGGAACTTCGTCTGCGCATCAAGCGGTGGGCGGACATGGCTGAGCAGAGGTGGTTTTCGGGAGATACACACGTGCATTTTCTTTCAACGATGGGTGCTTTGTTGGAAGGAAGCTGTGAGGATCTAGGGGTAGTCAACCTGCTGCAATCCCAGTGGGGACATTATTTTTCGAACACGGAAGATTTCCTCGGACAGCCCATTTCCGTTCCGGGAAGGGACACAATTGTTTACACAAGCCAGGAAAATCGGCAGCACATCCTTGGGCATTTGATCCTTCTTGGTCTGAAAGAACCGGTGATGCCATGGTGCACAGGCGGTTCAGACGAAGCGGAGTTAAGTGGAACCCTTGAGACAACACTTTGCCACTGGGCGGATGAATGCCATGACCAGTCGGGAACAGTGATTATTCCGCACTTCCCAGTCCCAAATTGTGAAGCAGCAGCATTGATCGCTACGAATCGTGCCGATGCATTAGAGATGAGCTTGCACGATATGTACTATCATCTCGAGTATTACCGTTACTTAAATGGAGGATACAAGCTGCCATTGGTTGGGGGTACCGATAAGATGACTGCGGAGGTCCCAGTTGGACTCAATCGCACTTATGTCCATATTCCTGAGGAAGAGCCTTTCAACTATGAGAATTGGACGAAGTATTTGAGACTTGGTAGAACCTTCGTCACAACCGGGCCCATGCTTCGATTTACGGTCGATGGCGCTCAAGTCGGAGATACCATCACGCTTCCTAAGTCGGGAGGGACTGTGGAAGTGGAAGCGGAGGCAAGAAGTATTTTTCCAATTCATTCCCTGGAGATAGTGCAAGAGGGTCGAGTTGTCGCTTCTTCGGAAGACCAGGAGGGGACCAATCGGTTGAGTTTGAAATCTGCACTAACTATTAATCGCAATACTTGGTTGACTGCACGGGTTGGGGGACCTGGTTATGAGGATCCGATCCGCCACCATGATATGAATCGTATGGGAATCATGGCACATTCTTCACCGATTTATATCGCAGTTGGAGATGAATGGTGGATGTCCAACGAGCAGACGGCTCAGTATATGCTAACGCTACTGCATGGTGGACTTGAGCATATCCGAAACCGATCGAGACAGCATCTTGCTGGAAGCGTGACTCACCATCATCCTGAGGATGACCATGTAGCATTTCTTGAGAGACCGTTTAAGGAGGCAATCCAGGTGATACAGAATCGAAAGGTGAGGTGATCGATTCTGGAGATAAGAGGTTAGGACATTCATCAACGAATATGAGATCGTGTGACCAATAAGATTGAGTGTGATAGCACGACGGGGGAGGAGCACCATGTTCGATGTAAGTTTCTTTCAGGATATCTCCTATCACAAGCGAGCTGAAAATTTGGATTTCGTTCATCATCTCATGGGTAACGGTCACCTTCAAGCCGTTGTGCAGGTTACGGAAAGACAAACTTGTCGAAATGCGCTTGTCCTGCACTTAATGAATCCCGATCGATTTCGTCCCAAGACCGGTAGCTTCACATTTCACCAAGTTCTGGGACCCGAATTGACTGGGGTCGCTTTATTCTATAAGGACAATCTATATTTCCCTCATCCTCGACAAACTGCCTTTGACCTAAAATATAGTCTTTCCTTTGATGATAATATCCCAAATTTTCGGGCATTCTACCCGGCAGACTACACAATTAGAGGTGAGCGAGTAAAAACGCCTTTTAATGTCGAGGACGAAATCCTTTGTACTAACGAGTATGCGGCTGTACTGAGAAGAGTAAGAGTAACTAACCGCCGCGGTTTAGATGGCGAAAAAGCTCGATTGTTCGCATTTTTAGTTCCAAACCAAAGCCTATTTCCTGATGCTCACTACGTCTCCGACGCGAACGTCGCGGTTGCTGGCAAATATGACACTGGTGATGAATTTTTGGGCTTCGCTGCCATGGGCGATAATGATGATCATAAGGTCGCAGAATTCCCCATTCCTTTTGAGGCTGCTACTATGGGCAGCCTTAGCATGATCGATATCTCATGCGATGATGAAAGTTTTGTCCGACCTAAAGGGAGTACCATGGATTGGCTCCTTCCCCCAGAAACTGCGTATTTAGGTGCCGTAATGTCCCTTGAATTTGATTTAGGTATTCTCGAGCCCCTGGAGTCAAGAGAAGCTCGTCTGATTTATGCATATGGCAAAGATGAAAACGATGTTCTTGAAACCATAGACAAGGTGCGGATGAAGGGCTTTGAAAGGCTGAGGGAGGACGTTCGGAATTATTGGCAAGGGTGCAATGTAATTCAGACAGGCGAGAGACACTTGGACGATTTCTTCCATGCTGTAAAAGCAGGGGTACGTGCTAGTGTTTCCTCATCAGGTAGGATGGATTCAGCCTTATGGGGATACAACGGTGAGTGGGTTCATGACAGTTCGCTGCAGTGCATTGGTGCCATACTTTCAGGACAGTATGACTTAGCAAAAACTATGCTGGAACATATGATCGTTGACCTCGTCGATGCCCAAGGTATGTGTTTTGACCTAACACAATACGATGATCTGAATCGTGCTGTATTGGACCAAAATGGTTGGTTACTTTACGCCATTTGGTTATTCTGGGTCCATGCTAGAGATGATTCGCTGATTCGCAACTATTGGGAAAAGATCAAGCTCGTTGCAAAGTTTCCCCTTCGTCCTGAGTTCTGGGTTGAAGAAGCTTCGATGGTCAAAAGTGTAAGAGATTGGAAAGAGCGTGATTGTGAGCTGTTCGGTTTGGTTGAAGGATTTGAGCTAGTCTTCCAGCTATGGGTGAGCTTAGGACTTAATAAGGCATCGGATATGGCTCGTCTAATGGGTGATGAAGATCTTGAAGCTCGATGGCAAGAGGTTAGTGAGCGAGTTTGGGATTCTGCTCTAAACCACCCTAAGTATAGGTTGATAGAAAACAATTATTTTATGAAACGGCGTTCACTCGATGGCACCTTTCAAACCTTTGCAGAGAAGGTTCCTTATTTCGCCTTACCGATGAGGATTAGAGATACGTGTGATATTAGGATGTTTCCAAGGCGAAGAAGAGGTCCACTAGAGCCTGATCCTGGGGAAGCGTGGCCGATAGCAAGAGGCATGGTCAATCCTGAAAGTGAATTGGCAAGACGCACTTTAGCGCGAATGGAAATGATGTGGAATGAGGAGTGGGACTTTGGTGGGTATCCATTCCACAGATCTGAATCCGAACCCATTCTCTTGGGGGCTTGGCCTATGACCTTGTATGTCATTACGCAGGCAGCAACTGAAGCACGTCAGTATGACATCGTTCGACGCAATATCGATTTTATGCTCACCACAAAGGAGGGGCGCGGGTACACATGGTGGGAATATCGAGATGCATATCCTGACCAACAAGTCGATTATGGTTTTGATGTAAATTT
>JABAOH010029458.1_pt4 | contig 24587 bp, 31 predicted proteins | sample 7062181 | NCBI WGS metagenome assembly JABAOH01 (sample SAMN14538630, study PRJNA623070) | marine sediment metagenome | biome: marine biome [ENVO:00000428]; feature: marine pelagic biome [ENVO:01000023]; material: deep marine sediment [ENVO:00002113]; isolation source: pool of 5 deep marine... | reverse complement strand
GTAAGTAATGCTAATTACTATGGGCTCCTGAATCGTTCCGCGCGCGCGCGCAAAATTAGGTATAAGACTAATGTTTCTTCTAACACTCCATCATTTCCTCCAGTTCCACGTAGTGCGTGAAACGATACTTTTCTAATGCACGCAGGGAACATTAAGTGGATATTGTTCCCAATGCGCGCGCTAGTTTAATACTGCAATTCTTGGCATCCACGTTTTCCGTTCATCTCTCAGAAACTTCGCTAGCAGCAATGCTTCTTCATTAATCAAAGTTTCAATAGTTTGTTTCTTCCCAATTCTCATTCTTGGAACTTCAACTGTTGCTTCGAAGAAAGCGTTAAGTTGTGAAGTCTTTCTTCCTCAACTTCCTGCAGTAGACTGTTAGTTGATACTTATCTCGAATGTTAATTTCTATCTCTCCAATACGAAAACTTTCTCGTGTGGAATCTTCGTTGGAATACGCCCAATCAGCATTTTCTCACCATATCTTTTGCTCAGACCTATGGGTTCGAGTTGTTCTGCAAGCGCCAAGGCTGATTCCAACTTTTGATTTGCCCTTGAGTATATGGTCAGTAACGGATCGCCTTTTTTCACCTGGTCCCCAAGCTTGGCCCTCAACAAGACACCTGCGCCCTTTTCTTTGGGCGCTCCAGCTACCCTAGCCATTTGAGCAACTGCTATATTGTTAATCCATACCACTCGGCTGTCAATATCTGAAACAATTTGTGTTGTTTTATCTCCAAGCTCTATGTCGTCAGGTGCAACTTCAGGGTTTCCTCCTTGTGTAGCAATTATCTCACGAAACTTTCTATCGGCCTTGCCAGATTTAAGAAGGGTTTGCGCAGTGCCTTTTCCATCCTTGATACCCATCATGTCGAGAAGAATGCCAGCCAATTCTGTTGCTTTATTCACCAAATCGAAAGATCCGTTGCCCTTTAACGCCAAGAGGGCTTCTCTAGCCTCTAGAGCAGGTCCTACTGCGAAACCCACTGGCTGTTCACCAAAGGTTAATGCGCATTGTACCTGCATGTTAAGACGCTTGCCCAATTCTATGAAGTCTCTAGCTGAAGAGTGAGCTTCTCCAACTGTCTTTATTTTTGCTCCTCTTCCAGTGGGTATATCTATCACAACGTATTCTGCACCTATTGCTTTCTTCTTGCTAAGAATTGACGGAAGAAGAAGTGGGTCTATTGACAAGGGATATTCCACTTGGATGAAAAGATCGTCTGCAGGGGCAAGGTCTAATGCGCCTCCCCACACCAAACATGCGTTGGTTTTGTTGACTACACGTTTTATTTCCTCCGCATTCAGACTGACAGGACACAGAACTTCCACTCGATCCGCTGTTCCTGCTGGTGAAGTGATCGCTCTCGATGATGTTTTAGGTATTGTGAAACCTGCTGCCGCAACTATTGGAACAACAAGTAGCGTAGTCTTGTCGCCTGGAACCCCTCCGATACTGTGCTTGTCCAAAACTGGACCTTTGTTCCAGCGAAGAGTTTTTCCGGTTGCTACCATAGCTCTTGACAGAGCTTCAGCTTCATCTATACTCATGCCCCAAATGTGTAGGGCTGTGACGAAAGCAGCAAGCTCGACGTCACTTAGATGTCGTTCCACTATGTCTTTGATAATTTCCTTCATTTCTGGGCCTCGAACTCGATGTCCCAAAATTTTGTTTCGTATATATCCTAGTGATTCAGGTCTCTCAGCAGGCTGAACTTCAACTGATTCTCCAGAACGAATGTCTAATACACTACGGACTTCATCGTATACACCCAACGTTTTTCGGGGAAAAGTTGCCGCGACGTTGACGATTGCGATTGCGCTTTTTTCCCGATACTTAATTATTATTCTGTCAGAAGGGTGGAGTCCTAATCGACTTGCATGTTCATCGTCCATGACTACAATGGGTTTTCCAGATTCGATGCCCAGAAGTTTGACTTTCAGCTCCATTGAATCTCTCACCGTATACGCTAGATTGAAAACTATTAAATCGCTCGGTAGTGAAAAAAGTTTGGGATGAAATGAATTGAAGTATAGGGATTTTGTTGACCTAACGTATAGGCCAAACGAAGACGACGTTGTGTGCGATTTCTCTGTGGAAACATATGACGAGGAGATCACAAAATTGGCGGGTGGAGTGGCTGCAGAGAGCTCCATAGGAACTTGGACGGAGCTTGCAACAATGAAAGCTTACATGAAAAAGTTGCAAGCTGTCGTCTTTGACATAAGCGGGAACTCTGTGCGTATTGCGTATCCAATTGATTTGTTTGAGTTTGGCAACATGCCGAACATACTGAGCAGCGTTGCTGGAAATGTTTTCGGCCTGAAAGATCTGAAAAACTTGCGGCTTAACGATGTGCATATGCCTGAAGAGATAGTAGCAAGTTTCAAAGGGCCAAAATATGGCATAACTGGAATTCGCAAATTAGTTGATGTGCATCACAGACCTTTAATTGGAACTATAATAAAGCCAAAACTGGGCTTAAACTCTAAAGACCATGCTGAGGTGGCTTTCAACGCTTGGGTTGGAGGATGTGACATAGTTAAGGATGATGAGAACCTCAGCAGTCAAAAATTCAATCCATTTGAAGACCGTGTTGTAAAAACTTTGGATTATCGAGATAGAGCTGAAGAGCAAACGGGTGAAAAAAAAATCTACATTCCTAACGTAACTTCTGAAACGAACGAGATGGTGAAACGGACACAGTTCGTGGTGGATCAAGGCGGAGAATATGTTATGATAGATATCTTGACCTGTGGATTCTCAGCATTACAGACTTTGAGAAATCAAGATTTAGACATAGTTCTCCACGCTCACAGAGCTGGTCACGCAGCGTTTACAAAAAATCCAAAACATGGCATTGCTATGCGGGTGATTGCCAAACTTTCTAGGATCGTTGGAGTCGACCAGCTTCATGTTGGTGCTGCTGTGGGAAAGATGTCAGAGACTAGGGAAGAAGTGTTGATGAGTTGCGAGGCTTTAAAAGGAAAAATGAGCGGGCTGAAAAGAGTTATGCCAGTTGCATCCGGTGGTCTTCATCCTGCCTTGGTTCCTTCGCTAATTGCCATCTTTGGAATTGATTTTATTATCCAAGCTGGTGGAGGCATACACGGGCACAAGCGTGGAACAGTGGCAGGTGCAAAGGCTATGAGGCAAGCGGTCGATGCCACGGTGGAACACATAGAGCTTGAGGAATATGCTAAAACTCATAGCGAACTGCAGAGTGCATTGGAAACTTGGAAACATACATCATGAAAATATCCAAGGAAACCTAAAGCTTCAAATTATGCCAACATTTTCTGCGCACGCGCATATAGAAGATTGTTTCAAAAGTGATAGAAGATTGTTTCATAAGTGATTTATATTGATTCAACTAAATGAGGGACGGTGAATTGAAATGAGAAGATCTTGTTTTCTTTTGCTGGGCATTCTGGTAGCTGCTTTGATAGTTTCAGTTGGCACTGCGCAAGCCACGCCATCGCAGGGTAAGCCTTTCGCCTATCATGTGAATATGGCAAAAAACGGTTGGGCTACGTCTTCGCTGCCTTGGCTAAGGGAATGGAATATCGGTCCTTCAATGCCCATAGGTTGGTGGCCAACCAGTCCATACTATGCTGATCGAGGCTTGGCTCCGCCTCCAGACCCTGCTGGGTTCCCATTTCCACCTGCGGAATATTGGACTGCTGATGGACGCTTCTGCTGCCATCAAGACTGGAACATGACGTGTACGATGTACTCAGGCTACTTCCGGTACCAAGTCTGGATCTACTGGAGTGACAACCCATCGGTAAATCCTACAGCTCGGAACCTCGGCGGAGAATTCACCTTCAGCGAGGGAACTGGCGACTTCGCGGATATGTCTGCTTCTGGCAAAGCGTGGGTTGGACACTGGGCAGGCCCGCCCACCCAACATCATGTTGGCAGGATCACCAATCCCCCAGAATAGAGGCTCCAATAGACTGCACGACAAGACGGCGACCAACACCCCCTTTTTTTCTACGCGTGCGTCATTTTCTACGGATGTATATCCACCATCCAACCCATAGAGTGACGAGGATTATCGTCATGACTGAACCGTAGGCAAGCTGGTCACTCGTTCTCCAATCTAAGCCCAGCGCCCAATTGAAAGGTGACCACCACCATTCCAGATTTGCGGGCGGAAAACTTCTGTAAAAAACCCACCAATGCAGAAGATCGAGATAACCTCCAATGTAGACCCAGATCACGGTAACGCCTAATAGTGCGCTAGTTGCCTTATGTCTCCCCGTTTCCCTTCTGAATACCCAGTATGACGTGGAAGTCTGGAAACCGATAGTTACGAACAGAACAGATAATGCGACCCAGTAAGGTATAGCCCAGTCAAAGCTAAACACTAAACCATAGGAGTAGAGTTGACAATGAACAATATGGTCGATCCAAGTGGCCGACAGGAGAACCAAGAACAGAGTGAAGAACCACCTGAAAATACCCAGGTATTTCATCATTTTCACACACAAGCTCCATTTTAGATTCCACAACATATATTTTGCGCGCGCATGCCAAGTCATTTAGATCTACGTTTCTTTTCTTCGCGCTTCCGCTTTTCATCAACTGCGTTTCTCATCCACTCTGAAGGCTTCGAAACGCTTTTCAGATACTTCAGTTGATCCGCTCGTAAGCGCACCCCACAATGAAGCTTCTTTTTGCTCATGCAATACACCGTTTCAAATCAAGATTCAAACAAGAAAAAACTTTATGAAGCAAAAATACTGATTTGCATGCGCTTTATTAAGCTTGAAAATTTCCTTTCATGTTAGAGATAGCTACTCTAAATCACCCATGAGTCAACTTGTTTCCTACGCTTGCGGCTCAAGCGAATGGCTTTACTTCGCATTTTGTGATCATGCTCCATCTCCCTAATCGCAAGCCAACTTAGACGCATCCTTATTTGCTCGTCAACCTCTTCCGAATCCAAGAGTTTCCGTTTCTTTTTACGCTCGTTTTGCCTCAATCCTCTTTCCTCTCTCACATTTCTTTTATCGTTCCTTCATTGCTTTAAGATCCGCGCCCGCATCGCGCGCGCATCAATTCTTCAAGCTTCCCATAGGCATCAAGGAAATTGTGCCCCCTCGTTGTAGTTAAATAAATTATTTCGGTGCTCCCTTCTTCCAAGACTGACACCAAGAGTTTGATATCTAAAAGAAACTTCAAGTAAACTTGGAGTTGTCTGTAGCTAAGATTACATCTATACATCATGCAGGTCTTCCTTGCGCCTTCGTGCGCCTCGTTCAAAATACTTGCCACAATATTTATGCAACTCCTAATTCGAAACCTACGAGACAAGCTTAACTTTGCCTCAAGCCTATTCGACATCAAAAGGGCTCCAGACGCGTTGTATTCCGATATAAGATACTAGGCTTGAAAAAGGCCCATAAAAAATTTGTTGCACAAACGATGCGCGCCCATAACAGTCTTAGAAGCAGTCTCTGGGAGAATTTTTGTTTATATAAAGCTTTAAGCTATGATAACCCCAATGCGGGTGCGCATAGGAACCTGAAAAATAAAAAGGGGAGCTAGACTGGCTCGCTAGCCAGCCATAGGTTTTCTCCTTGCGTAGACTATTGTTGCAACGCCCATGAATACGAAACCTACGCCGAAAAGAATCCATGAGAAGGATTGGTACATACCTGCGTCGGCTTGTCTCAACGCTGCGTTTGCCGTTGCCATATTTGCGTCCGCTTCAGTCAAAGCAATGTCCAACTCAGCTTCGTCGACCTTTGTCCTCCACTCCATTTCGGCTTCGAGTGCTTGACTGTACAGCTCAAGAGCATCTTGATAGTGTGCCACAGCTGACGCATATTCTCCGTGCGTGCGCTGCGTATCACCCAAGAATGTCTCTATACTGGCTTGACCCGCTAGTTGAGAGGCGTTAACATTGCTGAAACTCCAAGCAGGATAGTCATTCTCATATTTATAACATTCTTCGCAATAATCGTCAGCGTCCGCTTGATCAGTCGGGAATACAACGAAGAGGGGCCATCCCCAAGGCCTTTCGCGGTCCCAAGTGCCAACAATTTCGGTAGGCCCAGTGGTGGCATTAACGTGCTCTACGTAGATTGTATATTCATGTTCCCAATCGCTGGATACGGCTTCAGCTGCGTCGGCTGTGAAGCTGACTTTGAAAATCTCTGTTTCTTGCCATCCTACTTGTTCTATGTCTGTCGACAGATCCAAAGTTTTGTTTTGTCCCCAATCGAAGCTTACTATTACCTTTGAAACGTTCAAACCGTTCGGATACCAATCATTCTTCACCAGTACAAGAAGGTCAACAGATGAGCCGTCTCTGTAGATTACGACACCGTCCTTATCTAAGTAGGGTGGAAGCCAAATGCACTCTTCAATGTGTGCTTGCGCCGGGCTGGTTGCTAGCATTGAAATCAAAGCGCACAGCGAGATGCTACACAAGATGGCGGTGAGTTTTTTCATTTTTTACCCTTTGCGTTCGTCTTCTACTTTGCGTATAAATAATTTATGAAGCAGTAGTATAGTTTTATATGGGCGGGTCCTAGCTCAAAAAGTGGGTGCAAATAAAAGATTAAACCGGATGACCAATGTTATCTATCGTTAAATCTTATGTTAACCAAGGGTGTCTTTTTCTTACTATCTCAAATACTGAATGAGGTGATATTATTCCTTCTTCACATATTATTCCGTGAATGAATTTTCGTCTTGTTATATCAAAGGCTGGGTTTCTGATTTCTATCTTTAATGGAGCATTAGACCATATCTCGTTTGGGTTTCTCTCCTCGATTTTTTCATAGTCACCATACATTGTAGAAGGGTCAAATTTCAGCAGTTCCGAGACCACGTAGAAAGGTGTTCTCGCTTCGTTGGCTGCCAAAGCAACCAAGCTTGTTCCTATTTTGTTGACTACATTACCTTCTGAAGTTATTGCATCAGCGCCAACCATCACGAGGTCCACCTTGTTCATAAAAAACCTAACAGCTGAATCAACAATCATGGTTGTTTTGATACCTAAGTCAAGCAACTCTTGTGCAGTGATTCTCCCTTGAAATAAGGGCCTTGTCTCAGTGCATACTACTTCAAATTGTTTTCCTTCCTTTTTGGCTCTTTCAAACAAGTAGGTGACCGTTGATGAGTGGCAGTGAGTCAAAATTCTTGAGGAAGATTGAATTCTTTTAGATCCTATTTCAGCGATTCTCTCCTTTGAAGCCTCCAAGTTTTGCAGAAACTTGCTCGAAACTTGGTGAACAAAATCGGCCAGTTCTTTTGGATTTCTCTCTTCGCTTTTTTCCACCTCATGTATGATTTGCCTAACAGCATTCCGCATCAGCGGCTCGGTTTCTCGTGAGCTAAAAAGGATCTCTCTAGCCTTGGATAATTCGTTCACGAACTGGGCCTTATTTCGTGCTCTAGAGCTTGTTGTCAGTTCCTCAATTGCCTTTATGGCGGTTATTGCAACGTTTCGTGCTCCCTGGACTTCTAATGTTTTTATGCGTTTAGCAGCCAGCTCAACTGCAGTAACCATTATGTCAACTCCGGTTTTTACTCTCTAAATGAAAAAAGAGAAAACTGTCCTTTTTAAGTTATGGCAGAGACCAGGTCTAGTGAATTTCCATGATGATAAATAAATCAGCGCGTGCGCGCGCGCTTCGGCCAAAAGTGACTTTTGTTAAATACTGTCTATGTAGAATACACTATTACTAAAACACGGTAGGCGGGTCACATGAGTGAGACATGCGGTTCTTTAAGAGGTGTATACACGTTCTCGTCGATAGAAAAGGTTCTGTTTGGCATTGATGCGGTCGCACAGCTTGGTGCCGAAGCTAAGCAGTTAGATGTGGATGAGCACTGCTTGATCATAACTGATGAGGGAGTGGAGAAGGCGGGTCTTGTGGATAAGGCGTCGAGACCTCTGAGGAACGAGGGCTTTGATGTTGAGGTTTATAGTAAGGCTTTGCCTGAGCCCACGGTTGAGTCTGTTCAGGAGGCTGCTGACTACGCCAAGAAGGCTAGGGTTGACTTCGTTGTTGGCCTTGGTGGAGGAAGTAGTATGGATACTGCGAAGGTTGTTGGGAGGGCTTTGACCAATCCTGGTGACATAAGGCAGTATTTTGATGGGGCATGGAAGGAGGCTGGAGTTCCGGTTGTTGCGATTCCGACTACGGCTGGTACTGGGGCGGAGTTTACTTCTGAGTCTGTGGTAAGCTTAGCTGAGGAGAAGGTGAAGTACTGGTTTGATGATGTGCGTGCAAAAGTTGCTATTGTTGATCCGGTGATGACTTTGACTTTGCCTCCTAGGCTTACTGCGGCTACGGGTCTTGACGCGTTGTCTCATGCGGTGGAATCCGCTTTGGCTGTTTATGCTTTTCCGCTTACTCAGGTGCTTGCGTTTGAGTCTATTAGGCTCATTTCGAAGAATCTTTGTAGGGCAACCTTTCATGGCGACGATTTGAAGGCTCGTTATAATATGTCGTTGGCGACTTTGATGGAGGCCTTTTCAGAGGGTAATGCCGGAGATGTGGAGGCACATGCGATTGCGCACACGGTGGGAGCGTTTTATCATATCCATCATGGAATGGCGTGTGGAATTGCGTTGCCGTACGCTATGGAATGGAACTTGCCGGTCAACTTGGATGTGTTGGTTCAGATAGCATGTGCGATGGGCGAAGATGTCGGTGGCTTGTCTAAGCGTGAGGCTGCGTATAGGGGCATTTATGCAGTGAAGAAGCTTCTTGAGGATCTTAATCTTCCAACTTCGCTTGGTATGGTAGAGGGGGCAGATAAGAAAGATCTTGGAGAGATTGTTGAGATACTGGCAGAGAATCCGAGGGCTTATCCGGCTTTCGCAGAGTACTGCAAGAGAAAAATGACGAAAGAAGACGTGAAGAAGTTCTTGGAGAGAATGTGGGAAGGAGAACTCGAAAAACCATAGAAGCTTAATAATGCGCGCGCGCAACGACAGCCTCCGATTCAAACACTACCTCAAAACCAATCGTTTTCCAAGCCTCACAGGAGCAGTCGGACTGGAATCTGTGAGACATGTAATAGAAAAAACCAAGTACCCAACCACCAAGAGCCTACTTTCAAAAAGGGTAGGATGGAAACTAGTGGAAACAGAAGAAAATAAACAAATCAGACTCAACGAGCTACTGAAGAATATATCTTCCAAAACATACGAAAATGTAGAAGAAGTGCTGTCAGAAATAAGGTTCCAAGAAACAGAAGGTTATTAAGACGCCATCAAATCAAACACTGACCATCCCTGAGAACGCTGTAGCAGCTGCGGTAAAAGTTTCTTTCACTTCCTCTTCTGAAGCAACTCCAAGCGCAACCAAGTCCACACAATTCATCTGGACCACAAACCTTAAAGCTTCACGCGGATCGAGATAACCCGCTGCCAAAACCTTCTTCCCCACAACCGGCTTACCAATCCGCTTAATCGCCCCCGCAACTCTCACAGGATCAGCATCCATAAACATACCCAACTTATTGAACGGAAGCATAAGCAAGTCAATGTCCAAACCAGCATTAAGAAGCCAATTTAACGTAGAAAAAGGCTTATGCGTGGCTAAACCAGCAAGACAACCCGCCGCGTGGACACCACTAAGCAATTCCGAAATTCTTCGCGAATCTCTACTATCCGTGATCTCTCCATGCAAAAGCATAGCGACCGTTTTAAACCTCCCGAACTCACGAATGTCGCCCAGAGGATCGTCTGGCCCTATCGTGCCCACCACGGTCAACCTATCTTTCACCTCCCCCTCCACAGTCCTCAACGCGCCAAAAATTGGACGAAAAGGAAGGACTTGAACCCCTGTAACTCCAAAGTCCACAGCCTTTAGAACTATTTTCACAATGCTTTTGGGGTTCCTGTAAAATTGAGAATAGTAAAGGGAAGCTCTGGTTCCAAACTGACCCGATCCAATGAAGGGAGACGTCCCAAGGAGAACTCTTGGGATCCTCGTTTTCCCTATCTGGAACTGAAGTTGCGNNCCTGTTTTTCGAGTTCAAGCCTCAAGAGCCGGAAATCATCTTCAAGACCAATCCTATACTTGGCACTATAAAGGGCGGCCGCCGGATGATATGTCGGAATCACAGAGACTCTTAATCCGAGGACATCTGCCTCATACACTTTTCCATGAAGCCTTGTGATGCCCCCAACATCTTTGAAGCCCGCCTTCGAAAGAATGTAGGAAGTGGAGTGCCTGCCCAGAGCCACAATCAAACTCGGCTCAATAATTTGAATTTGTCGATCCAAGAAAGACGTGCACGTTTCCACTTCAGTGGAGAGCGGATCACGATTATCCGGAGGCCTGCACTTCAGGATGTTAGCGATGTAAACTTCGCTGCGGGAGAGCCCTATTCTTGAAAGCATCTCATCAAGTAACTTTCCCGCCGCGCCGACAAAGGGACGCCCCTTAACGTCCTCCCAATACCCAGGCGCCTCTCCAACAAACATCACAATAGCTTTAACGTCGCCCTCGCCTGGAACAGCATTCTGGCGCCCCCTCCATAAACCGCATTTTGTACAAACCACCACCTCAGCCGCAACCTCGTTCATGAGATCTTGCTTAGACATAAAGCTCATATCGCTCGCATACGACACGCTCCCCTACTCACTCTCAATGTCTAATAAACTTTAGCACCATACGGATAGAAACGCATAAGAGCTGGTATAACAGCGTTATAGCCAGAAAAAACTTAACAAGAAATACCTGACTAAAAGTGGCTGGAAAGGAAGTATTGTTATGTTTGAAAGTGTTAAGGATCTAATTAAAGCTCATGAGGGAATTGAAAGAGAAGTCTATTTAGACTTGGAGAACTCCAGTCCCATACCAATGGAAATAGTCAAGGCAATAATTCCCTACTTCTCTCAGACAGCATACGGCAATCCAACAGTCACCAACAAGCCTGGATGGATGGCCTACGAAATGGTTCTAGAAGCTTCTGAGCAAGTGGCTAACTATATAGGGGCAACTTCAACAGAGGAAATAAACTTCGCTCCGGGCGAAACAGAGTCGAACAATTTGGCTTTGATCGGAACAGCCTTAGCAAACAAAAACAAAGGTAAAAAAATAGTGATTTCACAAATAGAACCCCTTAGCATAGATTTCTCGTCAAAAATTCTTGAAAAGTATGGGTTTAAGGTTGACAAGGTTCCAGTTGATGAGAAAGGTTTCGTGAACCTAGAGAAGCTTTCCGACCTTGTTAACAACAAAACCGTCCTAGTTAGTATAATGCTAGTTAACCATGAAATCGGAACAATTGAGCCTATAAAAGAAGCTGTAGAAACAGTTAAGGAAAAAAACCCCGGCATATTGTTTCATACAGATGCATCAGACGCCTATGGAAAAATCCCAATTAACGTCAAAGAGTTAGGCGTCGACCTAATGACTCTAAGCAGTTACAAAATCCTTGGTCCAAGAGGTATTGGAGCCCTCTACGCTAGAGAGGGAGTAAAGATTGATAGACTCTTGGAAGGACAGATTGGAACACAGAAGCTTTGGCCTGGAGTGGAAAACACACCCCTAATAATGGGTTTCCTCAAAGCGTCAGAGCTTGCCTTCGAAAAATTCGACGAAAACGTTTCAAAAATGAAGAGACTTAGAGATAGGTTGATCAATGGAATTCTCCAGGAAATATCTGAAACACTTTTGAACGGACCAAAGGGAAACAAAAGGGCTCCAGACAACGTGAACATTAGTTTCCTCCACTGCGAAGGCGAATCTTTGACAATTGAACTAAGCTTGAAGGGCGTTTACGTTTCAAGTGGAAGTGCATGTACTAGACGGATTCTGCAGCCCAGCCATGTCTTGACCGCAACCGGAAAGAAGTTTGAGGAGGCCCATGGTAGCATCTTGATGAAGGTCACTAGATACCACACAAAGGAAGACATCGAATACGTTCTGAAAGTGTTTCCAGATGCAGTTAAAAGACTCAGAACAATAAGCCCAACCAAGGAGGATGCCAGATAAAGTGTCTAGAGTCCCCTTACCCTATAGCTCCAAGATACTAAAGCTTTTCAAGAATCCAAAGAACCTGGGCAAGATGAAAGACGCAACTGTTTCAGCCGTAGCTGGAAGCCCAGCATGCGGGGACATGATAGCTGTTTATTTGAAGATAAATAAAGATGAGGTGATAGAGAAAGCAACCTTCGAAAGCTACGGATGTGCAGCTAACATCGCAACAGCAAGCGTTACGACAGAGATTGTTAGGGGAAAGAAAATCGAGGATGCCTGGAAGATTTCTTGGAAGGAAGTTGCAAATGAGGTCGGTGGCTTACCAACTGTAAAGTTTCATTGTGGAATCCTGTCTGTAGGTGCACTTAGAAGAGCCCTCCGAGAATACTATGAGAAGAAAGGTGAAACACCTGTTTGGCTATCCAATAAATTAACCTTTGAAGAAAAGCAGGCTTTAGAAGAAGAAGAGTTGACCAGAGTTCTCTCCAAAAAAATTGGAGCAAAGACAACGGAAACCGCGTAGTGAGAAGCAATTGTTGAATAAATATGTAAGCAGAGTCGAGGAAACCTGTGGAGAAGAAAGAGATTTCGTCGTCATCCTAAAGTATGCCAAAAGAGAAGAGGCAATGAAAAGAATACTCAGCAAATGTAAAATTGAACGCACGCTTTCAGGAGTTTTACAAAAGGGCAGATACAAGAACAAAGAAATTAGCGTTTTTATATCTGGAAAACTCATCCTCAAAGGACTGAAGGAAAAAGAAGATGCGGAAGAACTATTAGAAGAGATCCTTGCTTAGACAAACCTTACACATGAGCCTCCTTGTAAAGCCTCGCCAAAATAAGTTAGAAAGTTTTCTATTTGGCTATCGCTTTAGATACTTCCCCTATGGTGAATATGAGCTTCTCGATCTCTTCCTTGGTGTTGTAGATGTAGACGGATGCTCGGACGCTCCCGGACTTGCGGATGATATGTTTTGTTACAGGGAGGGCGCAGTGATGCCCTGAGCGCGCCATAATGTTCGCTGAGACATCAAGCGCCAGAGCCACATCATGGGGGTTCAAGTCGCCTACGTTAAACGACATGACGCCGATCCTAAATTCTGGTTCTGGGCCGTAAACCTCAACTTTAGGGAGATCCATGAGTCCCCCGTACATTCGCTTTGTTAACGCCTTCTCGTGGCTCTCAATATTCTCCATTCCAATCTCTTTCAAATAGTCAACTGCCGCCCCGAGTCCAATGGCTTCGGCAATACCTGGAGTTCCTGCCTCAAACCTNNAGAGGTTCAATCTCCTCGGTAAGTTCCTGCCGAACGTACAAGACACCCGATCCCGTTGGACCGCACATCTTATGACCACTGAAGGCGAGAAAATCGCATCCCACCTTCTGAACATCCACCTTTATGTGCGGAACCGACTGGGCACCATCGACAAGAACATAGGCACCATGCTCATGCGCAATCTCAATTATTTCTTTGATTGGTACGACCACTCCCAAGACGTTTGAAACGTGGGTCACAGCCACAAGCTTCGTTTTGTCGTCAATAACCTCCTCGAAATCAGCTGGATCTAAGAGTCCTTTCGCAATCGGCTCCTTAGGCCTAACAACTTCTAAAACCGTGCCAAGTCTATTCTTTAGGCGGATCCAGACGATGAAGTTGGAGTGATGTTCAATCAGAGAAGTAACAACCTTGTCTCCCTTCTTCCAGTTTAAGCCGTTGGCGATTAGATTGATTCCCGCAGTAGCATTCCGAGTCATGATTATTTCTGACGCAGACTTTGCGTTGATAAAGTCCGCAACCTTGGCGCGGGCCCGTTCATATTCTTCGCTCGCCTTCTGAGACAAGCGGTGGATGCCTCGCTCCACGTTGGCTCGGTACTGATGGTAAAACTCCAGCATCTTTTCAAGCACGAGCTCCGGGGTGAGGCTGGTCGCGGCGTTGTCCAAATAGACTACTCCTGTTTCCAGTATAGGGAAATCTTTTCTCACATCCTGCACATCAAGCAACACATGTCCTCCCGAAATTCAAACGCGTTTACGAACCAAATGAACTTTATAACACAGTTATAATTCCTCACAATTATAAATTTCTATCCAAAATCTCTAAAACAGCATCCGCTTTCATCATCCACGATAAGTTCTATCAAGACACAAATACGAGATATAGCCCTAACGGTGAAGCCTATTGTCTGTTTCGAGCACACCTATGCGCGCGCGGCACTGGTGTCGGAGGCCTCCGAATCGAGGAGGTCACCGCTACCATGATAGAGGAGTTCGAAACGCATATTGACAGTGGCACACCTTTAAAGGAAGTAATTCTTGTCGGATTTAGGGATGAGCTAACCCGCGCCTTCGGGAGGGTAGCAGGAGAAACCTTCAAGGAACCCCCATGACTCCATCATCTCGTTGTAGGCTGTCGGAAAGGGGGGGCGGCGGCGTCCGTAAATCCGCAAAAGTTGCATGCATGCATGCAAAAGTTGTCGGCACTCGAGTCTAGAACATTCTAATTTCCGACAGTCTTAAATACTGGTTCCACATTCTTCGGTGTAGATAGTGATATTATGTCGGAATTTGACGGCAAGAAACCTAATACTAGAGAGGAATTTATCCGATTGCTGTCGGTTGCGAAGGAGAAAGAGCGGGAGATGAGAAGGGCTGAAAAGCGTAGGTCGACAAAGCCGACGATTTCGGGCACAGCGAAGATACTGAAGGTGCATCGCGATACGTTGTACGAGTGGATGAGAGAGTTTGGTGTTGATTTCAAAGAAGTGAGTAGAAGAGAATTGATGCCTGCGGAGATTATGGAAAAACCTGAGAAGTTCACGTACTTGATAGGTGAGGCGTTGATGGGTGAAGGATCTGAGATTGCGCATATGGACTTGATAATTGGTGATAAGAACGGTCCGGTGGGAGAGGCTTTCGCTAATGGCCTATCCAACCTTTCTGCAGGTCATACGCCCCTTCTCGCGGTCATCAGACCAAATCTTCCGCCTAAGCCCCATACCCTTTTGGTTCCCAAGGTTACTGTGAAGGATTTAGATCAGGCGGGAAAGATATTTGGTCCTGCTCAAGCTGGAGTGGCTAAGGCGGTAGCTGACGCTGTGGAAGAAGGCATTGTACCAAGGGATAAAATTGAGGACTGGGTGATCATAGCCAGCGTGTTTGTGCACCCGGAGGCGAAGGACTATCGAAGGATTTACCACTATAATTATGGAGCCACCAAGTTGGCTCTGAAAAGGGCTCTAGCCAAGTATCCTTCGCTGGAGAAGATCATGTACGACAAGGACAGAGCCAGACATCCCGTAATGGGATTCAGGGTACCGCGGTTGTGGAGGCCTCCATACCTGCAAATAGCTTTCGACATTCCAAGCCTAGAGAGAACAAAGAAAATCATAAGCGGACTGCCTCAAAGCGACAGGATCATCCTGGAAGTCGGCACGCCCCTGCTCAAGAGGTATGGAACAAATGTGATTCATGATCTGAGGGAGCTGGCAAACAAGGAAGTATTCATTGTGGCGGACCTGAAAACCTTAGATGTCGGAAAGGTAGAGGTTGACTTGGCTTTTGATGAGACAGCGGATGCCGTGGTAGCTTCAGGCCTAGCAGCCACAGCAACACTCAACAAATTCATTTACGAGGCACAGAGGCTGGGAATTTACGCGGTGGTGGACATGATGAACGTGGAAGATCCTCTTCAGAAGCTTCAGTTGCTGAAAAGTTTTCCTGACATTGTTATTTTGCATCGCGCCATAGATGTGGAGAGAAAGACCGGGAAAACTCGCTGGGGACTCATCAAAGAACTTCGGCAAGCCTTTAGGAAGGAAAGGTTTTTGGTGGCGGTTGCAGGTGGGATAACTCCTGAGACCGCACCGGAAGCCTTGGCGCGCGGGGCGGACATCATAATTGTTGGAAGGTACATAACGCAGTCTAAGGACATCGAGCGTTCGGTTAGAGAGTTCTTGGAGTGCACCGCGGAGATGAGGCGGGACATAGACCTACTCAGGGTACACGTGGAATAGCCTCTCCTTTCCTTTGTAGTGTAACGACGCACGCCTTCCGTTAGCTCGTCGACAACTAAAAGCCGTTGAGAGCCACGTTAGGAGAGCGCCAAACCTAAAATTCAGGGATTGCAATGTTATGTGTAGAGGGCGATAGAAGCTGTGAAAAGGGCAGTAACGGTTGCCTCCATCCTCATTGTGTTGCTCGCGACAACAGCGTTCCAGAATCCTGTTGTTGTAAAAGGTGAGAAACAAGACGTAAGCTTCGTTATTCAAGTGACGAGTGCCTTCTCTAACTCGGGCAACGGAACAAGAAACTGGAATCTCACAGACGAAGACAGAACGATCAGCTTATTCACGAATAACACGTGGCAAACAGTCCAGTTGACAAATACCTCGTTCCCCTTAGAAAAAATGGCGGTTGATGAAGACGGGAATCCCACAGCGATTTTGCAGTTTCCACAATCAGAACTGAAACCTGGCGAAAACCTAAGCTACACTGCCACATATCGTGCCTTGTCAAGACCCCGCTCCCTACCAAGCATAGCTGAGGATAAATCAGAAACTCTCGAAGAAATTCCGGACGACTTAAAGGCAAACTATTGCGGAGCAGGAGGGCCCTGGTTAGTCAACGACCAGGAGCTTCAAGAGTTAGCATACAGTATAGGAGAAAATGAAACAAGAGTTCTTACCCTCATTAAGAGGTTTATCATATGGATCAGAGACAACATTGACTACCAGATACACGGGCTCCTTCCCTACTATCCAAATGAGACATACGTTGAGCGCAATGGAGACTGCGACGATCAAGCGAATCTGTTCATCACGCTGTGTCGCATCTACGGAATTCCGTCATTCCTTCAAATTGGTTGCATCTACCTGCCCAAGAAACAGATGAACGAAACATTTTGGCAAGGACATGTGACACTTGTCTATGAACAAATTGGCTGGCATGGATGGGCAATGGTGTATGTTCCGCCGTGGGAGTGGTTACCTGTTGACTTCACATATGTAATCACTGGGCTTGGCGAACCTCTTAACGCAATAAAACAAGCAGCTGTAGTAGCCCTTCAAGAAGTGATTCAATACGTGAACATCACCAAAACGGATTACGTAGCCTCGTACGGAAGGACGAAAGACTTTCTTCAGAAAAACGATTTCTACATTTATGAGCAAAATGAAATGGTTCAAGATGTAAGTCAAGGAGACTTTGGAAATGAAATTGTAGACATATCGTTAAAAGAGGTCCTCATCGTTACAGTTGTAGCCGCCGTCGCCGTTGTAGGGCTTTTCCTATATGTTCGGAAGCTGAAAAGAGAGACTAAGAGAGGTTACTTACCCAGCGAAGAGCCTAACGGATTGACGTAGTCGACTATCACGCCCCCGTAGAATTTTGCCGTGTTCACCAAATCTTTAGCTTACACGAATCCATCACGTATTCGTGGACTACGTTTTCATACCCTGAGCGAACGAAGCTGTTGGAATGCCCAGCTGTTCTGCGCGCCCGCGCAACCGGTTGTGTTATCGAGAAGACACGGGCAAATCCTTATTAAATGATGAGTTCCTTCAGTTAACGTCACAAAAGCTCTGTACGCAGGAGAGTAAGCTTCGCGCATGGCAAAGTTCAAAATAATAGTTTCGGATCCGGAAACGGGTAGATCTCGAGCCGTGGAGGTTGAGGGAGCCCGGGCCGTCCCTTTGGTTGGAAGAAAACTGGGGGAGGTTATTGATGGAGCCGCTGTTGGCATGTCCGGTTACAAGCTTCGGATAACTGGGGGATCCGACAAAGATGGTTTTCCCATGAGACCTAACATTCACGGTGGAGTTCGGGTTAGCGTGATCCTGAGCGAAGGTGTGGGTTTCCACTCCTCTAAAGCAGGGGAGAGGCAGAGAAAAACCCTGCGAGGAAACGTCATAACCGAAGAGATTGTTCAAATAAACGTGAGGGTCGCTGAGAAACCGAAAAAGAAAGAAAAAAAGAAGACAGGGAAAAAGACGGAAAAGAAAACGGGAGGCGAAGCAGCTGAAAAAGCTGCCCAAACAACCTGAGGTAAACATTGGAACAATCGGCCACGTGGATCATGGAAAAACCACACTTGTCGAAGCCATATCAGGCGTTTGGGCAGCTAGGCACAGCGAGGAGCTGAGGCGGGGCATAACTATCAAACTCGGCTATGCAGACGCCCCTATATACAAGTGTCCCAAATGCAAGCCACCACAATGCTACACTACCGAACCCACCTGTCCTATCTGCGGTTCCCCCTGCGATTTCGTACGAGCAGTCAGTTTTGTGGATGCCCCTGGCCACGAAGCCCTCATGGCCACCATGCTCTCCGGCGCAGCCGTTATGGATGGCGCCATATTGGTCATAGCCGCCGATGAACCATGCCCCCAGCCGCAGACCCGAGAGCACCTAGCTGCGATCGAAATTGTTGGGGTGAAAAATCTTGTGGTTGCCCAAAACAAGATTGACATCGTGGATGAGGAACGAGCGCTGGAAAGCTATCATGAGATAGTGAAGTTTGTGAAAGGAACGGTAGCTGAAGGGGTTCCCATTATCCCTGTCTCCGCTCAGCACTCTGTGAACATCGATGCCCTCCTTCAAGCAGTGGAGGAACGAATCCCCACCCCGAAACGGGAGCCCACAAAGTCTCCCAGAATGCATGTTGTACGCTCCTTTGACATAAACAAGCCTGGAACCCCGGTGGAGAAGCTTAGGGGAGGAGTAATCGGCGGGACCATTATTCAGGGAACCTTCAAAGCGGGAGAAAAGATAGAGATTCGCCCCGGAGTTCGCGTTGAAAAGCACGGAAAAACCGTCTATGAACCCCTATTCACCGAGATCGTTAGCCTACAAGCGGGCGGAAGGTCGGTTAAAGAGGCTCGAAGCGGGGGACTGGTGGGCGTCGGCACCCTCTTAGACCCATCCTTGACCAAGGCTGACGGTCTCATCGGAAACTTGGTGGGCAAGCCCGATATGCTTCCGCCAACCCTGCAAGAAGTGGTCTCAGACATTCAGTTGTTTGAACGGGCCATAGGAACCAAAGAGTTGACAGAGGTTGATAAAATACGCATGGGCGAGCACCTCCTCCTCGACGTTGGAACAGCCATAACCCTTGGAAGCGTTGTCTCTGTGAAAGGAGACGCTGCCACTCTTCAGTTGAGACGCGCGGTTTGTGCCGAAAAAGGTTTCCGAGCAGCCATAAGCAGGAAAATCGCTGGAAGATGGCGCCTCATCGGTTACGCGATCCTAAGAGAGTAACAGAAACTTTTCAAAATCCTCGCTGGGGAAAACTTGACCGTAAAAGTGATCTTAGACTCAAACTTCCTCTTCATACCGTCTCAGTTTCACATTGACGTATTCGAGGGGTTGATGACGCTCTTGAACAAAAAGTTTGAGCCGATTCTTCTCTCTCCTACATATAGAGAGCTTCAGAAAATAGCTCAGAATGGTCCTCCAAAGATGCGGCAACAAGCTTCGTTGGCCCTCAGACTCGCTGAAAAATGCCGCATATCAGAGGTTGAACAAGGCTTCAAAGAGACGACTGACGACGTGATCACTAGAGTGGCGGCGGAATGGAAGTGCCCCGTTGCCACAAACGATCGGGCACTCAGAAAGAAGTTAAGGGATAAAAATGTGCCCGTTATCTATGTGAGGAAACGATCTCGTTTAGAAATAGAAGGAAGTATCCAATGATTCCTAGAAGTAGGAATTAGAATGACACAGAAGCGTTTATAGGTCGTAACATATTTATCTGAGGACAACGGCCCCGCTTAGAGATAGGGTGCCGTGTCTTAACAACCTTTATGAAGGAAATGGTGGGGCGAGACTGAACAGTGTTTAAGCTCGTGGATTTGGAGGATACAATACGCATACCTCCGGAAAAGTTCGGCGAACCCATCGAAACAGTGGGTTACGAACAGTTGAGGATGAAATATGAAGGCATGATCGCCGAGGAACTGGGCTACGTGGTTGCCGTTACCAGAATTCAGGTCACTCCGGTTGGAAAGATTATTCCGGGGGATGGAGCCACCTATCACAGGGCTGTGTTCTCCCTCCTCACGTTTCGTCCTACTGTCCAAGAAGTGATTGAAGGAGAGGTGGTTGAGATAGCTGATTTCGGAGCGTTTGTTCGGGTGGGTCCCGTGGACGCGTTGCTTCACGTGTCCCAGCTTTTAGATGACTTCATTTCTTACGATGAAAGACAGGGAGTGCTCATGGGCAAGGAAACAAGGAAGAAGCTTACGACTGGAGATCACGTAAGGGTTCGCGTAACCGCTGTCTCACTTGGTCGCGGTGGAGGCTCTGGAAAGGTCGGTGTAACCGCGAGGCAGCCTTTCTTAGGAAAGATTGAGTGGATCAAGAAGGACTTAGAAAAATTGAGAAGCGCCGAAGCTGAAAAGCAAAAGCCTGAAGAAGCCGGAGAGCCAAAGGCATGAGTGAAAAAGCCTGCCGTGAATGCCACTCAATATCGTACGGAAACGTTTGCCCGAAGTGCAAAGCCTCCAGCTTAAGCGATGACTTCACCGGTTTGCTAATTATCTTCGACCCCAACGGTTCAGCTGTAGCCCGCACAATGAAAGTAAAGGAAAAAGGACGTTACGCGCTGCGTGTTCGGTGATAAAAATACGCCGTCTTACGCCTACGCTACGCGAGAAGTTGAAGTCTCCGTTGGGACTTTTGATTCGAGGCACGCCTGATGACACAATGAAAAAACTGGGAGAATTGTTGGACAGGGAAAAGCCTTCAAAAATCATTTCGGTGGGTGACATCGTTTCCGAAAGCATGGCAAAACACGGCATTTCCCCTCAGGTTATGATCGTGGACAACAAGGTTATGAGAAAAGCCATCGCGCCTGTCTTCCTAGAAGCCGATAAAATTTTTCGTCTTAAAAACCCTCCAGGAACCCTAACCGACCAGGCGTGGTCTATAATGCAGGAGGCGTTGAGACAGGTGCAGCGAACGAAAGTGGTGGTCGATGGCGAAGAGGACCTCCTTACTTTGGTGGCGGTGCTGTGTGCACCCGAAAATTCTCTTGTGGTTTATGGGCAGCCACATGAAGGGATTGTTGTAGTGAAGGTTACGGAACAGACGAAGAGAATGATACGCCGGATCGTGGAAACGATGGAGGCGTTTTCGAAAAGCTAAAGTATAGGAAGGAAAAGTATCGAAAACTATTCTATGATGGCATCAGTTGCAAAGCAGCTAGATGATTGAGGAAGAGAAAAAATTTCAGTGTACATTTCTCGCATATAAAAACTCATAATAACTACTCATAGGAAAGGTGTAAGACTTGCGCGCGCATGCAAGTTTGGAACGTGTTTTCTAGTCGGCGTCAAGGTCTATACAGTCGCGCAGAAGATCATGAATAGCTCTGGAGCTTTTGATTAATGCAGCTTCACGATCCTTTATGATTTCTTTCTTCTTCCTAATCTTTTTCAATGTAGATTGTGAGCGAAGGCTTGTCCAGATTCCTACGATTGTGAGAATACTGAAAAATGTGAAGTTTAGCAGTTCCACGAGAAGGACTTTCTCTATCGGAATGACCGAAAAAATATACGCAACGACAGTGCTCGCAGTGGGTCCTATCACAGTAAGCGCCAATCCTGTTCGAAATTCAGCGAGTGCTGTCCTTTCCTCTGCCAGATAATTTCTCTCCAAAGCTAACAAAGTACGGATTTCGGCCAAGATTTCCTGTTCACCAGCCTCCGCCATACTCTTTGTCTCCACTAGTCTCCATTGCTATAGAAGCTGATAAAACATAAATTAAACTTCCCAAACACATGTAGCGCGCATGAGGTAATTTATGCTGACACTTGTTTGGGCTATAAGAATCGCTTCTTAATTACTTCTCGGACAAACAGATTAGCTTCCTTTTCTTCTTTTCTCATAGACATATCCAATTCCTTGACTTCTACGATATGATGATACAGCTCATGTATAACATTCCGCTTATTCAACCCTCTCTTAGTGAACCAAGCATGATCTTCGAAGTATTGAGCTTCATATCCGTTCCTTACTCTCCTACCATCTACTGATATNNTAAGTGGAACTTCTGACACATTCTCTTAGAAGGTATCCTTATTCTCATAACAACACCTGCGCGCGCCACTGCTTTTGACAGACTTCTGAGATGTTTTAAGGGATATTTCGATAGTCGAAATGATGTGGATGCTGATTCATACCGCATGCACGCGCAGCTAAGAATATTCGCCTGATGCCGCCCAGATACGCTTTCCCAACAAAACCAATCCAGCTAAGAAAGCCAAACCTACAAGACTCATTCCAACAGGATTGTCCGTTCTGGTCGCATCAAATTCTTGTAAAGGCGCAAAAACCATGAAAAAAGCTAGTGCCCCGCTCACCAAGACAAACAGATGTTTTCTGCTAGATTCTTTCCACTCATAGCTTTTGAGCAACTTTACGTACAGCCAAATAAGCGCTGGGCCAAAGAGTATTCCAATAGGCCATAATGGTATCAGGACAGGTATCAACCAAAAACCAAAAAAGAAGGCAAAGGTTCCAACAGCGCCAATCGTCCACATTAAAGGTAGTCTTGTCAAAGGCTTTCTACCATAGCTTCCCCACTCTGATGGAAGCTTGTAGGCTACATAGCCAAACAACATCATCGCCAAAACTGTAACCAAAAACTGTGGAAGAGGAGGCCAGTAACCTGAAAGGAAAGCAAACAACACGAAGCCAAAGACACCAACGCCTACAAGAAGCAGAAGAACTATCTTGAACATTCTGTTGCTCACCCAGCTTTCACAGCGATGTTCAGGGTAAGCCAGTTCAACTAGTACAATGGGTATAGCAATGCTGTACACTGCATGATAAATCGTAAGCATCACAGCCCAAACCCAGTTAACGCTAAGCCATCTACCATACACAGCTAGCTGTCCCAGGTCAGGCCAATCAGGATTGAAAAAGCTACAAACCATTAGACCTTCCTCCAAGATGCCATATGCAGCACCAAGCAACAATACTGATCCTATACCTTTCTTCCAGCGAACCTTTAATTCCCTTACAATTACGGCTCCACTGCCGTAAAGCGATACGAGCATGGCGAAGCCGAATGGATTGAAGAACTCTAGTGGCGGAGCAGAGCCTGAAAGCAGTTCTCCAATGACAGGTGACAACAGGAAAAGAGCAAGAGCTGGCGACAGTTTTAGAAGCTTCATGGCTTTCTACCCAAACTTGTCCGCATGCGGAGGTTGAAAAGAAGGGCTTATTTGATTTATGAAGTCACAATAAACAGACTGAATGCGCGCGCAACTGGAAAACAAAGAAAACTTCGATACTTTCGTAACGAAAAGCTAAAGTAAGGGATACGAGTCAACATCAACAGCTCTGTGGAAGGATGTCAATGAAAATCAAGATTGTTTCGCAAGAATTCAACCCTCTGCTCAAGAGGAAGGAAATAGTCTTTAAGGTTGAACACGCAGACACTGGGGGAACCCCGCCTCGCTTAGAGGTGAAAAAGAAGCTTGCGTCCAAGTTAAAGACGAAACTTGAGCTGGTGTATATTAGGAAAATGGAGACAAAAACTGGAACCATGATTGCTGTGGGTGAGGCTAACGCCTATGATTCTGTTGAACAAGCTAAACTCCTGGAGCCTGAACACATTGTTGTTAGGAACGCTCCTCCGGCTCCCTCGGAAAAGGCTGAGAAAGAGGAGGGAGAGACGGAACGGGAGGAACGGAAGAAAGGGAAGGAAGAGGAGAAAGGAGAGTAGCTAGATGAGTGAAGAAACAGCTGAAAAACCGACTGAAAAACTGGTTGAAGAGAAACCTGAAGAGAAGCCTGAAGAAAAGGCTGAAGAAAAGGTGGAGAAACCTGAGAAAGTTGAGAAGAGAAAGAAGGGTGTTTTTCATCATTACAAAGTTGAGGGAGAGGAACTCAAAAGGTTGCTTCCCTTCTGCGAGCGGTGTGGACCAGGATATTTCATGGCGGATCACGGTGATCGCTACACTTGTGGGCACTGCGGCTTCACCCGTTACAAGCCAGCTGAAGCAAGCGGTTGAAGCATGCTTAAATCTTGAGGCGCCTGTAAGGTTTAGTGTGGAGAGTGTAGGAGACGGTTCAGGTACGCGTTTTCATATACAACCTTTCTGCAGAGCGGTTTTGGGATGCTGAGAAGCCCATTCCACCTATTCGGATAGCTACCAACATCAATGTTTTGGGGATGAACAAGAAGCGCGAAAACTTGTTAGAGATTCCCTTTGTTTTCACGGTGAATTACACTCCAGCCGTGGCTCAGATTAGTGTGAAGGGGAGGGCTCACGTTATGGGCTCGAAGAGTGAGCTTAAGAAGATCCACGATGAATACACGGAGAAGCATATTCCTCCGTCAATTGTTGTTCAGTCTATCTCTAACGCTGCTTTCTTAGAATCCGTCATTATCACTCGCACCCTGAACATTCCTCCGCCTATTCCTCTGCCTAAAATCCCGCTGGTTAAGAAAAGGAAACCTTCTGAGCCGACNNTGGACAAGGATGGTAACGCCCACCATTTCTGGGAGGATAACCATGTCTCGGGCATGGGTTTTCACAACTGTTTTTTGATCTTCTTGTTGGGTTTGTTGGGCTTTTCGGATGTTTTCTAGAAGAATACGTTGTTCTCTGGT
>JABAOH010136758.1_pt1 | contig 24600 bp, 19 predicted proteins | sample 7062181 | NCBI WGS metagenome assembly JABAOH01 (sample SAMN14538630, study PRJNA623070) | marine sediment metagenome | biome: marine biome [ENVO:00000428]; feature: marine pelagic biome [ENVO:01000023]; material: deep marine sediment [ENVO:00002113]; isolation source: pool of 5 deep marine... | reverse complement strand
GCGGCCATCGGCACCTCGCAGGACAAGACCGGTGAGTACACGCGATCGCTGTTCACCGTCATCATGATTTCCTTACTCCTGAGCTGGCTGACGGCCGTGACCATCACGCCGCTGCTCGGCACGATGTTCCTCAAGGCGCCGAAAGGAGAACCGGGCGCCGATCCCTATGGCGGTAAGTTCTACCGCAGTTTCGGCGGATTCCTGCGGGGCTGTATAAAAGTGCGGTGGCTGACGATCGCCGTCGTGCTTACCGTTTTCGGCTCCGCGCTTTACGGTTTCGGCTACGTGTCGCAAAGCTTTTTCCCGAATTCCACGAGGCCGCAGTTCATGGTGGACTACTGGCTGCCCCAGGGAACGTCGATCGAACGCAGCGACGCCGATGCGCAACGCGTCGAGAGTTATTTGATGGGTCTCGACGGCGTAACCCATGTTGCATCGGTCATTGGTCAGGGCGCAATGCGCTTCCTGCTGACGTATACGCCGGAGAAATTGAACAGCGCCTACACGCAGTTCCTCGTCGAAGTCGACGATGCATCAAAAATCCCGGCGCTGTACGACGAGATCCAGGATCACCTGTCCGAGAATTTCGAGGATGCGCAGCCGCAGGTTCGCCTGTTCATACTCGGCCCGGGCGAGCCCGGAAAGATACAGGCGAAATTCTTTGGACCTGACCCGAACGTGCTGAGAAACCTGTCGGCCCAGGCTGAAGCCATACTGGCGAGTCACCACGACGCGTTCGGCGTGCGTAATGACTGGCGTGACCGGGTCCTGGTGTTGCGCCCGGTTATCGATGAGCAACAGGCGAGCCAGTTCGGGATATCTCGCCAGGACATCAACAATCTCCTGTTGCAGGCATTCGAGGGGTTGCCGATCGGCGTATTCCGCGAGCGTGACGAGTTGCTACCGATCGTCCTGCGCGCCCCGCAAGACCAGCGCATAGATGCCGCGAGTATTCGCAACCTGCAGATCTGGAGCCCCGCGGTCAACCGCACGATCCCGTTTCGCCAGGTCTTGACAGGTTTCGAGACAGTTTTCGAGGACGAAATCATCCAGCGCATCAACCGTGAACGCGTGATTACCGCGCTCGGCGATCCCAGGCATGGTGAGGCGCCACCGCTCCTGAACGACGTAAGGGATGCGGTGGAAGCAATCGAGCTGCCCGAAGGCTATCGCCTGGAATGGTGGGGCGAATACAAGTCGAGCGGCGAGGCACGCGCCGCGCTCGCGGGTTCGATCCCGGTGTTCCTCGGCATGATGATCCTGATTACCCTGGCGCTGTTCAACGACCTGCGCAAGACTGCGGTGATCTGGCTGGTCGTGCCCCTGGCCGTGATCGGCGTTACCGTCGGCCTGCTGGCTACCGAACAGCCATTCGGCTTCATGGCCCTGCTCGGCTTCCTGAGCCTGTCAGGAATGCTGATCAAGAACGCAATCGTGCTGGTAGACGAAATCACGCTGCAAAGCCAGGAAGACAAACCTCTGCTTGATGCCGTGACTGGTTCGGCCGTCAGCCGATTGCGTCCGGTCGCAATGGCGGCCGCTACAACAATCCTCGGCATGGCGCCGCTGTTTCCGGATGCTTTCTTTGTAGCGATGGCCGTGACCATTGCATTCGGCCTCGGATTCGCGACTGTTCTGACGATGGTCGTCGTACCCGTTCTTTACTCGACACTGTTCGGCATCAAATCGAATTGACGCAGTCGTTTTTTCAGTCGAACTCCAGCCCAAGTCCGAATAAAAGGGTGAGGTCTTCGTTCTCTGCCGCTTCTGCCGGATCCGTTTGGTAGTCGAAATCAAGCGATATGCTGGATGTCAGGAGGTCCGTTATTTCGTAGCTTAGCCCTGTGCTGGTCCGGTAACTCGTATTCGTGCGTCCCGTAATGTTGTGTGTAATTGATTGATTGTGAAATACGCCGACATCGTCTCCAAAGAGATCCTGCCGGTATCGTAACGTCCAGGTCGCGACCGCATTGTCGGTGGTATTCGAACTGAGTTCTTCTTGTTGGTAACCAGCACCGAGTTGCACACTCAGAGATCGTCGCGGAGTATTCCAGACGTCACGACCAATGCCGGCACTTATTATCACACGGCTGTCAAGTTCACTGATCGGGTCACGTTCGAAAGTAAAGGATGAGGCAAAAAACCAGGGATCATTGAACAGGAAATTATAATTGTATCTGAATATGTCCTGCTCCTTGGTCGTGGACCGTATGTTGGTCGTCGGGTTAGTCACCTCCTCCCGGGAAAACGTAACTTCTCCGAAATGCCTGTGATCGTTAAATCTGACCATGGTATCCGCGCGAATTTGTCCATTCGCCGTGTCCGTGTTTCCCTTGTTCATATCTACGGAAATCGCAACATTACTTTCCCACTCGAATGGATCCTCCGGCTCGTCCAGTTCGAATATCGTCGATAAAGGCACGGATATGGATTGGCCCCCAAATTCAATTAACTGATATCCATCTGCATCGGCTCCGGCAAATCTCGCGAGCAGACTTCGACCGTCATACAGCTCGATTTCAAATACGCGCTCGGTTTCGATATACACGACAGCGGATAAATCGACTTCGAATTCGTCCGAGTATTCCGGTTCGATGGTTACTTCGGCATCCCAGATTCGACTGATTTCGCCGGTAATCCGGTCGCCGTGCTCGAGCACCAGCACATCCGCGTGAGAGAACACGGAGATGCCGAGGTTCAAGGTGACGAGACACACGAGTCGTGTAATGTAGTTTCGATCGTTCATCAGGAATTCCCAGGATTCATTCAGGAGCCGGCCGGATGGGCTCGGCCGTGACTTTAGAAAAAAACAGGACCGGCTTCAAACGCTCCCGGTCAAACGTCGAATATAGAGTAAACGGTAAAAAAGACGGTTTGGTGACAAGGCAGTCGATTCGTTACCGGTCCAAAAACCTAGAATGGTCGGCCGATAAACAGGTATGCCGCCGACTTGCCGCCCTCGGCGAGACCGCCGGCCAGGTAAACCGGGCCGATGAAAGTGTCGGCGCCGAGAAACAGCGATCCCGCAAACAGCGCATTGCTGAATTTGACATCGTCCGAGTCCTGCCAGGCATTGCCGAGTTCCAGGGACCCACCGGCATACAGCGACGCGTTCAACAGCCCGCGAATCGGATTGGAACGAATGCGCCTGTAGTAAATGACTCGCCCCACCGCCGTATGCCGGCCACTCAGCTCGTCGCGCTGGTATCCCGACAGGTTGAAGAGACCGCCCGTGGTTAACAGGTTTTCGACTCCCGTTACCTCTTCCAACTGTGTCTGGAACCTGATCGAACCGATCAGCGTATTTGCGTTCCACGATTTAGCCGTCCCGATCGTCCCGGTGACAACGTCGATATCGGTGGTCGCGCCCAGGGAATCTCGCATTCCCGTCCAGCCTACCGTTGCCCGGGTTCCGCGGCTCGGAAAGTAGATATTGTCGAGCGTGTCGTAGCTGGCTGAAGCCGTCAGGCCACCGATATCGAACTTACTCGATGCAGCAGGGCTGCCGATATTGGATCGAGTCGTTCCCCGTCCGAAGACCACGCCGGCACGGATTTCAGCCGAATTTCCGAATATGCGGCCCGCAGAAAATTGCCCGAGAACACGGCGAACCCTGAACTGGTCCGTAATTGCACCGTTTTCGAAGACATTCTTGTTTCTCTCGTCGAACGAAGCGAGCGCGGAGACGAAGTAGCGACCCAATGAATCGACGGGCTGGTAAAACTCCGTTGTGGCCTGCTGGATTTCACCGATGCGCAATACACTGCGCCATTCTGCACCGAGTCGATTGATTTGCGTCCAGGTGAAACTCGCCGAACCCGTATAAGCACTATTGCCTTCCAGGTCGTCCTGCATCGAGAGCCCGAATCGCCAGAAACGATTGCCGGCGCGGCTTTCGATGGTTCGCAACTCGAGGATGGCCGTTTCTCCCTCCTGTTGCAGGTCGAATTCGATCATCGAAAACGCACCTATGCCGTAAATCTTGCGCATGTCAACGTCCAGCTGTTCCTTGTCCAGCGGTGCGTTCAATGGCTGGCTCAATTGTGCGAGGATCAACGCGTCGTCAACATTGGAGTCGTTAATCAGCACGATATCGGAAACGATCGGTTCCACAGCACGTTTAATTTGCCGGGCAGCTAAAGACTCTCTGTGTTGTGTTTCACTTACTCGAATAGCCGCGAGTCGATCGGCGACAGCTCTTACAGAGTCCGCTCCCTGGGCGATGCGATTCTCGAGTTCCGAGAAATCCGTTTCTCCTGCTGGGACACTGGACGGCCGCATAACGATGTCAGATTCGCGCAGCGTCGCCAGGCTCGCAGTGCTGTTTTGTCTCTGCAGGATATGGGTGACCTGATCGACGATCCCGAACACGGAATTCAATTCATCGGCCGTTCGCAGATACGGTCCCACATCAGCCACAATGATGACGTCCGCTCCCAGCTCTCGGGCGACATCAACCGGCAGATTATTCAGCATACTTCCGCTCACCAGGTATCGCCCATCGATCTGCACGGGTGGCAATGTGCCGGGCGACGTCACCGTCGCAAGCATTGCAAGATCCAGTGACCCGGAATCCAGGATCACCTGCTCACCCGTCAGCAGATCCATCGCTATCGCGCGAAATTTCAATGGTAAGTTATTGAAATTCTTGATGCCTTTCGTGTGCGCTACGGATGACTGAAGCAATTGGGCAAGCTTGCCGTTCGGCGCCAGGGCCGCAGGCAGCTGCGTTTGCCCGTCCTTGATTCCCACGCGGTATTTGATCAGGAAATCCTGGTCATCGGCCTTGCGGCGAAAAGAGAGATCCTCACGGCGGGTATCGGGATTGAAGATATCCGGCCAATCGGTCGTTACAAAGAATTCCCTGATTTCGGTAGTCGTCATACCCGCGGCGTACAGACCACCAATCAATCCACCCAGGCCTGTTCCAACCACTGCGTCGATTTGCACGTGCTGACGTTCGAGCTCCTCGAGGACTCCAAGATTGGCAACTGCGTGGGCTCCCCCGCCACCGAGCACAACGACGACACGCGCTCGATCTGTTTCATATTGCTCTTGAGCGGGCGCTGAGGTGGGATAAGGTGCAGCCGAAAGAATTAGCAGTATTGCTGCCGCGCGAATAGACATTCGAGGACTCCTGTTAGGGGACCGGGTCTGAAGCCATCTTAATATGCCAGCCTGATCGACGGAATCAGAGAAGCAGGGCTGTTTGGTTTACGCTGTTTCAGCCGCGCAATAAAAAAACCGGTGCCACTTTTCCAAGCAGCACCGGTTTCTCGCAGTGGAGATTAACCCTTCGGCTCAACCTTGAATTTTTGCCCGCCGACAGAAGCCTCATACATCAGGCCACCTTTGGCCTGCGTGAATATCGCGACGCCACTGCTGTAGTCGGCGTCGGCTGAGGCCCCTGCCGTCACAGCTACGGCCGAAGCCTGCGCACCCAGCTCGTAATTGCCGCGCTTGAAATCCTGGAGGGCCACGTCGTCCTTGAAGAAGATGAATTCGCTGTAGGCCTGTCCGCCCCACTGAAAACCGAAGGATAACTGAGTCAGAGTGACGACCGCGGTTACCGCACCATTCTCGTATAGCACGCCCTTGCCACGCGCACCGCCGACGCCAAACCCGGCTTTGCCAACCGTTGGTATGACGACATGGGCGACAGAGGCATCAAAGAATCTTTGAACGCTCGGGTCTTTCTCTTTTAATACCGCTACCGCCTCCTGGGATTTGGCATGTAATTCATCTGCCTCGGCTGGATCCCAGGCCCAACTCGTGGCCGTCAGGGCAAATGACATGAGCGCCATCCCGGCGATAATTGTCTTACGCATTGATTTCTCCCTTGTTAATATTCGTTTCCTGTCAATATAAATCATGTAACTGTTTGCTGCATTAGGATTCCTGTCGGCGTTCGACGACATGCATATCACGTTGCGGGAAGGGAATCGTAATGCCTTCCTCGTCGAACCGCTTTTTCACTGCCTTCGTCAAATCCCAGTATGTGCTCCAGTAGTCGTCGGTCTTTACCCACGGTCGCACGATGAAATTTACAGATGACTCGCCCAACTCGTGTACCTTGATCAAAGGTTCGGGGTCATCCAGCACGGCCTCGTAACCATCGACAATTTCGTGGAGAACCTTCTCGGCTTTTTCAATATCGTCGCCATAAGAAATACCAAACACGAGATCCACTCGCCGCGTTCGCTGCGCCGTCAAATTGGTAATCACCGCTCCCCAGATGTTGTTGTTCGGCACAACGAGTCTCTGATTGTCGAACGTCATGAACGTTGTATTGACCAGGCTCATGCTACTCACTTTACCTTTGACTCCGCCAGCCTCGACGACGTCACCGACATCGAACGGCCGGTAAAGCAGGATCATGATCCCCGATGCAAAGTTGGACAGCGTATCCTGCAAGGCAAAGCCGATAATGAACCCGGCAATGCCGAGGCCCGCCAGCAACGGCCCAAGTGCAATTCCCATTTGCGAGATTGCTATCAACACACCAAATATGACTACCAGATTCCGCACCGTCGAAACGATCATGCGATGCAACAGGTGTGATAAATGAAGTCCAGATGCGTTGAGAGCCCGCTCAACGCCTTTTTGCACCAGTTTCGCGACCTGAAAAAACACGAACAGGATAAACACAACCAACAGCAGCCGAAACAACAGCCTCGGCCCTTCACTGGCGACAAGTTTGCCAATGGTTATGCTCCACTCCTTTATCAATTCAGCCATGATGCCGACGTCGAGGACATCAGTCGTTATCTCACCGGTCACGGTCAGTACCTGCTGGCGGTATTGGCGGGTATCGAGATCGAGCGCGTTCATCACAGTGATGAGTCGCTGCATCGAAGCAGCCGTCATCCGCACCCGGGCCTCGGCCGCGCTCAGCCAATCCGCAAGTTCCGTATCGTTCGGCAGAGTAGCGACGGAAGCTCGCAAGGTCTGAACTTCGCGAATTGCCAGATCCAGGAAGACGGACCGATTGGCTGCGGCATCCGTCAATGAGCCAGTCATGAAATTTGTCGCGGGCGAGGCATCGAGCTCGAACCTTTCCGCGATGTTTACGTAGTCGATTAATACGCTATACAAATCGTCTACCTGCCGCACTCCACTGAACAGTCTCTGGTCGCTGACAACAAATTCCTGAGGCGGTGCTTCCTCAGTCGGAAAGTTCACCCTAGCGCGCATCCGCTGAATCGCCACGATTGCCTCGGGTGCCCTGTCGGACAACTGAGAAACCAGCAGACTCTCGTAATTGGCGACGTCAAATCCGCGTTCCCTCCGATCGGCTACGGCTTTCGCCAGCGCCAACGTATCTCGAAACATCGATGTCCAGACACGGTCGCGACGAACCTCGAGAACCTGTGCGAGTATTCCTTCGCTCAGTTCGATGCGGCCCTGCAATTGCTGAATGTCGACGTTTTGCAGCGCGATATTGGTCAGGCGCTGATCGAAGTCGGTAGCAAGCTCCGGAACCAGCGGTTGCAGTTCAACCTGGTCTTCCTGTGCTTGCGCGGCGGTATAACCCGGTAACAACAGCTGAACGACGGCGCAGGCAAGCAGAACCCTACCAGCCCGGATCAGACTATTGAATGTTCTATTTTCCCAGGACTTCACTGTTATTCTCGTTATCTGAGCAGCGACGTATTTTAAAGCGTCATGCCCGGATTCACAGCATTTTTCGTGCAATTTGAACCAGTTACTGCTGCCGATCGCCGCAAGTTGCCAATTCAAAACAGACATCGTCGCCGCCGAGCGGTATATGGCCCGTCTTGTCGAGAATGCCCTCCATCAGCAGGTTGGCGATATCGACGTCGCTCTCACTGACAGTCACGAGCATGAAGTGGTCCGCCGAACGCCCACGATCCGGGAACTGGACACCGCCCGTCGTGGCGAGGCGTATGTAGTCGCGCCCTCGCCTTTCGAGATACTCGTATACATGGTCGTGACCGTTGAACAGCGTGTAAGGCCGATCCGCCAGCGCGTCCTCGATAGCCGTGAACGCATTCAGATCCTTACGTAACCACGGCGATTTGTGCATGAAGAGAAACGTCCAGCGGACATCGGGGTTCGCTGCGATAACTTCGGTAAAGTACCTCGACTGTTCATCGCTTATATTGCCAGCCGCATTCTCCGGCATATTGGCATATTCCGTCTCGTTGAATGCCTCCCAGCCTTGTTCTTTAGCCACTTGAATCGCGTAGTTTCGCGCCTCGAAAATCTCCTGCATGCGCTCAGGCGTGTTGTCTTCGGTATCGAAGACCAGAAACAAAACATTTTTGTATATAAAGTGGTAGTAGCGGCGCCCGTACCGCTGGTCCCAGACACTCTGCAAAACCTCGCCCGTCAGGTCGTGATTGCCGCCGACATAGAAAATTGGCGCTGTTGCACGATCGGCACGCTCGTCCAAGGAATCCCATTGCGCATCGATTTCAGAAGGGCCTTCCGTTCCCCCTTCGATCAAATCGCCAACATTGATGATCAACTCCGGCCTTAGCAATGAAAGCTGCGCTACGGCAATTTCAAAAACGCGTTCTCGCTCCCCACCCGTCAGGTCCGCGAACACGGCGAACATGAATTTGTCATTGTCGGCATCGAAGTCTTCGTGGGTCCACGGTTGTAAATCACCTGCAATATCGTGAGTGAAGCCAGGAAGAGTACCCGCGTAATCCTGGCTGGAACATGCAGCCTGAACAATCGCCAGGCTGCACGTCGTTATAACGACCCAGATCGTCCTCATATTGAAATGTGTCAATTTCCAGCCAGCGAATCGAACTTCGACATCTCACGGTTAAGCGCGGTACGAAATTCCGAAATCACCGTGTCAATTTCAGCAGCAGTGATCTCATATACCTCGCGCAATGGCTGATTGGGCGGACCCTCGGTCGATTCCATGACATTGTGCAAGGTAACGAGCTTCGACAGTGGCTTCGTCGGCTCGCTGATGATCTGCACAAGCGTGCGGCCGGTGGCGACCATGCTGCTAATAAACTCCTGGCTCAACTCGTTAACGATGGCGGCCTGCTCTTTGAGCTCATCCGACGCATTAGTCGCTTCGGCGGCCTCTGCCACCTTGGCCTGTGCGGCCTGAGCATCCAGCACAGCCTGCACACCTTCTTCGGCCTTGGCATAGAGTTGCATCCAGAATGCACCTTTTGCGTCGGTCTCCTCGCGCGTGTAGATCTCGTTTGGATTCATGTTCAGCTCGAACGACTGCGTCTGCGATTCACCGTTCACGGTCAGGCGAACCTCGTAGGTACCCGGCTTAGCGATCGGCTTGATCAACACGGGCGGTATACCGGGAATCGCGGGAACTGAAGGATAGCGCATGTCCCAGATGAACCGGTTAAGTCCACGGCTAACCGATGCACTCGGCCGTCCTGTAACTAGATCCTGCTCGTAGCCGCGATTGTCGAAGCTCCGGAAGCGTTCGGTCGGGATCTCGTCCTGCGAAAACGTTCGAATTTCGTTGCCGTCGGCATCGAGGATGGACAGGCTTATTTCCCTCGCATCCTCTCTCAGCAGGTAGTAGATGATTACACCAAGCGGCCGCGCATCGCCCGCATCGATGAAGTCGCGCTTGCGCTCGCCGTTAACGATGCCTCGTTCGTAGAACGTGTAGCCCGCTTCCGCATTCCTGACAAAGAAGTATTTTTCGTCCGATGGTGGTCCGCCACCGTAGTCATTCCACCAGTGGTAGCCGAAGCGGGCGTGATCAGCCGGCTTGAACAGGTGCGCTGTTCCTGCCGCCAATTCGGTCGAATACTGACGGAGCGGACTGATATCGTCGAGGATCCAAAAGCCCCCGCCGTGCGTTGCTATGACGATGTCATTGCCCTTGACCTCGATGTCGTGAACGGGTAGCGGTGGCATGTTGAGATTAAGGCTTCTCCACTCCGCACCGTCATCGATCGACACGTAAACACCGGTCTCCGTGCCGGCGAACAGCATACCGGGACGCTCGATGTCCTCACGAATCGTCCGCGTTATCTGGTCCTGCGGGAAAGATCCGTCGATCCGTGTCCAGCTCGCGCCATAGTCACTGGTCTTCAACAGGTACGGCGAGTAGTCGTCCGCCTTGCGATACCGCGTGATCGCGATATAGGCCGTCGCCGGATCATGCGGCGAAATCTCGATCTCGTAGATCGCCGAAAGCTCTGGAAGATCAGGAGGCGTCACGTCCTGCCAGATCGTGCCACCGTCACGGGTGATGTGCAGGCGCCCGTCGTCGCTGCCGGCCCATAACGTCCCCTGTTCATGCGGCGATTCCTCGAGGCGATGGATGGTGGAGAAGATTTCCTGACCGAAGTATTCGGGCAGCCACGGTGAGCCCGCCACCTGCATCTTCTCGGTCATGTTATGTGTCAGGTCGTCGCTGATAACCTCCCAGGTCATGCCTTCATCCCTGGTGCGGAACACGACGTTACCGGCAAAGTAGATCACGTCACGGTCGTGCGGCGATACCAGGAACGGCGCCTGCCAGTTGAAGCGGTACCTGAATTCCGAGGCGGGTAAGCCGAATAGTATCTCCGGCCACAGGGAACGGGTTTCAGCCTGGCCGGTCTTGAGGTTGTTGATCGTGAACTGCGCCGCACCGCCGTAGGTCGCACCTGTTGCGAGGCTGTAGACGATGTTCGGGTCACCGGGTTTCGGAATGGCGCGAGACGTTTCGCCACTGCCAATAAAGTCGGTCATGTGCAGCGGGATGCCGCCCCAGCGCGATGCACTCGGTACGCCGTAGACGACGAGATCCTGTGCGTTTCCGTACACGCGATACGGGAACTGTTCGTCCGTGTCGACCCGGTAGAATTGCGCGCCGCTCTGGTTCGCAAACGTGGACCAGGTCAGGCCACCGGTGAGGGAAACGACGGTACCGCCGTCACAGGTCACGATCATGCGATTCGGATCGTTCGGATCGATCCAGATATCCTGGAAATCGTCCTTGGCCGAGGGCTCCAGGATCCAGGATTCGCCTGCATCCACGGAACGCCACAACTTGTTACCCGGCACCCAGAGATTATCGGCGTTACTCGGATCGGCGTACACGTGATAAAAGTAGAAAGGCCTCGCCGTGATGTTCGCGTCGGTCGAAACGAGGCGCCAGGAGTCGCCCTTGTCGTCGGAACGATAAAGGCCCTGCTGTGTTTCCGAATCGATCAGCGCATACACGCGATTGCTGTCGTCAGCCGACATGGTGAGGCCCACACGGCCCATCATGCCTTCGGGCATGCCGTCGTTACGTGTGATCTCTTCCCATGTATCGCCGCCATCCCTCGAGCGCCAAATGCCACTGTCCGGCCCGCCGGTCTTGGCGCCCCAGGCCTTCCGCTCAAACTCCCAGAGCGCTGCAAAGAGCAGGTTCGGGTCATCCGGACTCATAATGAGATCGATTGCGCCCGTGCCTTCGTTCTTGAACAGGATGCGTTCCCAGCTGGCGCCGCCGTCCCGTGTGCGGAAAACACCCTTTTGCTCGTTGGGACCAAAAGCGTGTCCCATAGAAGCAACGTATACGATATCCGGATTGAGCGGGTGAATTCGGACGCGAGCGATGTGCAGTGAATCGTTCAGACCGATGTGCTGCCAGGTCAAGCCACCGTCGACGGACTTGTACATACCGTCGCCCCAAGACACACTCTGCCTGAGCTGCGGCTCACCGAGACCCACGTACATGATGTTCGGGTCTTTCTCATAGATTGCCATCGCGCCGACTGACGCGTAGTTGAATTGCCCGGCGCCGACCGGCTGCCAGGTGGTTCCGGCGTCATCCGTTTTCCAGAGCCCGCCGGACCCGTGGCCGAAGTAAAAGACCATCTTTTCGGTAGGGTGCCCGACAACAGTCGTACCTCGCCCGCCATTGAAGGGCCCGATATTGCGCCACTCGAGCGCCTGAAGCTCCAGCCCGGCGATTCCAGCCGGCGCGGATGCCGCTGGCTCCGTAGGTGTAGCCGTGCCTGACTGTTCCGCAGGGGAACAGGCGGCGACGATAAGAAACACCAGTGGCCGTCCAAATCCTGCGAGTTTGCGTATGAATGTGGCCTTCATATTCTTACTCCTTAGTTTGGAAATCCCTGTTGCGGAACATCCTGCGCCGGCGCCGCGAATGGCGCCAGCCACAGGATTACCGAAATCACGGTCAGTCCGGGAATCACATGATGTCCTTGTAAACATCACCGTCCTTCATGACGAAGTGCAGTTTGCTTTCATCGAGAATCAGGTTGATGTCATCCAGCGGATTGCCGTCCCACAGGAGCAGGTCGGCATACGAGTCCGGNNTGCGCCGGCGAGAAGCCGACTGATGTGTTGCACGTAATATCTTCTTTGATTCGCTCGACCAGACCTGTGCTGAACATATCGGAGCCGCCGACCGTGAAGACGTCATGTTCGTTCATCCATGCCGACATGGCACGAACGCCCTTACCGACTGCGACGCCCTTGAGTTTTTGTTCATGCGTAAAAAAATCCGGCATTGATTCATAGGATCCAAACGTATTGACGCTCACGAAGCACTGGAACGACCAGACGATCTCGTCGCCGCGCCTCTGCATGCGTGCCATGCGCTTGACGGTATCTTCCGAAATGAGGAAGCCGTGCTCGAACGAACGCACGCCGAGATCCAGCAGGCGGTTGTAAGAAGCGTCGTGATAGGCATGCGTCGCAACGTAGGTGCCGTTATCTGCCGCGATCTCGACCGCCCTGGCGACTTCGTCCGCGGCCAGGCCCATGATCTCAAGCGGATCGAATTCGCTGGCGACACCGCCGCCGCCCATGACCTTGATGAACGAAGCGCCCCGGCGAAGGTTGAAACGTACTGCCTGGGTGACTTCGTCCGGGCCTGAAACGGACCAGCTGTTTTGGGAACGCTGGGTCATGTCCATGTGATTGGCCAACAACTCCGGAGGCACGTTGCGCCCGGCCCAGTCGCCATGTCCGCCAATCTGTGAGATCGCACCGCCCGCCGAATACACGCGCGGACCTGGAATCAGTCCCATGTCAATTGCCTTGGCGATATCGAGCGGGTCGCCGGCGATGTCACGAATCGTGGTGATGCCTTTCTGAAGGATGTTTACGTTCATATGATGGATTGCGATGGCACCACCAGCTGCGTCATCCCAGCGGGTCTGGTAGGACGCCGTGCCCTCGGGGGGATTCAGCATTACGTGCTGATGCATGTCGATAAAGCCGGGCGTCATCGTGCGTCCGTTGCCGTCTATGACGATGGCGCCGTCCACGCTGATCGGCTCCGCCGAAACCTGGCTAATATGATTGCCCTCAACCAGCACATTCATCCCCATCTGTAACTCGGGCCCGAAGCCATCGAATACATTGACGTTCGTGAACAGTGTCTTTTGCGCGTCTTCCTGCGCCACCGCGATCGACGAAAAGGCGATCGCGACGGCTGCACAGATCGCCGTTATTGACTTCATTCCTATTCTCATTGCTGTACTCCCTGGTCTTTCGTTAATTTGCTGTTCTTTCTGAAGGCCTGCGGGGACTCGCCCGTCCAGCCTTTGAATGCTCTTGAAAATACGGTCGGATCGCCGAAGCCGACTTTGGCGGCGATATCCAAAATTTTTTGATCGGAGTTCGCCAAGGCTTTCTTGGCGCGCTCTTCTCTGAGAAAATCGATCTCTTTCTTGATCGTGGTGCCTTTGTCGCGTAAATCCCGCGCGAGCCGTCTCTTATCGATGCCACACAATTCCGCTGCGCGATCGACGGTCAGGTCCCCTTCGTGAATGTGTGGTGCCAATGCCCGATGCACGGACTCGACCAAAGTACGTGGCGGCAGCGCGTAGCCGGTTTCTTTGACACGCCGACCAAACGACGATTTCTCGAAGCGCTCGAACAACCATTCGGTCGGCATCCTAATGCGGAACCCCAGTCGGTCTCCTTTAACGATTCGCATGTCGCGGAACTCTGCCGGTGCTACTTCCGGATCGGACATCGTGACCAGGACACTTTCGGGTTCCCAGGCATCACCGGTTGCACTTTTCACCAGTCTGGTCATGAATCCGAGATAGAACGCATCGTTTTGTGCCGGATCGAAGGGTGGTTCGATGACCCGTCTAAAACTAAACGTCGCACGATTGCCCGCAATTTCCAGCCGGTATTGCACCGACGATGCATGGTCTTTGGCATTCATGATGAAGCGGTTCAGCAATTCACCAACCGTGCCTGCCGCTTCCGCCGCCTGCGATATAGGTTCCCAGGCCAAAAGATCCAGCTTGCTGCCGACCACCGCGCCGAGAAACGTATCTCCGGCCAGCTCGGCGGCTCGCTCAACCAGGGAATACATGCTGAGCGCGGAGACAAACAATTCGCCCGACGCGGGAATCTGCGGCGGCAAGCCGTGTTCCTCGAGCAGCGTGCCCGCATCGACATCACGCGACGCCAGCTCCTTGAGGAACGGATTAATGGCGCTCAAGCGTACGAGCGGGATACCGGGTTGCTTTTCGTGGCGGATCACTTGTCTTTAGTCGCCGAACAGACTTGGCTTTTTTTGCGATCCTAGCAGCGAAATTGATCAAAAAGCTGGCGTTTTTGACCGAGAGAATCGAAATATGGCTGGATATACCATGTTCAAATCAGTACTTGGCATTTTTGACCAGATATGCATTTACGGGCGCCCGCAATGCATAGTCGCGTGTGAGTTATCGAGGCTCGGGCTACCGGCTAGTGATTGTTTCTTCGGTATTCCTGCGGTGACTGGCCGGTCCAGTTCTTGAACGCGCGCGAAAATACCGTCGGGTCCTTGAAGCCGACGGATTCCGCGATCTCGCCGATCCTGCGGTTCGTGCTGCTTAGCTCTTTCGCAGCCTCTTCCTGCCGAATGGTCGCGATCAACTTGGCAAGGGTGGTGCCCTTCGCCTTCAGGTGCCTGGAGAGCTTGCGTTTCTCGAAACCGCATATTTCCGCGCTGCGCTCAACGGTCAGACCCGTATCGTGAATATGCGGGCGAAGCGCGCTTTTCAGGGCATCGATGAGGGTCGCCGGCGGTGCGGGCAATTCGTCGGATGCTGGACTCGCCCAAGTGCGGACGGTTGTGTCCACCCACTCGAACATCCACTCGCTCGGAAAAGTGACACTGGCGACTGTGCCATCTCCCTGTATTACGGTCAGTCCTTCGAGGTCAGTCGGGATCGCATCCGGGTCGCAGACTTTGACCCTCACCTCACCAGCGCTCCAGCGTGAAGCCAGGGCGGATTTCAGGACATTGAGCAGTACGCCGACGTAGTAAGCGTCGAGGTGTGTCGGAGTGACGTCAGGCTTGAACGTCCGCACGAAATTGAAGGTGCATTTGGCACTCTCTACCTGCATGCCCATCTTGAGTGAGGTCTGGTGGTGCTCCGAGTTGATCGCAATGCGCATCAGAAAGTCGCCAACGATCAATGCCGACTGGGACGCGGTGGCGATCTGCGGCAGGTCCCGCAGATCCATTTTCAGGCCCAATCTCGCACCAAGGTAGGGATCGTTGGCGACCTTGGCCGCCAGGTTGACAAACCGGTAAACCTGGTTCGACGACACGAACAAATCAGTGGGTATCGGCTGTACCGTCGGTAGCCCGGCCGCCTCGAGCAGCTCGAGGTGATCGATTTTTCGCCGTTTGAGTTCCCTGATCCAGGGGATCATGAGGCTCAAGCGCAACATTGGCATGCCGCCGCTTGGCCTTGGCAATTTTTGCATCGCAACAGCTCTATAGTTGGTTTTTTTCGCAGACTAGCAGCGGAGTATTACAAAAATACGACAATTTGCCCCAATTTTCGGATGCATTGTTACGAATTGTCACGAATTGCACAGGCAAAGAAGATATGGTCCCATCGCCCAAGGACGGCGGCTTTCCGGAGATTTTCCTACATGCGGTTAATAATCGTTATCGCGACTTCCTTACTATTCCTGAGCACGCTGCCGCTTCGGCTTGAAGCGCAGGACGAGGAAGTTACGGGTACCCCTGGATTCGGTGGCCCGAATGTGGTCGAGAACCAGATCTCTGACGATGCGGACGCCTTCGTCGACTGGAAGACCCGCCTCAAGAGCGAATTCGGGCTGACCATCAGCGGCGACTACACCGGCGTACTGCTTTACGCCAATGAGACGGTCAGTGACAGTACCGGCGCCGGCGGCATTGCCCGCGTCTATGGCACCTGGGATCTCATGGACCAGGGTGTCGGCGCGCTGGTCTGGAAGTTTGAGCATCGCCATGCATACGGCGACACCTCGCCGTTCGATTTCTCGCTCGGCCAGATGGGCTACGTCGGCTTGCAGGAGCCGCCATTCAACGACTCCGACTTCAGGACGCAGAATCTGTACTGGCGGCAGCGCTTAAACGGCGGACGCTCTGTGTTGATCGCCGGCGTGCTCGACGTCACGGACTATGTCGACGCTTTTGCCCTGGCAAGCCCATGGCTGCACTTCATGAACTTCGCATTCAGCACCGGCAGCGCCACGATCGGCCTGCCGAACGACGGGGCGGTCGGTGTCGCGTACGGCAGCATGCTGAATGACCGTCTCTACATGATCGCCGGCATCACCGACACCAACGGTGACCCGGGCGATCCGTTCGAGGGTTTCGACAATTTCTTCAGCGACAACGAGTACTTCAAGAGTGTCGAGATAGGCTGGACCTCGTCGCGGGAACGCATCATTTTCGATAACACGCACATTACCTTCTGGCACAAGGACCGCCAGGATGCAGCCGGCGTGCCAGACGGGTGGGGATTTGCGTTCTCCTATTCCCGTTACCTGAACGACAACCTCATGCCTTTCGTGCGCGGCGGTTATGCCGACGACGGTGGCTCACTGCTGCAAAAATCCGTCAGCGCCGGATTCGGTTTCCAGTTGCAGAACTATCCCGGCCTGCTCGGCGTCGGGCTTAACTGGGGTGAGCCCAATGAGACGACTTTCGCGCCCGGGCTAAGTGACCAGCTTGCACTCGAAGTGTTCTATCGATTCCCGCTGCAGGATCGCATCGCTATCACTGCAGACACGCAGCTGATCAAAGACCCCGCGCTCAATCCTGCAGAAAGCACGATCTGGATGTTTAACGTCCGCGCCCGGTTTACTTTTTAGGCTTGCTCACGGGCTTCCGTGCCCGCCGCTGCGAGATTAATTTGTCGCGACCGGGTTCGGGTCTCCGGCAACGAACGGGTAGAGAGCAAAGAACCTGGGCACGCCCTCCATAACCTTTTGCCTGAGGTTTTGGCGCGTATCATCCGTAATGCGGCCGACGCCCACAGCCTCCCAAACCAACTGCTTCCTTCTCGCATCGACGAGATCGATGTTGAAGGTGCCTTCCGTGTATTGCGACACGTGGGTTTCGGTGCCATAGCCGTAGCCACCCCACGCGCCATAGTAACCGCCGCGATACCCGTAGTAGGGCCCCATCGGCGGCCCCATCGCTGGCGTGGTCGTGACCTTGGTCTTGTCCTGGACGAAAGCATTGAAATTGACGAGCAAATCAGGATTGTCCGACTGCACGTAGCCGCGCTTGTTCATTTCGATCGTGATCGCCTCGATCATGTATTGCGTGAACAAGCTCTCGTAACCCTCATAGTCCGGACCCGCGCCGTCAATGAAATTCCAGGTCTTGTAAGACCCGAAATCGATACTCTTGTCGTAGTCCGAGCGGATTTTTGCACCGCTGGCACATCCCGCCAGACCTGCTACGGCCAGCAGAATCAGGGCCAGTTGAATTGGGTTGCTTCGATCTCCCCGCATGGTTATGCCTCATCGTCTGTTTTCTGTTTTCGGACGGCGGATATTACTACCACTCCGGGCAGGCCGCCAAAAAAAATTGGGATTTTCTCTCGTCAGACGCGGTTCGTTTCGGACTATTCCAGAACGACCATGACGCGCGTCATGATGCCGCTGCTTTGTCCGTTGATACCCCCTCGGTCATTGTCAATGAATCGATAATTCATATTGACGTTGAATATAGGAGAGAGCCACCAATTCAGTCCGAGTGAGACGATGTCCATCTCACCGCCGTCGATGGGTCCATCGGTCAGGTCCAGGCTGGAGAATCGCGCGCTTAGCTCCCAGGCGCCCCAACCTCCCTGGTATACGCTTCTCGCCACGGGGACCGGGCGGAATACGCCGTTCTTTCTGTTGTATGGGCGCATTTCGCCGCTCAGGATCCACGAGCCGGTGACGTGATAGCCGCTGAAATTCAGATCGCCATAAGTCGGCGAATCAACCTCCGAATCGAGGAATTCCGCATGTACCCAGTACGGTCCGTGACGCCAGGATGCTTCGAGGTTGACCTGGAACCCATCGTCGGCGTCGAGAGACTCCGTGTCGACAAATATCGGCGACTGGTTGAACTCCGGCTCCGTCAGGAACTGCACGCCCTTCTTGCCGTTTGTTTGCCGAAGTCCGAGTCCCAGGTGAAACAAGTTGCTTTCGTCCTCCGTGATAAACGGCAGCCAGGTCACCCGTCCGATTAGCTGGGTGGCGCTGTCGCCGATATCCGCACCGGTGTCGAACCAGTCATTGAACACGCCGCCGGCCCAGGTCCAGCGCTGGCTCGCGCCCGCGCCGCTCAACACGACGCCGACATTCCGTGACGGCAGCATTGCGTCGGATACGGAGCTGCGCTCCTGCATCGGCAAGTTGACCAGGGACATGATCCTCTCCATGGATATCGGTTCTTTTTGCTTGCCGATACTCAGGTTGATGTTTTCGAACACCGGGATATCGAGGCGGTAATCGAATAGCGTGAATGAGTCCTGGCGCTCGACTTCGAAACCCTTGTCGAAGGCATTCGTCGCCCCGAATATCGTGTAGACCCACGGCTTGTCGAAGTTGAGCGTGCCGACACTGCCGACACGAAAACCGCGGATTTCCCCACCGTCGAAGTCATCGAGGTCTTGCTCGAGCTGCTGTCGGCTACCCTCGTCCTGCGTCCACCAGTTCTGACGATCAAGCACCGCAGCCGCCAGGAAAATTCCGGAGACATACTCCGTGTCCCACTTGTTGAACTTTGTGTTATCGAGATAGGACATCGGCAGCGCCATCGGCGGCGGCGTATAGGCTTTCCATCCTGAAGTGACCGGCTGTTTCGTTTCCGAATCCGTATCAGGTGCAAACAGGTTATTGCGGAACAACCTGCCGTCGTGAATCGCAAAGGTCGTGAAGAAATCGGTGTCCAGCAGAATCTCGAAATTCGCCCTCGGATCGTCGTTCAGGATAATGAAACTCGGGGTCTCGCCGATTTCGAGGTTACCCAGCAAATAGCCGTTTCGGGCGTCTACGGCAATCGACTCATCCTCAATCGCGATCGGGTCTTGGGTCACGATCTCGAGTTTGTTGTCCCTGATCAATATGTTGACCAGTACAGCTTCTGACTCTGCCCCACCATCGCCGAGGTACACGTTCTGGATCAGCACGTTGTGCGGATCGACAATTTGGGCAAACGCGTTACTACTGCAGAAGAAAGATGCGAGTAAGATCAGCTTTGGTACGATTCTCATTGGAAGATCCCGAGTTAACTTCCGATCAAATGGCCGGTTACAGTAGAGGAGGAAACATAGCGCGTCAAAACTATTGAGACGCGCGCGACTTTGCAGATTCTGTAATCGAGGCGGAAAAATCCGCCTAATATGCCAAGCCTGCATCGAGGCATTACCGTATTTGACAATCTCTGAAATAGTTATATGAGGCTAGTTCCGGTACGCGCCTTGTTTTCGCGTTAGAATCTGCAAATGCGAATAATAATAGTATTTATGCTTTTTATTCTGCCAACGTCTGCGTATGCCGAAGACACCTTGCGCTGCGGTAGCAAAATCGTTCGAACCGGCATGACGATGGAAGAAGTGAAGCAGTACTGCGGCGATCCTTCTTCGACTTCGATCGAAGAACAGGACGTACGTGCCGGACCGCGTGTCGTCGGCAAGACGGAGATTCATACCTGGCGATACGACCGTGCCTCGGGGCAAAGAACTGCCGTACTAGTGTTCGATCAGCAAAAGCTGATGTCAATTAGCTACGAGAGCAAATAGTTCGCAGTCAGCCCTGCGAATTTTCTTACAGCGTAAGAATCGCTCTGAGACCAAATATCCAGATAGAGTTTTCGTCGGGGTTACCGGCCGGATTGAAAACCACCTGCAGGTTCGGCGTGAACGAGAAGTTCTGGGATAGCTGAAACTTGTAGGAAGTTTCGATCAACGTCTCGTTATCGAGTCCGGGTCCAAAAGTTGTAGCCGAAGGATTGGCCCAGCCGACAGCGATTGTCCAGGTTTCGTCAAAGTCCTCGGTGAACTGCACGCCGGCGCTGAATGCGTCCTCTGCCGCAACGCCACCACCGCCATCAGAACGACCGAAACGGACGAACGCCAGCATATCGTCACGCAAATCCGACACCGCGCTAAGTGTCCAGCCATCCCCTTTCGGGGTCCCTGCCACTGCGCGCGCATCTTTTTCCCAATACGTAAACTGCACGCGTTTTGTTCCCCGCTGCGCGAAAGATGGCGTGTAGCCGATCTCGACAGCCTTGATCCACTCACCTTCCTGGACCGTATCGAAATCGAATTCGCCGTTTACGGCGTTTGCGTCATAGATTTGCGCACCAAGCCAGATATTGTCACTGACAAAGCCTTTGACGACGCCGCCGAGCGCGCCAAGACCGGTAGTGGGCATCGTCGGGTTATAAATCGACGAACGATTGAGAGATCCTTTCGAGAGCGTCTGGAACGGGAATGCATCGAGATAGACATCGAAGGCGAGACGACCGACGTCGAACCCGGCCCTGCCGTTTGCGAAATGCTGGACCCAACTCAGGACGGGAATGTCGAACTCGAATTTCTCGTTATAGGCGAAACCCGGAGCCAGCGTACGGATGCCGGTTGCGCCGCCTAATGAGCCCGGGGCCTGCAAGCCTCCAACCTGGGAGCGGCTTTCGAGACGCCACGCAAGTTGGCCCTTGTTTCCGTTGTCCCGCTGAAATAGCGTCCACTTGCCCTGGTAACGGAAAATGTGACCGAGTGCATCGTCTTCCTCGCCGGGCAGGCTGTCACTCGCTTTCTGGTAAAGCAGATACAAGCTGGTGCCGAACGCAACACCGCGTTCTTCATTGACCTGGCGTTTCCAGTCGAAATACGGGCCGAGCATCCTCTGCAAGCCGTCGAAGCGAAACCTGCTCTCGTGCACGGCATCGTTTTCTTGCAAGCGCGCGCCGACGCTCTCCGGGCCGCCGAATGTCTCGATATCGTCGTAACCCGATTGGCTGCCGCCAGTTATTTCCCCCCCGGACTCCTGGTCGCCCTGCTGCTCCTGCGCCTGCGAAGCTTGCCAAAGGAAAGCGAGCACAATAACTGCGATCAGGGTTTTCGTGAATTGAGCAATCAATTTACTGTCCTTCTTTCTGTTCTACTCGATCCAGTCCTGCAATTGGTAGCGTAACGATACGTCATTTTCATCGAGTAACAAGTCGTTATTGTTGATCCTGATTTTGATTTTCGAACCGGCCAGGACTTGTTGAATAATATATTCGATCTCGTTCTGTGCGGGGCTGCAAGTCATGAGGGTCGAGATGAGCTGCCCGAAGCGGATATATCTATCATGCAAGCTTGCGCGCCCTGAGAACCGGTTGCAGCCACTGTTGCCCGACACATGCATCTGTTCGCCGAAGTCGAGTTCTGGGATCCTGCCTTCCAATGCATCGACATCGACCGCTTCACCATTGATGCTTTCGAGTATCCAACGGTGATGCTGCAGGTCACCATCTGTGACTATGTCTGTTTCGTTACAAACACCGAACAGGTGCGTAACCGTAATGAGGCCGTCATAATCCGCCGCAAATCCGTCTCTCCTGGTTTCGCGATCGATCTCCGCCTCGATGACGACGCAAATGGGCTCATACGGCTTCGAAGTGCTTGGCGCTGCGAGTTTCTTTAATTTTTCGCGAACGTGACCCGGTGTGTCAGCGCTCAGCCAGTAGCACTGTGAGTTGATCGCCGGGCAGAAGATGTTGACCTCGTGGCCGTAGGTGTATTCGCCACGATATCGAAGCGGCTCCCCATATGTCGCGGACGCACATAGAGCGAGAATACTGCTCGCGATCAAAACAAAGCGCGCCCGCATCCTTCCAGTCTTTTGTCGGTCATGATGATCGAAACCGATACCTCGAACACTTCCCCGCTCATTACATCCGTGCAGCGCTGACCCCGGATTTCCACGGTTACGCCGTAGCTTTCGAGCACGTACTGTGTGCGGCGTTCCTCCTGGTAGACGACCGGCTCGACGTAGGGATAGCTATTGCGCGTCTGGCCGTAATCGGTGATGAGCAGGATTTCCTCGCCATTGACGATCTCCAACAACCAGCCCGGTTCCTGCCCGATCGCCCTGAATGCGACGCCGCGTAGCTTCGCCTTGTGCCAAACATTATCAATCGACTCCTCGTCGAATGACTTATCCGCTTCTGGAGATCCACCTTGCGCGACGCAAGCGGATGCCATCAGCAGCATCATTACAATCGTCGTTATTGGGCTACGCTGGTTATTGGCCATGCTGCAATTTACAGGTCTAACTGACAGGCTACTTCAATTTGCGCACTTGTACCGAAAGATAAGATCCACGCAAGACAATTCGAACACTAGTTAGAAAATTGTTTGCGCTTTTTGTCAAGATTTCTTTGATTGCCCTGATCGAAAACAAAAAAAGGAGAAGTTTTAATATTTAGCCGAAGAATGCACGTCGCTTTTTGCTGGGCATCTTCGGCCTGCCGCTGTGCTAGGATGTCGCGCAAACCCGTGGAGCCAGTATACGAACAAATTAGATGAGGGTCAGAGAAGCATGAAAAAATTGGCATCTGCTTTAATTATTACAACAACTTGCACCATGGTTCTTGCAACCGGTGCTATTGCCCAACGCGCCGGTCAGGTTGCGACCATCCGTCATGGCACAGTCGTTGGCATGCAGACCGTCGACCTGAACAACTCGGATGCCTTGAAGGGCGCATTGATCGGAGGTGCGTTCGGGGCTGCGCTGACCAGTTCCAGCAAGAGTTCTTCCAGACGCAGACGCAATGCGGCGATCGGGGCGGTCATGGGCACGGCTGCTGGTGCCTCGCGAAGCAATATGGGTCGCCTGTATTCTGTGCGTGCGATGGACGGCACCATCATCCAGGTTGCTACGGAGCAGACGGAAATTCGTGTCGACGACTGTGTCATGGTCGAAGAATCTGGTGGCCGTGCCAATATTCGGCGCGCAGCGCAATCCGCTTGCGATGCTGCATCTCAAGCAGTACTGAATGAGCCGGAGATAGTGGCCGAATTACAGGAAGAAGCTGCCGAGTGCACTGCCGCCAAGGAAGAATTGGTCGCTGCAGAGACGGACGAGCAAATGGAATTCGCCGTGCGCAAGATTCAGATTCTCTGCTACAACTGAAACAAATTCGAGCAGTTGGCCGGGAACCATGCAGAGGTACTATGGCCTGGCGTCGGCCACTTTTGACGCCCGGAGCTCCTGGTAGGCGGCGGCGAACACCGGATCTGCTTCTTTTATCGACGACCACAAGCGCGTGATGTAATCGGGCGGAAATGTGTAGACCGGCAGATCCTCCTGTTCGATGAGTCCCCGCTCCAATGGGTCTAAGCCGTAGCGCAAGGTCATCAACAGGTCGCTGCTTACCCAAGGGCTGCTGCGGAAATAGCCGTGGCCATTGCCCGTGTTTGCGCCCTCGGCATCGCTGACATTGATGTAGGTAATTCGGTCCTCGAACGCCTTCAACGCATGACGGGCCTGCGGATGGACAGCATCCGGACTGCCCCAGAGTTGACCCAGGCGTTGTCGTTGCGACACGAATCGCGAAAAACCGAGCGCCTTGTCATGGCGTGACAGGTAAACGGTCACCCGCCTGGTGACATCCGTCAAACCGTCGGCCACATAAGACCCAAACACGCCCGCGTCGAGGTCACTGCCAAACAACATGACATTGCTTATCTTCAGTTCTTCGAGATTCTCTTCTCGTGTTTTTCCCTGCCGGGTTAATGCAAGTTGTTCCATCGCTCGGGAAACCAGGCGCGTTCCGTTGCTGTAACCCATGATATGGATCTCCTCCACATCCGTGTTCTTTGCAATGGTCTCAACCAGCAAGCGGAAATTACGTGCGTACCCGTCGGACGTATCCGAGTCCTTGATATAGGCCCACCTGCTTGGTGTCGACGGCCATGCATAGGCAATGAATGCTCCGTCGTAACCGAGGAAATGCCACAACTCTGCCGTAATCAGTATCGGGTTTTCGAATATCACCCGGTAGCCGTGGGTGTAGATGTAGACATGCTTGTTATTGGACCGGGCCAGCTGCGCGTTGATTGCCTCCACAAATTCGTCGGTAGCATCATTGGTTTTGACACCTTCCTGCTCCGCCAGGTCCACGTCGATCCAGAACGGAATCGTGTCTGCCAATAATCCCCACTCTGTCGCATCGCGTACTTTGATCGGATATCGAGAGGACCGCGATTTCAGCAAGGAGATTTCGCGGGCATACTCCCAGTCAAGGTCGCTGTCGCCAAAATCAAGCTGCGCAACGCCGACACGAAGCACCTGCCCGCGATCATTCACATAGAAATTCTCTTTATCGTCGGCCGTCGCGGGATAACG